>ERZ795060.2611-NODE-2611-length-18003-cov-6.358759_pt1 | contig 18003 bp, 11 predicted proteins | sample MGYA00375144_ERZ795060 | MGnify/ENA primary metagenome ERZ795060 (study PRJEB30189, sample SAMN05720157) | activated sludge metagenome | isolation source: anaerobic digester from wastewater treatment plant | place: Japan | collected 2015-05-15 ...
ACCCGGGAGTTGTACCAGGAGTTCAACAAGGCCTTCGCGCAATATTGGAAGGAAAAAACCGGCAAAACGGTCACGGTGCGGCAATCGCATGGCGGATCGGGCAAGCAGGCGCGTTCGGTGATCGACGGGCTGGAGGCCGACGTGGTCACCCTGGCGTTGGCGTATGACATTGACGCGATCCACGAGAAAGCCGGCCTGCTCCCCAAGGATTGGCAATCCCGCCTGCCTCATAACAGCGCGCCGTATACCTCGACGATCGTGTTCCTTGTCCGTAAGGGGAATCCCAAGGGTATCCAGGATTGGAACGATTTAGTGAAGCCCGGGATCTCAGTGATTACCCCTAATCCCAAGACTTCGGGTGGAGCGCGCTGGAATTACCTGGCGGCCTGGGGCTACGCGCTGCACCGGGAACTGGGCGATTTGAAGAAACTGAAGGATCCCGCCACCGGTGTAGCAGTCCAAAAGGCGGAGATTCAGGCGCTGGAATTCGTGAAGGCGTTATTTAAGAACGTGCCGGTCTTAGATTCGGGCGCGCGCGGTTCCACCACCACCTTCGTGCAGCGGGGCATCGGCGATGTGCTGCTGGCGTGGGAAAACGAGGCGTTTTTGGCGGTTAACGAATTGGGCAAGGACCGATTCGAGATTGTGGTTCCCTCGATCAGCATTCTGGCTGAGCCTCCAGTGGCGGTCGTGGACCGATTCGTGGACAAGCACGGAACCCGCGCGGTGGCGGAAGCCTATCTGCAATACCTGTATTCGCCGGCGGGGCAACAGATCGCCGCCCGGCATTATTACCGTCCGGTATCGTCCGAAGGGGTGAATCCGGAAGATCTAAAACGCTTTCCGGAATTGCAATTGTTTACCATCGACGAGGTGTTCGGCGGATGGCGCCAGGTCCAGGCGGCGCATTTCGACGATGGGGGGATTTTCGATCAGATTTATTTGAAGAAGTAAGAATGAACACAGACACGAAGAGGAACCTTTCAGGGACATAACACGGAAGGGCGAGTTGCATCGTGCCCCAGCAAGCCAAGGAGATTGGATTAGGAGGGGATCGAAATGGAAACGATGTAGGGCTTGTCGGCATGGCAATCTGGAGAAACGGAAGGGAAAGGGCAAATTCCCCGGTGGCTTTGGCGGGTTTCGCTTCGCTCAATCCACCCTACCTTGCCTTTCTCAATTCCGAACTTATTCAGGTGTGATATACCCACATGTTCAGCATTTCTAAAAAACATAGCGTGCTTCCGGGATTTGGTTTGTCGTTGGGGTATACGATTTTGTATCTCTGCCTGGTGGTGCTGATTCCTCTCTCGACGTTGTTGTTCAAGTCGGCCTCGGCGGGATGGACGCATTTCTGGGAGACGGTTTCCGATCCACGGGTTGTGGCTTCCTATAAACTCAGTTTCGGGGCCTCGTTCGGCGCGGCGCTGGTGAATACCGGCTTCGGCCTGTTGGTGGCCTGGGTGCTGGTGCGGTATCCGTTTCCCGGCAAGCGGCTGATCGACGCCCTGGTCGATTTGCCCTTCGCCTTGCCCACCGCTGTGGCGGGCATTTCGTTGACGGCGGTTTATTCGCCCAATGGATGGATCGGCCGCTGGCTGGAGCCCTTGGGAATTAAGGTGGCTTTCACACCGCTGGGGGTCTTCGTGGCGCTGACCTTCATCGGTCTGCCCTTCGTGGTGCGGACCGTGCAACCGGTGTTGCAGGACATCAGCCGGGAGGTGGAAGAGGCGGCCTCCAGCCTGGGAGCCACCCGCCTGCAAACCTTCACGCGAGTGATTCTACCCTACTTGTGGCCGGCGCTGCTGACCGGCTTCGCGCTGGCTTTCGCGCGGGCGCTGGGCGAATATGGATCTGTGGTCTTCATCTCCGGCAACATGCCCATGTATACCGAGATCACTCCCCTGTTGATCGTCACCAAATTGGAGCAGTACGACTATGCCGGGGCGGCGGCCATCGCCGTGGTGATGCTCATCGCCTCGTTCGTGCTGCTGTTGATCATCAATGTGTTGCAATGGTGGAGCCGCCGGCGGTATCAGGAATGAGGGAAGATTCAACATATGAAGTTTTCTCGGCAACTGATCCAGGTTGTGATCTCTACGGCTGGGGGAAACCAGATACGCTATTACAAACAATTCCCTTCCCCCAGGCCCTTTCCCAGAGGGTGAGGGGAACAGAAAGGGTGGCCGGTACGAGATTCATTGAGTCCCCTTCAGGGGACGGCTTTAGAACAGCCCAGGGTTTTCACCTTGGGTCTAAAGGCCTAGACTTCTAGGAGTACTTTTTTCCATGCATGTGCACACACTGACAACTCATGGTGGAATTGATGTCAATCCATCGTTGACCGAGCCGCGGGCCGTGCGCTGGCTGCTCACGGGCGCGGCGTTGCTTTTCCTCACACTGTTCCTGTTCGTGCCGCTCGTGTCGGTATTCGTCCAGGCCTTCGAAAAAGGGATCGGCGCGTACTGGGTATCGTTTCAGGATCCCGACGCCGCGGCGGCCATCCGGCTGACCTTGCTCACTGCCGCCATTGCCGTGCCCTTGAACATCGTGTTCGGCATTGCCGCCGCGTGGGCCATCGCCAAGTTCGAATTTCCGGGGAAAAACATACTGATCACCCTGATCGATCTGCCCTTCTCGGTCTCGCCGGTCATATCCGGTTTGATCTACGTCCTGCTTTTCGGCTTGCAAGGCCTGCTGGGACCCTGGTTGGCGTCGCATAATATCCAGATCATCTTCGCCGTGCCGGGTATCGTGCTGGCTACCATTTTCGTCACGTTCCCCTTTGTGGCCCGCGAATTGATTCCCTTAATGCAAGAGCAAGGGCAGGAAGACGAGGAAGCCGCCATCGTGTTGGGGGCGAACGGCTGGCAGACGTTTTTCTGGGTGACGCTGCCAAATATCAAATGGGGATTGCTGTACGGAGTGATCCTGTGCAACGCGCGGGCCATGGGCGAGTTCGGGGCGGTATCGGTGGTGTCCGGGCATATCCGGGGATTAACCAACACGATCCCCTTGCACGTGGAGATCCTCTACAACGAATACAATTTCGTGGCGGCTTTCGCGGTGGCGTCGTTGTTGGCGCTGCTGGCGTTGATCACCTTGGCCGCCAAGACCCTGGTCGAAATCAAGGCCGGATGGGAACGGTAAGGATCATCGGCGCTGAAGAAACGGATCGGGAAAAGCCCTATGCCTGAGGTGGGAATCCTGAGCGAGTTTAAAGCCGTTACCTGAAGGGGACTCATTTCACCGATCTACGAATGGTTATACGCAACGGATGAAGTCAAACAGCACATAAGGATTTCTCACATCCCGGTCCTGACCCGGATGGAGAGGACGAGAAGAGAGGTTGCTGGTTTACTTGTCAGCCCGCGAAGACATCCAGTTATCTATGAGAAAAGAACAATGTTTTAGAGGAGGGCGCCGGTGAAGGGAATATGCTTCGATTGTCTTTTTGAGGTTTGATTCATGAGTATTGAAATTCAAAACATTTCCAAAGCGTTTGGGCCGTTCCGGGCCTTGAAGAATGTCAGTTTGCAGGTTCCCACGGGCGAGCTGGTGGCCCTTCTGGGGCCGTCGGGATGCGGCAAGACCACGCTGCTCCGCATCATTGCCGGCCTGGAGAAACCTGATGCCGGTTCGGTGTGGTTCGATGAACGGGACGCCACCCACGAATCGGTCCGTAGCCGCAAGGTCGGATTCGTCTTCCAGCATTACGCCTTGTTCCGGCACATGACCGTGTTCGAGAATGTCGCCTTCGGCTTGCGCGTGCGGCCTAAATCCACGCGGCCCTCCGAAAAGGAAATCCAGGAAAAAGTCCATTCCCTCCTCGCCATGGTGCAGCTGGACTGGCTGGCGGACCGGTATCCCTCGCAGCTATCGGGAGGCCAGCGGCAGCGGGTTGCCCTGGCGCGGGCGTTGGCCGTGGAGCCCCATCTGCTGCTGCTGGACGAGCCCTTTGGGGCGCTGGACGCCCGGGTGCGCAAGGAATTGCGCCGCTGGCTCCGCCGCTTGCACGATGAACTGCACATCACCAGCGTCTTCGTCACCCATGACCAGGAAGAAGCCATGGAACTCGCCAACCGGGTGGTGGTCATGAATCAGGGCGAAGTGGTGCAAGTGGGCACTCCCGAGGAGGTGTACAATCATCCCGCGAATGCCTTCGTCTATCATTTTTTGGGGGATGTCAACTTGTTCCACGGGCGCGTGAAGGGAGGCGTGGCGTATATCGGCGGCACGCAGGTGGCCATTCCGGCAGGGGAACAACTCGACAGCGATCAAGCGGTGATTTACATCCGGCCGCATCAGCTGGCCATCGAGCGGCACGCGCCGAACAGCAACGCGTTCCCCGCCCGCGTGCTGCATATCAATCCCGCCGGATCGCAGGTCAAGGTGGAGCTGATCAGCCCCGGCAGTGGACCGTTCGACGTGGAAATTCCCCACGACACGTACCGCGCGTTGCAACTCGCCGTCGGTATGGACGTGTTTGTCAGCCCCAAGCAGGCGCAGCTGTTCGTGGAAGATTATGTCATCTAATGGTGGCCTCCTAGGGCCATTGGCCGCTGGTCACCTGATCCGGCCCTGGCGAACCAGGTTGGAATCATTGCCCTGGCGGGAACTGCTCCAAGGTGGTGTGAGTGCGGTTCCGCGGCCAGACCGCGTACCCGATTCCCACAATGATCACCACCGCGCCGGCCCCTTGCGCCCAGGTCAGCCTTTCTCCCAGCAACGCGATCGAGAAGACCACGCCGAACACGGGCAGCAGGGTCAGGGTCAGAGCCACGAGTGAGGCCGGCAGCCGCTGCAGCGCCTGGAAATAGAGCAAGTGGGCGAAACCCGAGCAAAACACGCCGAGGTACACCGTGCCCAGCAAGGCCGGCGTGGGCATGTGCCCGATCTGGCCGAGTGTGCCCCGGAAGAGATTGATCCCGCCCAGCGACAAGGCGGAGAACAGGGTAACGAAAAAAATGGTGACCGTGGCGTTGGACCGGTCTACCAGGATCTTGCTGTTCACTGTGTAAAGCCCCCAGCACAACACGGAGCCCAGCACCAGCAGATCACCGAACAGGTGGGATTCAAAATGCACATCCAGCCCCCGGATGTCATCCAGCAGAACGAAGCCCATCCCGGCCGCGGCGGCAAGGCCTCCGATCACAGTGGCGATCGCCAATTTTTCTTTGAGAATCCACACACACAAGAAAATGCTGAACACCGCTTCCGTGGAGATGATTAATGAAACATTGGACGCCGTGGTGTACCGGGTTCCCATGTATTCCAGAATCATGGCCGCAGCGCAGGCCCCCGCCCCGATGAAAAGAGCGCGCCGCCAATCCGCGGGTGACCAGTGGGCACTTTTCCGCCGGCGCCAATAAAAAGGCAACAAAGTCAGGGTGGCCAGCACCGCGCGGTTGAATCCCAGCAGGATGGGATCCACGGATTGGTTGATGACCAGTTTGTTGATCGCGAAGGTCGTGCCAAACAGCAATTGGGCGGACAGCACGCAGAGAATCCCTATCATCCACCGGCGGGTTTGCGCGGTGACCACGGGTTGGGCCGCAAGCGTGGAAATGGTGGATTCGTTCAAGAGGATTGCGCCAAAGAGAGAATGGATTGTTGGAAGATGTCCCGCACTTCATCCATAGTGGCAACATAATAGTCCGGAAGAGGATCCGGTTCTGTGATCACCCGGCCGGGGCGGCGCATCCAGGCGGTCTGGAGACCGACGGCCTTGGCGCCCAGAATGTCCATGCCGGCGTGGTCGCCCACCATCAGGGCTTCAGCGGGCGCGACGGAGGCCAATGCCAAGGCGTGTTGAAAGATCCGGGGATCGGGTTTGGAAACCCCGGTTTCCTGGGAGATCAAAACAGCGTCCAGGAAGGACTCCAATCCGCATTGGCGGATCTTCCTCCATTGGATGGCTGTGTTCCCGTTGGTGATCAGCACGATGGGAATTTCCGGCTTTAAACAGCGCAGCACCGGGATGGTGTCGTCGTACGCGAAATAGTGTTCCAGCCATATATCCTGGAAGCGGCCGCCGGTGCGTTCCGCCAATTCCGTATCGGAAATGCCCAGATGCTCAAAAATTTCGGTGGCGATGTGGATCCACACCTCGATGGGATCTTGAATGCCACGCAAAGGGGAGTGGTCATAGTCGCCCCAATGCTTGTCGTTGATTTCCCGAAAAACCCGGTGAATGGCCTCGGCGGTCACAGCGGGATACCGCTCGCGGATCCAGGGAATCACCAAGTCGAGCGATTGGCGCAGACTGCGGGTGTTATCGCACAGCGTATTGTCCAAATCGCAAAACAAGGCTCGGATCGGTTGGGTCATGATTTCCAATCATTCAAGGAAGAGAAATGGCTCCTGATCACTTGATAGCAGAGAGGATGAATCCCGCCGTTTCAGGGCCACCCTCGCCCCGGTCCGCTCCCAGAGGGAGAGGGAACGGTGGAGCGTTCTCCTCCTAACTCCTAGCGCAAATCAAGGATTGAGTAAATTCTGCGTTCAGCTAAATGGCCACGATGTGAGAAAGCCGGTATTCGAAAAGAACTTGGATACCGGGACAGTATACTTCTTCCGCGGGCGCTGGGTAATCCTTCAGGCCGCGTGGAAAAGAAAGAGGAATTCAGGGCACGCGCCATCCATGTGATTGATGTCCATCATCAGTCCATGGCTCATCTGGATGCCGGCAAAGTAACTCCCCGGCCGCTGCCGGTGGCTTTACATTGTTTGATCCGGCGGGACCAAGTACAATAGCAACCGGTTGCGAAGGAATGCCTGCGGGGCTTCGCCCAGCGGACCCGAAAATCGCAGAAATACGATTCTGGCAAGGATCACCGGCTATGCGATATCTGGAATTTGAGAAACCCTTGCGCGAGATCGAATCCAAGATCGAACAATTGGAGGTGTACGCCTCTTCCCGGGATATCGATCTGTCGGACGAGATCAAACCACTGAAAGAAAAATTGAACGGGCTGCTGGAGGAGATTTTCTCCCATCTGACGCCCTGGCAACGGGTCCAACTGGCCCGCCATCCCGACCGGCCCTATTGCCTGGATATCCTCCAGATCATCGGTGAAGATTTCATCGAACTCCATGGTGACCGGGCGTTCCGGGATGACGAAGCCATCGTGGCTGGTTTTTGCACCATTGGCGGACGTTCCGTTGCGGTGGTCGGCCATCAGAAGGGGCGGGACACGGAAGAGAACATCCGCCGCAATTTCGGCATGGCGCATCCGGAGGGATTCCGCAAGGCCCGGCGGATCATGGACACCGCCAACCGCCTCCGGTTGCCGGTCGTCACGTTCATCGACTCGCCCGGTGCGTTTCCGGGGATCGGGGCCGAGGAACGCGGCCAGCACCTGGTGATCGCGGAGAATCTGGAGGCGATGTCCCAATACACGGTCCCGATCGTGTGCGTTGTGACCGGGGAGGGCGGCAGCGGCGGCGCGCTGGCTATCGGCGTGGGCAACCGGGTGTTGATGCTCGAGAACGCCTACTACGCGGTCTGCACGCCGGAAGCCTGCGCGGCCATCATTCTCCGGGACCGCACCAAGGCTTCCAGTATCGCCGGAACGATGAAGATTGTCTCCTCGGAACTCAAACGGCTGGAGTTGATCGACGAGGTGATTCCGGAGCCGTTGGGAGGCGCGCATCGCAATCCGGTTCAGACCGCCCAAGCGATCAAGGACGCGGTCTTGCGCCATTTGGCGGAGCTGGACCACTTGGACGCCAAGGGACTGGTCGAGGACCGCTATCAACGGTTCCGGCGGATGGGGGTGTTTTACGAAGCCCAGACGCCGGGCATCGCCCCCGTGAACTGACGCGCCCGTTTCGTGACCATCGTCGCAAGCCCTTGTTTTTCAGGGGGGGATTCTGCTGTTCCCTGGGCCGAATAGGAACCAAGAATGTCCCGCCGCAAAACGCCAAGGACCAATCTATCCAACGAAATCCACATGATGGAAGATAAAAAAAACAGAGAACGAAACCAAGAACCCCTGGAACCAGCCATGGTGAGTGACTCCCCGAAAACCACCCTGGAGCAATCGCCATGCGGTAAAACCATGAAATCCATGCCGCTCAAAGAATATCCCCTGCTCCCGCTGCGCGATGTCGTCATTTTCCCTGGGATGGTCATCCCTCTGTTCATCGGCCGTTCCAAGTCGGTATCGGCACTGGAAGCCGGCATGCAGGGGGACAAGCGTCTTGTTTTGGTGGCGCAGAAAGAGATGGAGGTGGATGAACCCTCCCCGGAAGATCTGTATTCCGTGGGGACCCTTGTCAACCTGTTGCAGATGCTGAAACTGCCGGATGGGTCCATCAAGGTGTTGGTGGAAGGGGTGTACCGCGCGCGCATCCACCGGTTGATCGCCCAGGAACCGTATTTCATGGCGGAAATCGAGCGGATCGAGGACCGGAAAGAAAGCGGGGCCAAGGTGCAAGCATTGTTGCGCCATGTCAACGACTTGTTCGAGTCGTATGTTAAATTGAACCGCAAAGTGCCCCAGGAAACGCTGCTCTCCATCATTAACCTGGATGATCCCGGACGGCTCGCGGACAACATCGCCGCCCATTTGTCGGTGAAAATCGCCGAAAAGCAGCGTCTATTGAGCAGCAACAGCCCCTCCACCCGGCTCAAACTGCTGTCCCAGATCCTGAGCAGTGAGTTGGAAATCCTGGAACTGGAACAAAACATCAAAAACGAAGTCCGCAAGCAGATGGAACAGTCGCAGAAGGAGTACTACCTGCACGAGCAGATCAAGGCCATTCAGCGTGAACTGGGGAAAGAGGGTGAAGGGGGCAGCGAGGAGTGGACCAAATATAACCAGCGCATCAAGCGGGCTAAGTTGAGCGCCGAGGCGGAGGAGAAGGCCTTGGAAGAGTTGGAGCGGCTTTCCAACATGCCGCCGCTCTCGCCCGAAGCCGCCGTGGTGCGCAATTACCTGGACTGGTTGTGCGACCTCCCTTGGTCCAAATCGACCAAGGACCGGCTGGACATCCAGGAAGCCGAAAAGATCCTCAACGAAGACCACTACGGCCTGGACAAACCGAAGGATCGCATCCTGGAGTTTTTAGCCGTCCGCAAATTGAAGCGGGATTTGAAAGGGCCCATCCTGTGCTTCGTGGGACCTCCCGGCGTCGGGAAAACCTCGCTGGGGCGTTCCATCGCGCGCGCCATGGGCCGCAAATTCGTTCGTCTTTCGCTGGGCGGGGTGCGCGACGAAGCGGAAATCCGGGGGCACCGCCGCACGTATATCGGATCCATGCCCGGACGGATCATCCAATCCCTGAAGAAGATCAAAACGCGCAATCCGGTGTTTCTCCTGGATGAAGTCGACAAAATGAGTATGGATTTCCGGGGGGATCCCGCGTCGGCGCTGTTGGAAGTTCTGGATCCGGAACAGAACTACACCTTCAGCGATCATTACCTGGAGGTGGAATTTGACTTATCGGATGTCCTGTTCGTCGCGACGGCCAATGTGACCTACCCGATTCCCCCGGCGCTGCTGGACCGGATGGAGATCATCGAGATCCCTAGCTACACGGAAGAGGACAAGGTTCACATCGCCCAGGAGTTTTTAATCCCCAAGCAGATCAAGAATCACGGGATGACGCGTTTTCAACCGCAATTCACCAAGGCCAGCGTGATTCAGATTATCCGTGATTACACCCGGGAGGCCGGGGTCCGGAACCTGGAGCGGGAGATCGCCTCGGTGTGCCGCAAGCTGGCCCGCCGGGCGGCGTCCGGCCGCTTGGACCGTAAAATCAAGGTGACTCCCAAGTTGATCAATGACCTCTTGGGTATCCCCAAGTTCCGCGATCCCCAAGTCGGCCGGGAGAACGGTATCGGGTGTGCCACCGGCTTGGCGGTTACCTCCGTGGGAGGGGAAATACTGGTCACCGAGGTGACGATCATGGAGGGCAGCGGGCAATTGATCCTTACCGGGCAGTTAGGCGAAGTCATGCAGGAATCGGCCAAGGCGGCGTTGAGTTACATCCGCACACGGGCGCGCCGGTTCAATCTGGTCCGGGATTTTTATAAGCGTTTCGATATCCACGTCCATGTGCCCGAAGGAGCGATCCCCAAGGATGGGCCATCCGCCGGGATCACCCTGGCCACGGCGCTCATTTCGGCCCTTACCGGCCGGCCCGTAGTGGACGACCTGGCCATGACCGGTGAAATCACTTTGCGGGGCCGGGTGTTGCCCGTGGGCGGCATCAAGGAAAAAGTGCTGGCCGCTCACCGGGCTGAAATCCACCGTGTGATCCTGCCCGAAGACAACCGCAAGGATATCCCAGATATCCCCAAGCACGTGCTCAATCACTTGGAGTTGATTTTTGTGAACGATATGGACACGGTGCTGGAAGTGGCGTTGGCCAAGGAAAATTGAACATTCCTTCTGTGTTCCATCTCCAAAGGATTCAGTGGGAATAGCCGACGGTGGCAATTCCCGGCGTCGTCCAGAAAGGTACCAACCCGGAAGGGGCCGAATGGAGCCGTTTGGCATGACGGTGGAACAGCGTTTTGGATACGAGTGGGAAACCTATCGCGAACTCGATCCGTATTATGAAGCCCAGTTTCAACAATGGCTGGGGCCGATCACCCCGGATTTCATCCGCGGCCGGACGGTCTTGGACGCGGGGGCGGGCATGGGGCGCAACAGTTACTGGTGCGCGAAATGGGGCGCGGCCGGGATCGTGGCCTTCGACAACGACGACCGGACCATCGCGGCGGCCCGCTCCCTGTTGGGCGGTTTCCCCCAGGTCCGGGTGGAAAAGCATTCCATTTACGAAATCCCATACGAAAACCAATTTGATTTCGTGTTTTCCGTCGGGGTCATTCAATTTCTTGACAATCCGGAACGCGCTGTGGCCAACCTCGTGCGCGCCCTCAAGCCGGGCGGAACGTTGTTATTGTGGGTGTACGCGCGCGAAGGGAATGAACGGTTTCTCCGGCTGGTGGACCCGGTGCGGAAACATTTCAGCTCCAAACTTTCTCCCCCCGTGTTGGATTGGCTGACGTACCTGGTTTCCGTTCCGTTTTATGGATTCCTTAAAATCTTCCGGCCTAGGGGGGCGTATTTCCGGCAATTGCGCGCGTTCCGCTTCCGGCATGTTCATTTGATCATCTTCGATCATCTTCTCCCCCCCATAGCGCGTTATTACACCCGCGAGGAAGCCCTCGCCTTGATTCGCGGGTTGGAAAATCCCTCCTGCCATTTCGTCAACCGGAACAGCTGGACGGTCGTGGGTCAAAAACCGGTGAGGCCGTAGATGCCTGTGGCGGTGGGAACCATCCCGGTGAAAAATCAGTTGAATCCCCTATTTCGGCGAGGAACTTTCACGATTTACGGATATTATGATCCAAGAACGTTACGCAAGGGTGTGAGGAACCATGCCGTCCACGGAAGTGATTCTGTCCATCCAATCGGTGAGCAAGATCTACCGCATGGGCGAGGTGTCCGTGGCTGCCCTGCGCGACGCGTCGCTCGACATTTACGACGGGGAATTCCTGATCGTCGCCGGACCCAGCGGCTCGGGCAAAAGCACGCTGCTAAATCACATCGGAGGCATTGACCGCCCGACCTCGGGAACCATCCTGTTTCTGGGGAACGATTTGTCCCGGGCTTCCGAAGCCGAGTTGACCGAATACCGGCGCGCTGAAGTGGGATTCGTCTTTCAATTCTACAACCTCATTCCAACCCTGACGGCACTGGAGAATGTGCAGGTGGCCACGGAGATCGCGCGCGATCCCCTGGATCCCCTCGAGGCGCTGCGCCTGACCGGCTTGGAGAACCGGGCGGATCATTTCCCCGCGCAGCTGAGCGGCGGGGAGCAGCAACGGGTGTCCATTGCCCGCGCCCTGGCCCGCCGGCCGCGCCTCATCTTGTGCGACGAGCCCACCGGCGCGTTGGATCTCGAAACCAGCCGGCAGATCCTCGGCCTGCTGATGGAACTCAATCAAAAGCTGAAGAAGACCATCATCCTGATCACTCACAACAACGCCATCGCCCAACTAGGCCACCGGGTCGCGCGGATCCGGGACGGCGCCATTCATACAGTCGAGGTCACCGCGGTTCCGAAGCGGGTCGAGGAAATCCAGTGGTGACACGGCTCTTTATCCGCAAGATGATCCGCGACTTGCGGACGCGCAAGGGATCGCTGGCCGCGCTGCTGGTCATCATGACCATCGGCGTGGGAGTGTATTTCTGCATGGCGTCCCTGTACCGCGACCTGGACGATTCGCGCCGCCGGTACTACGCGGATTACCGCCTCGCGGATTTTATCGTGACCCTCAAGCGGGCGCCGCGGTAGAGTGTGGAGACTGTGGCCGCCTTTCCCAACGTGCGGGAGGCGCGGGGCCGGGTGCAACAGGCCGTGTTGATCGAAGTGCCCGGGAGGGAACAGCCGGTTTCTGGGACCGCCCTTTCGCTGCCCATGCGCCGCGCGCCCGTGTTGAACGGCGTTTGGTTGCGCTCGGGCACCTGGTTTTCGGACGCGGACCGGCGGGAAGTGATCGTAGATCAGGCCTTCGCGAAGGAGCACGGCCTGGGGCCCGGCAGCCGGATCCGCGTGTTGCTGCTGGACCAACAACACGACTTGCTCGTGGTGGGGACGGCCATGTCGCCGGAGTTCGTGTACCTGATTCCCCCCGGCGGCGGTCTGATGCCTGATCCCACGAATTACGGGGTCCTGTATCTCCCCGAAAAATTTCTGCAGGAATCCAGCGATCTGGACGGCGCGTATAACCAAATCATCGGACTGGCGCATGATGCCTCGCCCCCGGTGTTGGATTTCACCCTGCGGCGGCTCGAGGAAAAACTGGACGCGTATGGAGTCGTCCAGGCCGAAGCGTTTCACGATCAGGCTTCGGTGCGGTTCCTGGCCGATGAGCTGACCGGATTGGAAGTCTCTTCACGGATCGTCCCCACGCTTTTTTTGGGGGTCGCCGCGCTGGTGCTCAATGTCCTCATGGGCCGGATGGTGGTCCAGCAACGCCCGGTGATCGGCACGCTGAAGGCTCTCGGCTATACCACCCGCTTTTTGATGGGGCATTACCTGAGTTATGGGGTGTTGATCGGATTGACCGGCGGGGCATGCGGCCTCGCGTTCGGATACTGGCTGCAGAAGTTCTACATCGGATTGTACCGCATTTTTTTTGCGCTGCCTGAAATCAACGCCCATGTGTATCCCGGCGTCATCCTGACCAGTGTGGGGATCGGTGTGATTTTTGCCGTCCTGGGGACCATCCGGGGCGTACGGTATGCGGCGTCTCTTGCGCCGGCGGAAGCCATGCGTCCGCCTGCGCCCGACCGCGGCGGCCGGATCTTTCTCGAACGAATGCCCGGATTCTGGATCCGGCTGCCGTTCCATTGGAAACTGATCTTCCGTTCCGTGTTCCGTAACCGCTTTCGAGGCGTCGTGAATGTTCTGGCCGCCACCATCAGCACGGCGTTGATCCTGATGACGCTCTGCAACGTGGACGCGTTTCAGTTCCTGATGGAGCATGAGTTCAACCGTGTGTCGCGGCAAGATCTCACCATCACCCTGCGTGATCCCGTGGGGCGGCGCGGGGTCCCAGAAGTTCATGCATTCCCTGCCGTATCCCAGGCCGAACCGCAACTGGCGGTGGCCTGCGATCTGCGGCGGGGGCCGTACCAGAAACGGGCCGGTGTCATTGGCCTGCCTGCCGGTCATCGTCTCTACACCCCGCAGGATCAATATGGCCATCCCGCTACCATTCCCCGCACGGGTCTGGTATTCAGCCGGAAGCTGGCGGAAATTATGAATGTCACGATCGGAGACCCTGTTCTCCTCCGTCCGCTGACCGGCCGGCGCGATGAAGTGGAAGCTCCGGTCACCGGCATAGTGGATTCCTATCTAGGGTTGTCGGCCTACGCGGATCTGCAGTATCTCAGCCGGTTGCTGGGGGAAGAGTGGGCGGCCAACGCCATTTTGGTCACCACGTTCCGGAATAACAGCGATTCGGCTTTTTTGCGGGAACTGAAGCGGCGGCCCACGGTGGTGGGCATCCGTGAGCGGCGGCAGGCCTTGTACCAGCTCCAGGAAACGTTCGGGCGGACCATGGACGCGATGATTTCGGTCATGGTGCTGTTCGCGGGATTAATCGCCTTTGGCAGCGTGCTCAACACCGCGCTGGTCACGCTCAGCGAACGGCAACGAGAAGTGGGGACCTTGCGGGTGCTGGGATACACCGCCCGGCAAGTATCCAGAATCTTCTCGGGCGAGAGTTACTTGTTGAACAGCGTGGGCATTGCCTTGGGCTTATGGGCGGGAATGGGGCTGGCTTACTGGCTGAGCCTGGCGTACAGTACCGAACTCTACCGGTTCCCCGTGGTCATCCGTCCGGCCCGGATGCTGACCGCGATTGGCATCATGCTGGGATTCGTCTGGCTGGCCCAAGGGATCGTGCGCCGCATGATCCGCCGGATGGAATGGCTGGAGGTTTTGAAAGTCAGGGAGTGAACCATGAATCCAACGAACTCGCGTCTTTTTCGTCTTCTTTCACCGAGCCTGTCCGTTCTCGTGGGGACCTCGCTATGGCTGGGAGGGTGCGGCGAGTCGATCAGCGTGGAATCCGTCCGGCCACGGAAGGGAGAGATTGAAGAATTGTTTTCCGAACCGGCTAAAACGCGCCTGGAGACGACATATCTCATCACCATGCCGATTGCCGGCGAGATCGGGCGGATCGAGTTCGAACCGGGGGATTCCGTGGAGGCCGGTCAGGAACTGGCCCGGTATGACCTGACCCCTTTCCAACAGGAAGTGGAGGAAGCGCGGGCGCTGGTCAACGAGCTGGAGGCCGAGATCGCGCTCAGTGATTACAACAAACTGGAAGAGACGGCGAAGATCGAAACCATAGCCATGATATCTTCTATGCAAGAAACCCTGAAAGCCGCTCAGGCCCAGGTGGACGCGGAAAAAAGGCGCTCGGAGCGCTCGGCCAAGGAACTGGACCGCATCCAAAAACTGGCCACGGAGAGATCGGTCTCGCAAAGCCAACTGGACGACGCCCAATTGAACGCGGAAACCACACTGATCGAGTTGCGCAAACAAGAATTCCTGTATACCGCCCTGAAGGCCATCCAAACGGCGGTGGAACTCGGTCCCCGTTTCGTGGATGAATATCTGGGGCGCAAGCAGCTCCAGCGGTCCGTGTTGGGTCACAAGCTGGCGCAAGCCCAAGCGCGCCTGGCGCGGGCGGAACACGATTCCGCGCGGGCCGCCATCCGTTCGCCTATCCGCGGCGTGGTGCTGGAACGTTACGAACTGGGCGACCGTTACCTGCCGGCCGGCCAGCAACTTTTGCTGTTGGGCGATCTGAATCAACTGGAAGTCATCGCCGATGTTCTCACCCAGGATGCGCTGCGCCTCCAGGCAGGCAGTCCGGTTTTCCTCGAACCGGCCACGGGATTCGAACCGATTCCCGGCATCGTTACGCGGATCGAACCGGCGGGTTTTACAAAACTGTCTTCACTGGGCGTTGAACAGCAGCGGGTCAATGTGATCGTTTCGTTTCAAGGTCCGCATGAAAATCTGGGGGTGGGGTACCAGTTGCAGGCGCGGTTCGTGACCGGCAGCAGTAAAGACGCCTTGATTATCCCCCGCTCGTGCGTCATGCAGGATGTGGACCAGCGGTATTACGTCATGGCCATCGAACAGAACCGGGTAAAGAAAAAATGGATTGCCCTGGGATTGAAAAGCGATCTGGAAATGGAAATCCAGGAAGGGCTGACCGAAGAAGACACGCTGGTGTTGCATCCCGACGCCACCCTGCGGGACGGCATGCGGGTGCGGATGATGCCGTGATGAATGTCTACATCTCCAGCTCCAGGGCGCCGGTTTCCATGGGGGTATCCCATTCCGCGGGATAAAGCGAAACGGTCCAATTGTCGATAAAGGCCTGTGCCGGTCCGCCACCGGGAGTGTAGTTGGAAACCAGGAACAACACGTCGGTTTCGTCTTGGGTGATGCCCGTGAGGCCGCAGGTCACGGATTGATTCCGGGGCAGCCCGGTCAAGTTCTTCCCGTTCCCTTCCAAAGCGAAAATGTGGGATCCGATCACCCGTGCGGTTTTGGGGTGAATCAGTTCAATTTTGATTCCCCCGGAGGCGAGGGTGAGATCGAACGCAAACAAGACGCGCCGGCCGGGAGGCACGTTGGCCACGTGGCGTAAAACCCGGAACGAACCGGAGGGCGATGACGTTTCGAATTTCAGATGGTTGTTCTTCGTTTGGGAATCCGATTTCACCAATGGCAAAGTCCCGTTTTTCCCCACGGTCCAGAATTGGATGGATTTGGGATTTTCGAAATCTTCCTGTTCGATCCGCGTATCCCGGGTCTGCGCCGGACGCGGCTGCTGGATCACGTGTTGCCCTTCAAACGTTCCTAGGTACACACGTCGGTTTTGATCCTCGATCCGGACGAAGATTTTGGAGCCGGTCTGGTTCTCGGTCATTTCGAAAAACAGGTGCAGCGCGCCGTTCTCGTATTCCAAGGCTATAGGGTGTTCCCCTTCGGGCGGCCAGCGCCAGCCTTGGGAGGAATTCCGCGCGCCATGGAGATGATCATCCGCCCAGATGGCCACCCGCGCGACCGGGTCCGGGGCGGGATTCACTTTCAGATGTACATCGACTATGCCAGGCTGCCAAAACGAAGAATCCCGGGCAAACGTATGGATCAAATCCCATCCGTCTTGCCCGAGACAGGTGACTTGCAGGGGATGGATTTCCGGTTCGGAGAGATGGAACCGCTCCAGAAGCCGCTGTTTGAGCCGCTTCACCAAGCCAGGATGATCCGGAGCGAGGTCGTTTAGTTCTCCCGGATCGGTATGCAGGTCGTAAAGCATTGTCCGCCCCGAATCGCGGAAATACACCAACTTGTATGGATCCTGATACAGGCATTTGCGTTCTTCCCCGCGCCGGATGCCCTCGGCGATGGCCTCGGTCTTGTCATAGGCGTTACCGGACGAGGCAAACAAGGACACCAAGCTCTTTCCGGATGGCGTGGGATCGCGGGGCAAGCCGGCTAATTCCAGCAAGGTGGGCAGAATGTCCACGGATTCGACCCGGTTCGCTACCCGTTTTCCGGCCGGAATCCGGGATGGCCCCACGCAGAGAAACGGGACATGCAACGTGGAGTGAAACAGCGTCCGGCCATGGCCGATGGGCCGGCCGTAGGGATTGATGAATTCCTCGCCGTGATCGCTGGTGACGAGCAGGAGGCTGTCTTGCAACAAGCCGAGCCGCTGGAAGGTGTCCACCAACCGGCCGATTTGTTCATCCACGTACGCGGTTTCGCTGAGATAGGCCGCTTGATCGAGGGGGAGGCCAGGGGGCTTGATCCGCAGGTTGAACTCACCCGGCGGCGTGTAGGGATTGTGGGGATCCAGGATATGCAAAAACATGAAGAGAGGAACCTGTTTCGGGACGTGTTGGAGGAACGCCACCGCCTCCTGAACACCGGTCTGCGCGGTAGGCAAGGCGATCCGTCCCCAGGGATCGGACAATCCCATGCCGATGGCATAATCCGTGTATTCATAGAATCCCCGGTGGAATCCATCCCGCGGGGCCAGGAGAATGTTGTTATAAAACCCATAGGTGAGATATCCGGCCTGTTGAAAGCGTTCCGCCAGGGTTGGAAATTCACTCTTCAAGGACCGGCTGCCCAGGTAGGTGGGATTCGCGGCATTGTGGCGGGAATGAAGGTACATCCGGCCGTGCTCGTGGGGATATACCCCTAGCAAAATGGAAGGGACCGACGTTTCCGTGTGCGGCGATTGGGCGATCATGTTTTCGAAGAGCACCCCCTCCCGCGCCAACCGGTCGAGGTGCGGAGTAAGGCCATACGTTTGCCCGTAACAGCCCAAAGCGTCCGCCCGCAGGGTATCCACCAGGATAAAGAACACGTTCGGCGGCCGGCCGCCCTCCAGCGAGATCGGAAGAGCGTCGTGTAGGGAAAGAGTGTATTGAGCCGTGTAGA
>ERZ795060.2617-NODE-2617-length-17967-cov-4.403640_pt1 | contig 17967 bp, 14 predicted proteins | sample MGYA00375144_ERZ795060 | MGnify/ENA primary metagenome ERZ795060 (study PRJEB30189, sample SAMN05720157) | activated sludge metagenome | isolation source: anaerobic digester from wastewater treatment plant | place: Japan | collected 2015-05-15 ...
AGCCGATCATCCGGCGCAGCGCGGTCGACGCGATGGCGGGTGCCTTGCAGAGCGTCGCCGACCTCAATCACATCCCCCGCCACCGGCCGAGTTTCCGGCACGGATCCATCGCGCAGCGTCAGCGGTATCTGCGCTCTCTCGTCGGTCGCAGGCTCGACCAGTTGCCGATCGACCGGAACGTCCGTTGGATCAAGCGTGTCGCGGGAGGGCTGCTTGTGCTCATGCTCGCGTTGATGATCGCGTGGGCGCTCGTGGACGTCGGTCCGGCTCCGGTGTGAGGATTCGCGCCGCCGCCGGTCAGCGCGCCGCACCGCCACTGTCTACTTCTCGGTCAAGTTAAACGTCCCCGCGAGGATCAGCGACTCGATCGCCGCGATGTCCGGCGCCGGAGAGCGGTCGGCGACCAGCCGGGGCACGACGCGCCGGATCGCCGCGTGCGCCCGTTCGATGGGCGCCCCGGATTTCAGTGGGCGGTGGTGCTCGATCCCCTCGGCGGCGCAGAGCAGTTCGATCGACACGACCTGGCGCGCCAGCGTCAATGCCCGCTCGGCCTTCGCGGCGCTGCGCGGGCCCCACGAGTTGTAGTCCTCCATCCCGGCGCTCGTCGTGAAGTTGCTCACGCTCGCGGGCATGGTGAGCCCGACGATCTCGTTGCAGCACGCCGCGGCGGTGTAGTGCGCGATCATGAATCCGGAATGCAGGCCGCTCTTGGGCGACAGGAACGCCGGCAGGTGGGCCTCGAGGTCTTCGCCCGCGCCCGCGGCCATGATGTGCGCGATGCGCCGCTCGGCGATCCCCGCGACGTGGGCGATCGACAGGCTTAGGCTGTCCAGCGGCAGCGCGATCGGCATCCCGTGGAAGTTGCCCGCGCTCACGATCTCGCCCCGCGAAGGTTCGTCCGCGGCGAAGACGAGGGGGTTGTCGGTCACGGCGCCAAGCTCCCGCGCTGCGGCCGCGCGAACATACTCAAACAGGTCCCAAGCGCCGCCCAGCACCTGCGGGCAGCAACGGAGTGAATACGGGTCCTGCACGCGGGGATCGTTCTCGACGTGCGAGCGCACAATCTCGCTGCCGTCGAGCAGTTCGCGGAGTCGCTGGGCGATGCGGCGTGCGCCCGGCTGAGCCCGTGCCATGAACACCCGGTCGTCGAGGAATGCGTCGGTGGCGCGGCACGCGTCGATGGACATCGCGGCCGCCGTGAGCGCGGCGTCGAACAACTGCTCGAAGTCGCCGACCAGCAGCGCGGCCCGGGCTGCCATCAGGTGCGTGCCGTTGATGAGCGCGAGCCCTTCCTTGGCTTCGAGCCGGATCGGTCCAAGGCCGGCGAGGGCGAGCGCTTCTCGCGCCGGCCGAGACTTCGGCGGGGTGTCGGACCAGTGTCCTGCGCTCGAAACCGGCGCCACAAAGACCTCGCCTTCTCCCATGAGCGACAGGATGACGTGGGCCAGCGGCGCCAGGTCGCCCGACGCCCCGCACGAGCCGGTCTCGGGCACCACGGGCACGAAGAACTCGCCGCCCCGGCCCCTCCAGTTCAGCGCGGCCACGAGAGCCTCGACCGTTGACAGCCGAACACCGCTGAGTCCGCGCGAGAGCGACGCCGCCAGCAGCAGCATCATGCCGCGGACGATGTCGGGCCGAAGGGGCGAACCGACGCCCGCGGCATGCGACCGGATGAGGTTGTGCTGAAGGTCCTGCAGGTCGCCCGGTGCGATGCGCTGGCGGGAGAACGACCCGAACCCGGTGTTGACGCCGTAGTGTGCCAGGCCATCGCCGAGCACACTCTCAAGCCGTTGGCGTGAGGCTTCAATCTGCCGTCGTGCGGCGTCGGCGAGCACAACGGTCGCGCCGTGTCGGGCGGCCTGTGCCACGGCGGTCGGTGAGAGGGGGGATGCGTCCAAGACGACCGATCGCGGCGCATGTTCCATGAACTCTGCATCCTCCGTCCGCCCCTGCCGAAACAACAATAGTCGGCGGGAGTCCGGGGCTGCCCGGCTGGCCACTCAGGGTGTGAAGGGAGACTTGCATGTTGAGCACCACGGGCGAGATGGGCGTGATGGAAGAGGGCCGGCCTGTGCGACCTCGGCACGCCCGAACCGGGCTGCGAGAACGCTTGATGGGATTCGTGGTCGCCGGCGTACTGGCGGGTGTCGGGGCGGGCCTGGGCGGCTGCTCGACCTGGTCGCGCGTTCCTGGAGAGGTCAGAATGGCGGTTCCGCTCGTGCCCGGGGAGTGGCCGCGTCGCGACATCGATCAGGCCCGTCGCGCCTGCCGCGAAACGCCGGAGTTCATCGCTCCGCTGAGTCGGGACCTGAACATGCGGACGCCTCCCGGGGGTCGGCCGGCCGGTGTCGCGCGCGGCACAGTCCACGTCGTGTACAAAGAAGCCATCGGCCAGGGATTGCTTCGCGTGTTCGAACGCACCCGCGGAACCCAGTCGCCCCGGGCTGATGGTTCCCCGCGCCATTCGGACGATCCATCCACGGTCATCCCGGCGGCGATGGAATCCCGTCCCGTCGGCGATCTGATGCGTTTCGTGTCGTACTCGTACGAGACCATGCGCCCCGTGGATGAGCGGTTCGAGATGCTCAGACGCTCGACGGCGCCGCACGTTCGCGCTTCGGCAGACACCGACTCTGAACCGGACTCGGCCGCAACGCCGGCGATGAGCATCCTCTTGGAAGGCGTGCGGATGCAGGTGATCGACCCGGAGAGGGAGCCAACGAAGGGGCTGATCGTGTACCTCCAGGGGCTTGGGAGCCGCGAGTATGAGAGCCCGGTGGTTGAGGAGTTGCGCCGGCGTGGCTGGACGATTCTTTCGGTGACGACGCCGCGCGTGTGGTGGTTCAAGCCGATCCGTTTCGACGTGCCCAACGACGGGCTCCTCGAATCCACGGCGGCCCGGATCGCGGAAGTCGCAGATGATCAGCTCGCCGATCCGGCGTACGCGATCGAGGCGGCGCTCGACTATCTGGAGGTCGCTCGGCCCGATCTGTCCGCCCGACCGACCGTCATGATGGGCTTCAGCGCGGGAGCGCTCTTTGCGCCGGCCGCGGCGGCCCGGGTGCACGACCGGTTGAGCGCCGTGGCGCTGATCGGCGGCGGCGCCAATCTCCTCGAGATTTCCCAGACGAGCGACCTGACCAACGGGGGTATCGAACTCCACTGGGCGACCGCGCCCAGCGCCGGGGAGCGCCGCCGCCTCTTCGAAGCCTACCTGAAAGCCTCAAAGCTCGACCCCGCAAAGGCGGTCCGGGCTGTTGCCGACAAGCCCGTGCTGCTCGTGCAAGCCGAGTTCGACACGACGGTGCCCGCCCGCAGCGGACGCCTGCTGGCCGAGCAGATTCCCGGCGCGGATCGGCTGCACTACACCCTGGGTCATCGACTCATGTTCTGGGCGCTCAAGGGCCGCGCGAGCGGTATCGCGGATTGGGTCGAACGCGCGTGCGAGAGGCGACAGGAGAGGCTGGCGGTTCAGGATGGCGCCGTCGAGGCCTCTCACGACACCGGACTCTGAGAGTACCGGTTCAACTGCCGTTGGCGGTCAAGGATTTCAGGTGTTCGACATACGCCGGGCCGGGCCTGACGTTGCGTCGCGCCATCGCGGCCTGAGCGACCTCCAGGAACTTGTCGAAGCGGTAGGCTTTGGATCCGGCGTCGGTGATCCAGGAGTACGCCGGCACCGTGCCCGCGAGGGGCGCTGAACCCGCGAACATCGTGCCCGTGCCGACGATCGACCCGGTCATGATGCGCGTTCCGATCGCGGTCTTGACGTGGTCGCCCAGCACGCAACCCAAAAACGTCTCGCCGGTCCGCTCGTTCGAGCCGGCGGGCCCGGCGGAACGTTCGAGAGGGCGGGCGACGAGCTCGCCGTAGGTGTTGAGCAGGTTCGAGTTCGTTGTGCCGGCGCCGAGGTTCACCCACTCGCCGACATACGAGTCACCCAGATAACCGTCGTGCGCCTTGTTTGCAAAGCCCTGGAAGATCGTCCCGCCCACCTCGCCCGCGATCTTGCACCACGGGCCGATGGCCGTGCCCGGTCGGATGACCGCGCGGTCGAGCACGGTCGAGTGGGGCCCGATCGCGCACGGCCCGATCAGGATGCTCCCGGGGCGGACCGTGGCGTGCTCGTCGATCAGCACGGGACCGCCCGATGCGTCGACCACCGCCGATGGGAAGATGCTTGCGGCCGGGTGAATGAACACCGGGTGTCGCCCGACAACTGTGACGCCCGCGGGCAGGGGCGGGGTAGACTGCCGGGCTGCGAGCCGGAGCGGGATTTCGTGGGCCAGATCGTCGCTCAGGCAGGCGTCGCGCATCGCACGCACATGCCACGGTCGGTGGAGCACCCGGGCCGCGACGTCTTCGTGCGCCGTCGTCCCGACACCTCTGGTTTGCACGGGGGGAAGGGGGGCCGGATCGCCGGCGAGCAGCGCACGCAAGAACGCCGCCGCCGTCGGCGCTTCGCACACCGCGGCGACGAGCGAGCCGTCAGCGGCCAGCACGCCTTCGCCCGGCTTGACACTCTTGGCCGCACGGTAGCCCAGGGGCGCGCGCGCATTCACCAGGAGGATCGGGCGGTTGCCCACGCGGTCGAGGGCGAGCAGTTCGTTGACGGGCGGTTCGGCCCGGCGCTCGCGGGTGATCCGGGCCTGATCCGGCGGCACGAACCGAGCGACCGGAGGGCTCAGCCGGCGTTCGAGCCGCTCCAAAGTCGTGAGAAACCCCGTGCGGATCTCGCCCGCTTCGCGCAGGTCGTTCACGGGCGCCAGGCGCACGTCGCTCGTCACGTGCGAGTCATCGAAGACAACCACCGGCGCGCTAAAGGGGGTTGGTCCGTGCATGACATCAGTTCGGGTGAGTCGGAGGACGCGGTGGCTGAACGAAGACGCGGTGCGGGGCGACCCGTGACGGACGGTCCGGCACGGGCTAGCGCCTCATGCCCACCATGCGCCGCGAACTGTCGTGGAAATGGAAGATGCCGTGCAGCGGCAGCATGACAAAGCCGACGAATGCGGCGCTGAAGCCCGTGAGCAGCGACGACAGCACCATACGCCACAGTTCGCTCAGGGGCGAGTATTCCACCCCGAGCCCGCCGGGGTACATGCTCCGGATCGTGAGCACAAAGACGCTGACAAGTCCTGCGAGCATCGCGGCCGGGATCGACAGCACGATCAACGCCACGATCCGACGCCGGAGCATGACGCCCCGGACGGTGAGCACGAAATACGCCGCGGCCATGAAGCCCAGCAGGTGGGGACCGACCACGACGGTCGCCGACTCCGCGCGGGGGCTGGTCAGGTCGATGAACAGCCCCAGCAGGAACGCCGTCCACATCACGGCGATCGTCGGCGCGTGCAGCGCGATGAACACGAGGAACGGCAGGGCGAACGACGGAAGGGCCCGCTGGCCCGGGGACAGGCTGGTCGCCACGCCGACGTCGATGCCGAGGATGATCCAACCCACAAAGAACGCCGCGGGCCATCTCATGGGCGGCCTCCGGTCGTGGGGGAGACCGCGCGGGGCTCCTCGGCCTCCGTCAACCAGCGAATCGTGACTTCGGAGACGCGCGTCGGGTCGATCTCGGGCTTGACGACGATCAAGCGGCGCAGCGGGTTGTCCGGCTTGGACTCCATGGAGACGATCCGGCCGATGACGAACCGCTGCGCGGTCCGGGGCCAGTTGTCGTCCTGCAGGCGCACGGTCATCCCGACCTCGATCTGGCGGAACGAGCCCGTCATGGCGTCGGCGCCGGTGAGTTCATCCGCGACGAGCATGACGAGCGTCGAGCCCGACGGGCCGACGCTCCGCCGGCGCTCGACGAGTTGGCACGTGGGTCCGGGCGTCAGCGCGTCGAGCATGACGACGCCGTTGATGAGCCCGGCGGACTTGTCCGTGATCGCGACGACCTCGCAGGTGCGGTCGCGAACGGCGCCTTCGCGGGAGGAGACGCGCCCGATCAGGTTCACGCCGCGCGAGACGACCACGCTCCCGGGCTCGACCCCCTGGCGCCGCCCGGCGCGGACGGTGATGATCTCGGAGGAAAGGTCCGATGTGCGGCCCAGCACCGGGGCCGTGAACTGGCGGACGACCAGACCGGGGTTGAGCTCGATCCCCCCCTGGAGGTCCTTGACCATCTGCTGCAGCCGTTCGATGTCGCGCTCGAGCGCCAGTTTCTGCGTCAGCAACTGGTCGCGCTGGTTGATCGCCTGGCGTGCCGCCTCGGCGTCGGTCGAGACGGCCGAGAGGGGGTTGAACGCGAGCAGGTGGTGCATCGGGGCGCTGATCGGATAGACGAGCGTCTTGGCGGGGTCGGCGAGCGCGTTGGTCCAGCGCGAGAGCGACGGGGGCAGCAGCAGCAACAGCACGACCAGCGTCGTCGCCATGATGAGCGACGCGCGGGGGTTGAAGAGCATGCGTGGTCGTCGGGCCATGATGCTCGCGATAGCCTCCGGGGATGCACGCCGAGCTCGCCGCCCGGATGCAAGCGGCGCGGGCCGGGCTTACTCCTCGACGTCGCTCTCGAGGATGGACTTCCACTCCTCGATGTGCTCGAGATAGATCGCGGTGCCGCGGGCGACGCAAGTCAGCGGGTCGTCCGCGAGGCGGGACTCGAGGCCCGTCGCGTTCTTGAGCACGATGTCGAGCCCGCGGAGCAGCGAACCGCCCCCGGCGAGCGTGATGCCGTTCTCGACCAGGTCGGCCGCGAGCTCGGGCTCGCAGCGCTCCAGCGTCCTCGTGACGGCCTCGATGATGGCGCTGACGGGCTCCTGGAGCGCCTCGCGGATCTCTTCGCTTGTAATGACGGTCTTGCGCGGCAGGCCGCTGATCATGTCGCGACCGCGCACCTCCATCGTCATCTCGTCGCCGACGGGCGCCGCCGAGCCGATGTCGATCTTGATGCGCTCGGCGGTCTGCTCGCCGATCATCAGGTTGTACGTCTTCTTCATGTGGTTGATGATCGCCTCGTCCATGTCATCGCCCGCGACGCGGACGCTCTCACAGACGGCGATATCACCCAGCGAAAGCACCGCGACCTCCGTCGTGCCGCCGCCGATGTCCACGATCGCGCTCGCCGTGGGCTCGGCGAAGGGCAGCCCGGCGCCGATCGCCGCGGCGATCGGTTCGACGATCAGGTAGGTCTTGCGAGCGCCGGCGTGCTCGGCGGACTGATAAACCGCCTGCTTCTCGACCGCGGTGATGCCCGAGGGGATGGAGATGACCACGCGGGGCCCGACGGCGAACATCGAGCGCTTGCCCGTCACCTTCTGGATGAAGTACTTGAGCATCTGCTCCGTAATCTCGAAGTCGGAGATCACGCCGTCCTTGAGCGGACGGATCGCCGAGATCGTCCCCGGCGTCTTGCCGAGCATCTCTTTCGCCGTCCAGCCGACGGCCTCCCCGTTCTTGAGGACCTTGTTCGTGCCCTTCCAGACGGCGACGACCGAAGGCTCGTTGAGCACGATCCCCTCGCCGCGGACCGCGACAAGGGTGTTGCACGTCCCCAGGTCGATGCCCATGTCCACGCTGACCATGCTGAGGAAGCGATCGAAGATCAAGCGGCGGTTCCGTGGTTGGGGCGTGGGCTGGGGAGGGGGGTAAGTCGGTTGCGGACGGGAAATCGACCGAGGATCGACTCTGACATTCAGATCTTCCGGCGCCCGCGCAGGCACCTGCACCTCGACCGGCGTGCGGGGTGACCATGCCGGCGCTCCGCCCTCCTCGACAAGCGTCTGCCCGTCGGGGAGTTCAGGCGAAAGACCATGACCGGCGTCGGAGACGTGCGTGGAATGGTTCACAGTTGGTCTTTCGACCAGACATTATCGGGGCTTGAGTGGGTGGTCCAATAGAAATGCGCCGCGGCCCCCAAGAACGTGGGAAATCAGAGGGAGGCGCGACCACCAGCCGCGGCTTCAATGCACTTCCAGGCGTCCCAGCCGCCGCAGTTCGGGCCACCTGCGGGCGATCCAGCCGACCACGAGGATCGTCCCGAATCCCCCGAGCACGACGCTGAGGGTCGCGCCCCCGACCCTTCCGAGCCACAGTTCGCCGAGCCGGGCGACCCCGCCGCTCTCGAAGGCGCCGAGTTCGTTGGAGCACTCGATGAAGACGCTGTTGACGGCCGAGACGCGCCCGCGCAGGGCGTCGGGGGTCCGCGCCTGCACGAGGACGTGGCGCACGACAACGCTGATGTTGTCGACCGCGCCCGAGAGGGCCAGGATGATGACCGACAGGATGAAGCTGCGCGAAAGACCGAAGACGATGATGCACAGGCCGAACGCCGCGACGGACATGAGCAGAGCGCGACCGGCCCTTCTGAAGGGCGGGCGGTGGGCGAGGTAGACCGCCATGAGCAGGGCGCCAACGTACGGCGCCGCCTTGAGCGCCCCCAGCCCGACCGCGTCGACATGCAGGATGTCCTTGGCGTACACCGGCAGCAGGGCGGTCGCGCCGCCCAGCAGCACCGCGAAGAGATCGAGCACCAGCGCACCCAGGACGGTCTTCTCACGGCGCACGTACGCAACGCCCTCCAGCATGCCGGGAACGAGCACGCCGGGGCGGATGTATCGGCAGATGTCGCGCAGCGGCGCTGATCGCCGCGCCGACTCGGGCAGGCGGATGCGTGTCGCGCAGAGGCCGAAGAACAGGCACCCAGCCCCGGCCGCGGCGTAGACGGGCCACGCCGATCCCGTCAGCCAGATGATCCCCCCCGCGACGAGCGGACCGACCATCGCGGAGAAGTGGAACAGCCCGCTGTTCCAGGTGACGGCGTTGTGGAACCGGTGGGACGGCACGATCTGCGGCAGCAGGCTCGAACGGCTCGGGCCATTGAACACCCGGGCGCAGCCGGTGACCGCGACGAGCCCGAGGATCGCCCAGACTCCCGCATGGTGAAAGGAGGCGAGCGTCAGCAGCACGCTCGCCAGCGCGAAAGCGATCTGGGTCGCGACCAGAACATGCTTGCGGTTGACCAGGTCGACGATCTGTCCCGCCGGCAGAGCGAGCAAGCACACCGGCAGGACCCGGGCCAGCCCCGCGATGCCCAGCATGAACGGGTCGTGCGTGAGCTCGTAGATCTCCCACGCCAGGGCGGTCCCCTGCATCTGCAGACCCACCGACGCGAAGAGCCAGCCGCCGGCGAAGAAGCGGTAGTTCGGCTCGCGGAGCGCGGCGTACGGGTCATGCCGCGCCCGCTCTTCCGCGATCAACTCGCTCATCGTCGGCGCGAGCGGGTCCGATGGATGCGGGTAGTTCTTGTTGGGAGAACTGGACAACTCGGGCAGGGTATACAGACACGCCTGCTCCGCGTGGCGATCTTTCAATGGTCTGGTTGATCAACCGTCTGGCGTTTCGAGCAACTGCCGCAGGCGCTCGGCGAGCGGCGTCGGAAGGCGGGACAACCAGCCGGCGTCCACAAGCCCCACGCCGATCAGATCGCGCAGGTGCACCCGGTCTTTGTCCCAAAACGCCGTGAGTTTGAACTGTACCAGCGCTGCGAGCGAAAGAACGCGGTACAAACCGGCGTCTTCGGACTCCGTCACGTCCGGGTTGCAGGCCGGCTCGTGAGGACGCACACGCTCCATGGCAAAGACCACGTGCACGGCGTCCCTCGGCTTGGCCGTCGCGGAATCCAGGAATGCATCGATGCCCGCGACGTGCCGGTAGGTGAAGCCGGCGCTTTCGAGCGCCGCGCGCGCCCGGTCGAAATCCGCCCTCCGGACGAGCACATCAACGTCCTGCGTGTTTCGAACGGCCGATTCATCAACGCGGGACACCCAAAGCGCAACCGCGTTGCCGCCCGCGACAGCGTATGGAACGCCGGCGCTGTTCAGTGCCGCGGCGGCATTGAGCAAGCGTGTCCGGACGCGTTCCACGGCGCTGACCGCCCTTTCAAGAGAAAATGGTGCGAGGTTGGGCATGGTTGCAGGTTTTTACTCGCTCCGCCACCCCGCGCCGTCGCGCACGACCTTCCGGTACAGCGTGTCGCGTTCCACGGGGTCGAACCCCGCGTCGCGGATCGCCTTGACCAGCGAGCGCGTGCTGATCTCCTGGTGCGTGGCCACGTCGTCGTGACGCGACGAGAGCTTGGTGATGTCGTACCACACGACGGTGCCGTCGATGTCGTCGGCGCCGTTCTGGAGCATCAGTTGCGCCATCGGGAGCGTCTGCATGATCCAGAACGCCTTCACGTGCGGGAAGTTGTCGAGCATGAGCCGCGCGACGGCGAGCGTGCGCAGGTTCTCCAGCCCGCCCGGTCCGGGCAGGTGCTCAAGTTCGGAACCGTCGGGGAAGAACGGGAGCGGGATGATGGTCTGGAAGTAGCCGAAACGCGTGCCGGCGGATACGCCCGCGCCGTTCTGTTGCTTGGCCATCTCCAGCGGCTTGAGCACGCCGGGGCGTGTCAGCGAGACGACGGGCGTTCCGCCAGCGCCGGCGTGCTCGCCCGCGTACCCGAGGCGCACCAGCGCCTCGTCCTGCGCCCGACGCAGCATGTCCATGTGCACCAGGCGCTCGCGCCGTTCCTCGATATGCCCGTACAGAATCGTCGCGTTAGTCGGCAGGCCCAGTTCGTGCGCCACGCGGTGCACGTCGAGCCACACATCCGACCGGATCTTCCCCTTAAACGCTTCGTCGTGCACGCGGTCGTCAAAAACCTCCGCGCCGCCGCCGGGAAGCGATCCCAGCCCGGCCTGCTTGAGCTCGTTCAGCACCCAGCGGATGCCGGCCGTGCGATCGCCGGCCTTGTAGACCTTGGCGATCTTGGCGAGGTGAACGATCTCGACCGCCGTGAACGCCTTCACGTGCAGGTCGCTCCCCAGCCGCCGGGCTTCCTCGCGGATCGTCCGCACCAGTTCGGGGTAATAGTCCCAGGGGAGATAGGGGTGCAACCCCCCGACGGAGTGCATCTCGGTCGCGCCGGCCTCCACCGCTCTTCGGACTTCCTCGCGGACAAACGCCATGTCGCGGGTGTACGCCCCCTCTTCCCCCTGCTTGCGGTAGAACTCGCAGAACTTGCACGACAGGGCGCAGACGTTCGAGTAGTTCAGGTGCCGGTTGACGTTGTAGTATGCCGCCGAGCCGTGCAGGCGGCGGCGGACCAGGTCGGCCAGTTCGCAGACGCTCCAGATGTCCGGCGTGAGGTACAACCGCTCGCCGTCTTCAAGCGTCAGTCGCTCCCCACGCTCGACCTTCTCCCGGATAGGCTGGAGCTGCGGATCACGCAGCACCCGTGATCGAACGGAAGCACGCGGCGTTTGAGGCAGTTTTGCGGCGAGCAGGGTCATGGCAAAGTGACCGAAGGCAGGCAGGACAAGGTCTAATGATTTCAGTGATTATTGAAACTCGTGAAGTATACGCCCCTCGCCGTGAAGCCGCAGGCCGGTCGCCGGTGTGGATGCGAGCGGCCATGGGTGTTCTCGCGGCCTGGCTCTGGGCCGCTGTCGCTTTCGCCGCTCCGCCCGTGAGCCCGGTCGGCAGGAACTACGAAGGCCGCCTCGCGCAGGCCATGGCGGACAACGACCAGCGCCAGACCGAGGCCGTGTTGGAAGAGTGGTGGCAGGAGGCGTCCAAGGCCGAGGCGGGCGACAACACCGAGCACGAGAACGTGCTGAAGGCGACGCTCAAGCTGCTCTCCAACCGGTCGCAGAGCTGGCGTCTGGTCGCGGTATCGGTGATGGCGAACCACGGCGCCGCCGCCGACTGTGCCGGCGCCGCCTCGGTGCTTTCCGGGCGTGACCAGATCGACGAGAAGCGATGGCTGGTCCGTTCGCTGGGGCGCAAGCCGGGGGAGTCGACGTACAAGTACCTCGAACTCTTCGCCAAGGAGCGTGAGTACCTCATTCGGTGCGCCGCGATCCAGGCGATGGCGGACCTGAACGACGCCCGGGCCGTGCCGCTGCTCCCGGCGTACATGAACTCGAACATGCCGGCGACGGTGCGCAACTGGAACGACGACAACCGTTCGTGCCTGTCGATGGCGGGGTACGGGGTTGCGCGGAAGTTTCTGGGGGTGCGTGTGACCGGTCCGGACCAGGTCCGCCTGTGGACTCCTCCCCCGCTTGACGCACCCAAGCCCACGCCGGCGGCGCTGGTGTTCACTCCGGGGAGTGTCGGCGGGCACGAGATGTACATGATCCCCAGCTTCGACGTGTACCTCGCGATCGAAGGGGTGAAGGATCCCGCCGGCGTGCCCTCCCCGCAGGGCATGGACCTGCAGACGATGCTCGAACGCTGCGCCGAGACGGCGCTGCGATTCGCCGAGCCGACGTTTGGGCGCGTGTACCTCCCGCCCGTGCGTCTGTACCTCGCGGATGCCAAGCGATTCTCCGGTCTGGCGGGAACGCCCACGAGTTTCGGCGGCGTCTCCAAGGGCAACGAGATCGTCGTGCGCTACGACAACCCCCAGGTCGTGCCCGGAACGCTCATCCACGAGTACGTGCACGTCCTGCACCAGGCGACCTTCGAGAAACAGCCGCGATGGCTCATGGAGGGCGTCGCAGAGAGCCTGACGCGGTCGGCGAAGCAAACGGTGTGGACTCGGGAACGCGTCGCCGCGGCGGGGCTGACCGATGCGCTTCCGGATCCATCTCCCAACGCGCGCCGCGTCAACAAGAGTCTGGTGCGCGACGTGCTGTCTTGGAGTTCAGGGGCCGCGACGGGGGAGCAGGAATCACGCCGCTACAACTCGGCACACCTGCTGGTGGACTTCCTCCGTTTCGGTCCCTGGGCCGCGCCGGATCTGCGGCTGGCGGCGCTCATGGGGCGTTTGTCGCGGGGCCAGGCGGCATCGACAGCGATCCAGGATCTTTACGGCGGCTCCGCCGCGGACATGGACCGCTGGATCGTTGAGTGGCTGGACCGGCAGCAAGCCCAGGAGCCATGAGCCGGCGTGCGTCGGACCCACACCACCCCTGGCGCGATTGAGGGCCGCATTTGACCAAACAGGAAGCGGATAAGGCGTCCGACACACGCCCTCGCGGCGCGGCGGCCTCGGGCTGGCCCGCGATGCCGCACCTGCACTTCATGGCCCTCGCCCCGCTGGATGCGTGGGCGAAGCTGCTCCTGCGGGCCGGCGCCTGGCGCCGGATCACGTGGCGATACTGGCCGCGCGTGCTGCTGGGGCTCTCGACGTCCTTCGTCGGCACGCTCATCACGCTGCCCGAGCGCATCGTGCTGGGGTTGATCGATCGGCTCCGTGCGCCCCGGGGCGGCAGGGCCGGGCCGGTCATCGTGTTCGTGCTCGGGTACTACCGCTCGGGCACGACCCATCTGCACTACCTGCTCTCGTGCGATCCGCAGTTCGTCACGCCCAAGTGGCACCAGGTCGTTGCCCCCGGCGGCGGGTGGGTGAGCTGGCAGATCCTCCGCTGGCTGCTCGTTCCGTTCCTTTCGAGCACGCGCCCGCAGGACGACGTCGCCATCGGCCCGGAATGGCCGGCGGAGGACGACTTTGCGCACAACAACGCGGCGTGCGCCTGCACCATGCCGGGGCGCATGATCCTGCCCGGGTTGTGGGACCATTACCAGCGATACCAGCGCCCCGAGGACCTCACCGAGCGCGAGCGCGCCGAGTTCGAACGCGTCGTCCGAGCGTTCTCCGACCGGGTCGCCCGTCGCGCGGGCGTGGGCGCGTTGCGCCCGCTGTTGCTCAAGACCCCCGCGCACACGGCACGCGTCGCGGCCCTTGTGCGATTGTTCGGCGTCGAGCGCGTGCGGTTCATCCACCTCTCGCGCGAGCCGGGCGCGGTGCTCAAGTCCAACACCGCGATGCACCGGCGGTTCGAGCCCTACCTGCTCATGGACCATCCGGGCGATGCCGAGATCCGCCGGCGCATCATCGTCGAGTACGACCGCACCGAGCGGGCCTTTCTGGAGCAGTCCCGAGACTTGCCTCCGGGGACCGTTTGCCGCATGCGCTACGAGGACCTGGTGGTGGATCCGATGAATGAACTGAAACGTTGCTACGGCGAGCTGGGCCTGCCGTGGACGACGCGGTTCGAGCGCCAGGCGTCGGCGTATCTCGACAGCGTGCGCGATTACCGCACGGCGTCGGACAAGGCCGGCGCCGCGGGCCCGAGCGCGAGCGCTGGAAAGCCCGGAGGTCTTCCGGTTCCGGAGGAACTCGCCTGGCTCATCACGGAGTTCGGCCACGACCGGCCCGCTCCGAGCGCGCCCGGTCCAATCTCCAACTCGTCTGCGCGCGAGCCTGATGGACAGGCCTCGGAGCCGACCGGGGCCAATCCATCCTCCCCGTTCGTGACCGGCGCTGCGGCGCTGGGCGTCGCTGCGGCGTTGTGCGCGTGCCTCTGGTTGTCAGCCGCGTGGCTGGCATGGGACCGCATGGACTGGCTGGTTTGGCCCGTAGGCGCAGTCCTCGGTCTGACGGCGCTGCACGCGGCTCGACCCGGGCGGTCCGGCCGCGTGCCGATCGAGCTCTCCGCGTCGCGGCGTGCCTGGCTGGGCGTGTGCGCTGCGCTCGCGACGGTCCTCGTCGTGCTTCTCACAGCCCTCCCGGCGACGGCGATGACCACCGACTATCGCACGCGGGCGCCGCTGGATTGGCCCCACCTGTGGCTGTCGACGCGCCGCGGCCTGCTCGCGACCAACAACTTCTTCTGGGTCTTCCTCGGCGTGGCGAGCGCATACCGCTTCGCCTCGCGCAAGCACATGGGTCCACCCGGCGCTTCGTGAAGGTCTCCCGACCCGCCTCGGGCCGGGCTCCCGGGCTCAGGCTTTGTGGTGGTGCTGCTCGAGCATGCTCGCGGCCCAGGACAGCCCGATGGGCACGCCCACGAACGCGCCGGCGAGGTAGTCCAACGGAAGCGGTCGGGCGAGGTTGAACAGCAGCCCGCCCTGCGCAGCCAGCAGCGGCTGAGCCCCCGTCCCGTGCACAGCCAGCGCGGTCGCCGGGGCGATGACCGCCAGCAGGGCGATCGCCGCGACAAAGACCGCCGCACTGATCCGAACCGCCGCCAGTCGCCCCGCCACCGCCGCGCCCACCCCGGCGATCGTCGCCGCGGCGAACGTCTGTCCCTTGTTCGATTCCTGCGCGATGAGCCACACCAGCACGCCCCCGACCGCGAGTGCGGCGATGAGCCCGACGCCCGCCGACGCGTCGCGGACTTCGGTCGGCTCGGGTTGATGGGGCGAGCCGGGCGCGGGCCTGCGCCCGATCCGGAGGATCAGCCAGGCGAGGGCCACCGCCAGAGGGAGCAGGATTGCCGCCTCGAGCGAAAGGAATCCGAAGAGTGACGTCGCGGATTCGGCGCTCGGGCCGGGCAGAAGGGCCGCGGGGCGAGCGCGGACGATGGCATCGATTGTCCCCGTGCCCCACGCGCCCCAGGCCATGACGATGCCCGCCGAGAACAGGCCGTAGTGGGGGCTCACGATCCGGGCGGCGGCGAGGCCCATCGCACCGGCCAGCACCAAGACCCCGACGCCCGCGAGGACCCCGCGCAGCGGGTGCGTGCTCAGCAGCAGCGACGCGGCGTGGCTTCCATCGGGCGCATGCAGTGAAGCCGTGAGCATCCCCGCCAACGGACCGACGGCCAAGAGCGCAATGAGCGGCAGCATCCAGCGCAGCGCGATCTGAATCATCGCCGCAAGCATAGGGGAAACCGGGCGTTGCGTGTGGACCGGGACGGGACCGACAGTCCGCGCGTTCTGTACGGGCAACCCCGCGACGAACCCCGTAGGATGCAGGCATGCACGAGTCCCCTGGCGCTCACGGCGACACCGCCGTTTCTCGACCCTTGCCGCCCTCCGGCCCCGCACTGCTCGGGCCTTCGGTCACACCGGCGACGCTCGCCGACCTGTGGGCCGACCTGGTCTGGCCGAAACTCCTCGAAGCGGTGCGATTGGCGCTGCGCCCCTCGCGGATCGGCCTTGGGGTCGCGTTCGTGCTGGGCGTGGCGGCGATCGTGTCCGGCGCGGGTCTGCTTGACGGCGCCAAGAACAAGAACACCGTCGGGTCCTATCTGGAGATGCAACTTCCGGACCATCTCGACGGCGTCTGGCGTGCCGTGAGCAATCAGAACCCCACGACCGCCGCCCGGTGGATCTGGCGCATGTTCGTCGACGAGCCCGCGAACCTGCTCACACAGTCCGGTCGCTGGGCGGCGGTGCTCGCGCTGCCGATCATCTTCGCGTGGGCGACGATCATCGGCGGGGCGATCTCCCGCATGGCGGTGTGCGACCACGCGATGGGACTGCGGATCACCTGGCCCCAGGGCCTGGGCTTTGCGCTGGGACGGTGGCGGAGCCTGCTGCTGGGCGCGGCGCTGCCGCTCCTGCTCGTGTGGGTCATCTGCCTGCTCATGAGCATCGCCGGCTGGGTGGTTTTCAGCACGCCGTGGCTCAACGTGCTCGGCGGGGCGCTCTGGTTCCTGTTCCTGATCGGCGGCGTGGTCGTCGCGGTGACGCTCGTGGCGTACCTGCTCGGGCATCCGCTGCTCGTGCCCGCCGTTGCCGCGGAGAACGCCGACGCGATCGACGCGATGCAGCACGCCTACGCCTTCGTGCTGGCCAGGCCCCTGCGCCTGGTCATCTACGCGGCCGTGCTGCTCGTGCAGGCCGCGATGGCCGTGCTCCTCGTCGGCACGATCCTGGAGTTGGTGGCGGTGGTGTCCCAGCAGAGCGCGGGCGCGTTCATCAAGAGCGCCGACATCCGGCGCATGTTCGAGCCGGGCGTGTGGCCGGCGAACCGCACCGGTCTTTCGACCTCGGAGAAGGCCGCCCGATGGGCGATCGGTTTCTGGAACCACGTGCCGCGGCTGGTGTTCCTGGGCTTCTGTGTCAGCCTCTATTGGTGCAGTTCAACCATGCTCTACCTCGCGATGCGCAAGGTGGTCGACGGCCAGGACACGCACGAGATCTGGACGCCCGGCATGATCCCCGGGACGATGAGCGCCGAGGCCGAACGCCCACGAATCCGCACGGCGGACGCGGCGGTGGGCGGTGCTCCCGCGGGAGAGGGCGTCGTCGATAACGGCCCCGCCGACGAAACCTGAATCCGACTGTGCGACCCGTGCGATTACCCATCGAGCCATGGTCGAAGCGGATTCCAACTCGGTCTGGGCGTGGCGATCGCCCGACGAACGCGCCGAACAGGCCGCGGCCTTTGCCGGGTTCCTGGCTGAACGCGGCGTGACCCGCCTCTGGCTCATCGCTCCCGGCGGTGCAAGACAATCGCTAACCGCCCGGGAAACAGACCTTCCGGGATTGCTTTTGAGCGCCCCGCCACAGACACGGCTCGTTTGGAATCACGGCGGGGCTGTGGTCGAAGCCGACGCGATCCGGATGCTGCCCGGTCAAGCCGAAACAGGAGATGCGCATGTCTGAAGCGCCGGAGACTCGTCGTGCGGCGCTCGTTACCGGCGCGGGCTCGGGCATCGGCCGCGCAGTCGCCATCGCGCTCGCGTCGGAGGGCTTGGATCTGGCGCTGGTGGGACGGCGGCGGGACCACCTGGAGGAGACCGCTCGGCTGATCGGCGCCGACGGACGAGCGCAACCGCGGGTACTTGTGATCCCCGCCGACGTTGCCGAGTCCGCACCGGCGCGCCAAGCGGCGGAGTCGGCAATCCAGCACTTCGGTCGGCTCGACGTCCTTGTCAACAACGCGGGCTATGCGCCGCTCGCCTCGATCGACCGGACAACGCCGGACCTGCTCGACCGCGCATTCCGTGTGAACGCCCTCGGCCCGGCGAATCTGATCGCGGCGGCATGGCCGGCGCTCTGCCGCAGCGGAAGCGCGTGCATCATCAACATCTCGACGCTCGGTACGCGCGACCCATTCCCCGGTTTTTTCGCCTACGCCTCGGCGAAGGGGGCCGTGAATGTCATGGCCCGTTCGTGCGCCAAGGAGGGAAAGGCCCACGGCGTGAAAGCGTTCGCAATCGCGCCGGGCGCTGTCGAGACGCCGATGCTGCGCGCCAATTTCTCGACGACGCAGATCCCGCCTTCGAGGGCGCT
>ERZ795060.2625-NODE-2625-length-17903-cov-6.544207_pt1 | contig 17903 bp, 16 predicted proteins | sample MGYA00375144_ERZ795060 | MGnify/ENA primary metagenome ERZ795060 (study PRJEB30189, sample SAMN05720157) | activated sludge metagenome | isolation source: anaerobic digester from wastewater treatment plant | place: Japan | collected 2015-05-15 ...
GCCAGCGCCAACGGGACAATTGACGGACATGATCACCCTGGCTTGAAGAACGAAAAAGGCCACATCGGCTTCCTTGGCCATGGCTCGGTGGTCGAGTTCCGGAACATCCGGATCAAGGAGTTGTGATAGATTCCGTATCTGTAGAAAATGTCTGAATACTAGAGAAGGAATGGGGGAGGGCGGACATAAGAGTCCGCCCTTTTTTCTCAATTTCTCTTCACTTCTTTTCACTTCTTCTAATTTAAGGGTGCAGTTAGATCCTGGTTAGTTTTTCGACCTTATCCCAAAATACCCACCTTGGGGGGAACGGCCGGGCCGGCGGGATTCGTGAAGGCATTCACGGAAATCCGTTTTCGGGTCTAGAATCCTCAGCATGATGCCGCACCGGATGGTTATATTTTTCGACGCGCATAAGATGCTGATTTTTTTCATCCCGTTTGTCATTTATTTGATCAACGGACGGGAAATCAGCAGTGGAGATCCTACGCCCACGGTGTTCGTGGCAGTGAACCTGGTCAAGCACGGAACCGTGTTCCTGGACGATCTGCGCGATTATATTCCCTATCACAACACACCATATTTCGTATCGGAGCGGATGGGGCATATCGTGTCCAACTATCCGGTGTTTCCCGGCCTCATGGCCGCGCCGGTGTTCGCGCCGTTCGTGTGGCTGGGAATGATCGCCCCCGGGGACGGCGACCTGGTCTGGAAATATTTATCCAAATTGTCGGGGGCATTGTACACGGCACTCTCAGTGCTGGGGATGTATCTGGCCCTGAAGCGCCTGATTTCACGCGAGGGGGCGCTGGGGTTGGCATGGGCCTACGGGTTGGGAACGGCCTTGTGGCCGGTCGCCGCGCAGAGCCTCTGGCAGCACGGGCCGAGCGTGTTTTGGTGGACGGTATGTTTTTATGCTCTCATCCGGGCCGCGGAAACAGAAAGGGGTCGCGGGTTCAGCGGATGGGCGGCGCTGGGCGGCACGGCGGCGGGGTGTGCGGTGTTGTGCCGGACGGTGAACGGTATCGGGGCGGCAGGCCTGTGCTTGGCCCTGGCAGTCCGGTATGGAAGAAAAGCAGGGGCGTTCGCGGTGCCGGCGGCGGGTTTGTCAGCGGCGCTCATTCTTTATAACGTGGCGTTATTCGGTTCATGGAAAGGGGGTGATTCGGTTTTACACGCATTGCATTGGGAACTGGACCGGATGGTGGGGAGTTCATGGTCCACGCCGCTGGCAGTGGGATTGCCGGGGCAGTTGATTAGCCCCAGCCGGGGAATTTTCGTGTTCAGCCCGTTTTTGCTCTTCGCCTTGTGGGGCATGGCGGAAGTATGGCGCAAACCCGGTCCGGTGTGGCGTTTGATCGCGTGGACGGTCCCCATTCCAGTGGTGATGTGGGCGGTTTTCGGGAAATATATCGTTTGGTGGGGAGGAAATTCGCATTACGGCCCCCGCTATCAGATCGAAACGTATCCGTTCTTGATGCTGTATCTGGCGGCCGTGTGGGAGCGCCTGAACGGGCAGGGCTGGCTCCGGTGGGGATTTATTCTCCTGGTGGGGTATTCAGTGCTGGTCCAGGCAATCGGAGCGTTTTGTTATCCCAGCGATTGGGCGGTGGCTCCTGTGGATATCACAGAGGACAAGGGGCGGTTGTGGGATTGGTCCAACAACCAGATCTGGAGTTGCCTCCGCAGCGGAATCAAAGGTTATCATTGGAGCGGATAGGGGGAGGGAACAAACGGCGAAGTATTAAATTGAAGTATTAAAATCGTAGGATTCCACTGAAATGATGAAATCATGCGAAGATTCCTGCATCTGAGAATTGATTCCACCTCTTGCCTGCCCAAGTCTGATCAAATCCTTCTATGGATTGTAGAAACGTGTTGAGGAAACTCCCGATTGTTTCAATGGGAACGATGCGCTAGAGTCGCATTGAAAAACAGCAGGAAGATAAAAATGCCCCAAAAACGATGCCCCAAAAACGATCGAAGATTTTTTCGGAACGGGGATAGGGAATGATGCGCGCTGTGTGGAAATTAGGCAAAACCTCGGTCTGGGAGATCCGGGTAGAAATGGGAGGAAAGCAGACGGGAGCCTATACCGCGGTGGCCATTATGCAGAAATTTCTGGAAAAAAGACGTCCTCCGGCACGAACAACACGGACAGACGGATAATTATTATTCGGCCAACACCAGCCAGACCGGAGAACAACAAAAAGCGCTGTGTTTCATTGTCCACGGCTATTTCGGCGGGGATTGGAAGCACTTGCTGAAGGCCCTGCCTCGCCTCGGGCACGGAAGACTGGAAGAACGCGCGGAAATTCTATGATTGATGGCGGATCTGTATCCCGGCGAGGATTACTCGTAAGACGTATGGGATCGTATTACAATAAAAAGGTCCCCTGGGGAATCCGGTATACTATCTTGAAATCGAGGTTAAACATGAAACGGTTGGTGTGGATCACCCTGCTGCTGTACTTGGCCCTCCCCGCGGCGCATGCCCGTATCTTGGAAACCATTGACGCCAAGGTCAATGACGAATTGATCCTCTCTGGCGAGGTGGACGCGCGGGTGTACCGCTACGCGCGGGACCGGAAACTCACCCAACTCAGCGATGAGCAATACCAGGAAATCCGGAACCGGATCCTGAACGCGATGATCGACCAGGCCCTCATCTTGCAAGAAGTCAAAAAACGGTTGTCGCCGGAAGAATTGGAACGGATCCGGCAAACAGTGGAGCGCCAGACCAACCAGGAGATGGCCGCCTTTCAGAGCACCTTGGCCTCGCCACAGGACTTGGCGGAAAAAGAACAGTCCATGGGGATGACGTGGGAAGAGTACCGGCAAGCGCAGTACCGGTTGAATTATGACCGGTATTTGAGCGAAGTGGTGGCGTTTCAACTGTCCCGGCGGACGGTGGACCGCCCCACGCCGGAAGAAATCGAAGCGTTCCAACAGGAACATCCTGAAGCGCAGGCGGGCGGCGAAGTTGAGATCGCGCATATCCAGATTAACATCCCGGAAGGAACTCCCCCGGAGGAAGAACAGGCGATTCGACGGAAAGCGGAAGAAATCGCGGCCCGGGCGCAGGCGGGCGAAAACTTCGGCAACCTGGTCATGGCCTATTCGCAGAACGAAGCCACGCGGCGCAACCGGGGATTGCTGCCTCCCATCAAAAAGGGCATGCTGCACCCAGAATTCGATGCGGTATTTGAATTGCAACCCGGGGACATCGCCGGCCCGCTGCGGACTCCGGGCGCGTATCACATTGTCCAGGTGCAGCGGAAAAACGACATCAGCGATTTAATCATACAAAATAAAAAACAACAGATCGTGGAAGAATTAGTCAAAGATCTGCGCGCGAAAGCCAAAATCGAGATTCGCCCCCGGACCCAAATGAGCCCCATCACCCCCCTGGAAATTCCTTGAACGGCAACATGCCCTGAAAGCGGGGAGCGGGTTAGCCTGGCATTTCGACGCGGGATAACTCGGCCAGGAGGTCAAAGCCGGCATCGAAATCCTCGATGCGGTCCTCGTCGGTTTTTTTCACCTCTCCCAATTCCACCAGATTGAAGACGATATTGCCGAAATCACGGGATGAGTGAATCCCCCATTCTTGAAAAACCGTATACGCCATCCCGCCGAACCGTTCCCGCGCTAAGCGGGCAATGCCGGCCAGAAGTTCCTGCCCGGTGATATGGCGTGGTTTTTTAAAGAAGAACTGTGTGTATCGGAGTGCTTCCAAAACGAAGCGGTAGGCGTACAGATGATACCGGGAATCATGTTCCGCGATCCATTGCAGCAGGCGGTCCTCATTCATCATGACACCCTAACCCCTATATTTCAAAGTCATTGCGGATCCATAAACATTATAGTAAAAATCCCGAAAAGCACAACATCGGAGGCAGGGATTGGCAGGCGGTTCATGGCCTTGCGGCCGGCGCGGGCGGGGGATACAGTGAGAAAGGATACGCAACAGCGGTCCCCCCGGGATGAACGAATATGGAAAACAGGGTGGAGGCATCTCCAGATTTTCCCGTGAGCCAGGGCGTATCCCTGATCGTCCCTGTGTACAACGAGGCGGAGGGATTGCGCGCCTTTTTGGAGGATATCCAGCGGGTGATCGAATCGGTATCCTTTCCCGTGGAGGTGGTGCTTGTGGACGACGGATCGGACGACGCCACCCCTGAAATCTTGCGCGGACAACCGTATCCCGTCCACCGGCATGACACGAACCGGGGATACGGAGCGGCCATCAAAACCGGCTTGGAGTACAGCCGTCACGAGGCGGTGGTGATGATCGATTCGGACGGGACCTACCGGCTGGAAGAAATCTTGGCGGTCATCCGGCATTTGGATGAATACGATATGGTGGTGGGCGCCCGGCTGGGGCCCAACGCGCGGGTGCCATGGACGCGGCGGCCGGCCAAGTGGCTGATCCGCCAATTCGCCGCGTGGATGGTGCGGCGCCCGATCCCGGATCTGAATTCGGGGTTACGGGCGGTCCGGCGCGCGCCGCTGGAAAAAATCCAACAACTGCTGCCGGACGGCTTTTCGCTGACTACCACGATCACTGTCGCGTTCCTCTCCATGGGCAAGCGGGTGTATTTTCACCCGATCCAGTACCAAAAGCGGGCGGGGAAATCGAAATTCCACCCCGTGCGGGATACATGGAACATGATCCTGGTCATTTTGCGGACGGTGGTGTTATTGCGCCCGTTGAACGTGTTTCTTCCCCTTAGCCTGGGATTGGGTCTGGCGGCGCTGGCGGTGTTGCTATTCAGCAAGCCGTTGACGGGGCAGTTCATGGACGCCACCTTTATCGTGCTCGTCATGGCAAGCCTGCAGATGTTCGTGCTGGGCCTTATCGCCGACCTGATCGTGCGGATCAACTTATGGACCCATTGAGAGGGGAGGCGGCGCCCTCCGGGGAAAGCCGCGGGCGCCGGGGAGACCGAATCGCAAAGGATTTCCAATGAGCGTGAACCAAGCGCGGTTTTCATTTTGGACGGCCGGCACGGCCATTTTGATGCTGCTGATGGCTAGCCATTGCGGACCCCGGGACGAATGGATTCCGCGGCCGGATCCCGAGACGGTGGTGATGAGTTTCGGTGGCCAACCGGTAACGGCGCGCGAGTTCCTCATCGCCTTCCAGGAAGCGCACAGTTTCGCGGAAGTGCTGGCCGGCAAAGCGCTGAAGGACTTGCCCGCGCGGATGGCAAACCTGGCCAAAACCATCGGATTCGAACGGTATCTGGCGGAACAGGCCCGCCAAGCCGGCCTGCACCTACAGGACCGTTTCCAAACGTTCCGGAACGATATCATCCGGGACGAATTGTTCCAGCGGATCCTTCTGGATGAAGTCCTGCGGAAAATCAAAATCCCCGAGGCGGACATCAAGCGGTATTACGCGGAAAACCGGGACCGGCTGTTCGTGAAACGCGGCACGAACGTGTTCGTGGTTCAGGGCATCCGGATTCAGACTAATCCGCGGGGGTGGGAGGCCGCACGGGCGCGGGCCCAGGAGGCGTTGGAAAAAATCAAGGCCGGCGCGCCCTTCGAGACCGTGGCGCAAACCTATTCCGATGCTCCGGCAGAAAAACGGGGAAAAGAAAATGAAATCCCTCCTGGGCTGGCGGATCCAGAGATCGAACGGCGCCTGCTGGCGTTGAAGGACGGGGAAATCACCGATGTGTTCGAGGCGGGCAACCAATTCTTCATTTTCAAACGGTTGCGGTTCGTCCCGCCGGAGTATATCCCCCTCGAGGAGGTCCGCTCCGCGATCCTCGAGACGCGGATGCAGGAATTGCTGAACAACGGCGTGTTTCTCTACGCACGGGATTTGAAGGCCAAGCACGGCCTGTTGCTGAACACGGAATGGCTGAAGGATCCGGCGGGACTGGATCCCCAGGCGGTGATTCTTTCCATTCCCGGCGTGTATCAAGTCACGGCAGGAGAATTTGAACAACTGGCGGCGGCTAACGGCAAGCGGACGGCCGAGGCGCGGGAGGAATACCTCTCGTTTCTCACTCACAAGGCGCTGTTTTTGGCCGAGGCCCTCAGCCGGGGATGGGGAGAACGCGAGGTAGGACCCGCGCTGGCGTACTGGGAACAGCACCAACTGGCGGAAGAGTATATCCTGGCGGAGGTAGACAAGCGGGGGGCGCTGTCCGAGGAGCAAATGCGGTCTTTCTATGAGCAAAACCGGAACCTCCCCCAATTTCAAACCCCCGCGCTATACGACCTGTACGTGATGTTCTTCAGCGTGCCGGTGCATCCCACAACCCCGCATCACGATATGCTGCTCCTGTACCAAAAAGCGGAAGCGGAGGCCAACCGGGCGTTCGCGGCAATGATGGAAGGCTTGCCGTTCGAGGAAGCGTTGACCCAATTCCCCCAACACAGCCCTTCCCCGGTCAGCGGAGGGCCGTTGGGCCGGGTGGCGTTGGCGGATCTCGGCCCCAGCCAGGCCGATTGGGTGAAAGGGCTGGAAGCAGGTGAGATCAGCCCTCCGCGGCGCGTCTACAATCTCTCGAAAGCCCGTTTCGGTTATGAGATTCACTACGCGCGGGATATCGAGCCGCCCCGCCCGATGTCCTACGAGGAAGCCCGCGAGGTGATCGGCCGGCAGGTGGCCCAGAAACTGACGAAAGAAATCCGGGAAGAACTCCTGGCCGCGTTTCAGAAAACCCATCCGGCCACGGAATACCCCGAGGGGATGCGGAGCGTGATTCAGTATCTGGAGAGTCTGGCGGAGCACCCCGGCCGGCAAGCGGATTTGTTCTGGTACGAAGAGCCGCCTGCCCAGCCTGGGATTCCGGCAGACGGGAAACGGGAAAAAACGGGAGAATCCACAGCGCAATGATAAAAATATTGATTGCCGCATCGGAGATCGATCCCTTCGCGAAGACGGGAGGGCTGGCGGACGCCATGCGGTCGTTGCCCCCGGCGTTGCGGCGGCAGGGAGTGGAGGTGGCGCTGGTCATGCCGAAATACCGGCAGGTCCAGGCCGAGTGCGAAGACCTGGGCGAAATCCAGGTCCCCATCGAAGATACATCCATGACGGGACGCCTGGCGCGGACCGAACTGCCGGGAGACAAGGTTCCTGTCTATCTGATCGATCAGGAAAAATTATTCCACCGCAATGAGCTCTATACAGAAAAAGGAAAAGATTACCCGGACAACTTGGAACGGTTCACATTTTTCTGCCGGGGTGTCATGGAAATCATCGCGCGGAATTATTTCCGCCCCGATGTGTTGCATGCCCACGATTGGCAGGCCGCTCTGTTGCCCATCTATATTAAAACCGTCTACGCGGATCATCCCGTCATCGGCCGGATCAAATCGGTGTTCACAATTCACAACATGGCGTACCAAGGAGTGTTCCCGCCTTTTCTGTATCCGGTGACAGGGATCGGGTGGGAACATTTCCACGTGGAAGCGTTGGAGTTCTATAACCAATTGAACCTGATGAAGGGGGCCATCGTCTTCGCGGACGCGGTGACCACGGTCAGCCCCACTTACGCACGTGAGATTCAAACCCGAGAATACGGATGCGGACTGGAAGGGGTGTTGTTGAAACACCAGAAAAAAGTGACTGGCGTGCTGAACGGCGTAGACTACCGCGTATGGTCGCCCGAGGTGGATACCGAGATCGCGGCGCGATACTCCATGGACACGTTGGAGGAGGGGAAAAAAGCGAACCAAACGGCGTTGCGGAAAGAATTCGGACTCCGCGAACCTCCGGTGCGCGCACCGCTGTTCGGAGTGATTTCGCGTCTGGCGCATCAGAAGGGATTGGACTTGCTGGCGGCGGTGCTGCCCAGCCTGATCCGGCGGGGGGCGCAAGTGGTGATCTTGGGCAAGGGAGAACCCCCGCTGGAGGAAACGTACCGGACATTGCAGAAACAATTCCCCGAATCGTGCGGAGTTACCATCGCCTTCGACAACCGGCTGGCGCATCAAATCGAGGCCGGGGCCGATATCTTCCTCATGCCCTCGCTGTACGAGCCGTGTGGGATGAACCAAATGTATTCATTGCGGTATGGCACGGTTCCGGTGGTGCGGGCCACGGGCGGATTGGTAGATACGGTGACGGACGTGGACGAAGCAGGCGATGGGACCGGATTTGTCTTTGAGGAACCGACGCCGGCGGCGCTGCTGGAAGCCTGCGAACGGGCCATTGCGCGGTTCGAGGACCGGGAGGCTTGGCTGGCCTTGGCCCGGCGGGGGATGCGAATGGATTTTTCATGGGACCGTTCCGCCCAGGAATACCAGCGGATATATCAATCGTTAATGAGAATGCGGGGATGAGGGAGTGAATGGCCCGATCCTCTGTTCCTGCGCCCGGTGCTTTCACGGTCGTCCCATTTCAATCCTGCCGGAAGGGAAGGCCGTTCCATCAGGAAGCCGATACGAGGTGAAACAGTAACGAACCATGACCGCCCTCCAACCGGTTTATTTGAATATGTATTGGCATCAGCACCAGCCCTGGTATGTAGCCCCGGGGACAGGGGAAGCTGTCCTCCCCTGGGTGCGGCTGCACGGCATCAAGGATTATTACGACATCGCCTGGTTATGCCGGCAGTACGAAGGATGGAAGCAGACAATCAACCTCGTCCCTTCCTTGCTCGAGCAAATCCAAATGTACGTGGAGGGATCTTTGACCGACCGGGCATTGGAACTCTCCCGCAAACCGGCGGAGGAGTTGACCAGCGAGGAAAAGACTGAAATCCTCACCCGTTTCTTCGATGCCCACGCGCCCCGCATGATTCACCCGTATCCCCGCTACGACGAACTGTTCCGCAAGCGGGGAGCCTCAGCCGCTGCCGCGCTCAAACATTATACGGTGGAGGATTTTAGAGACCTGCAGGTGTGGTTCAATCTGACCTGGATCGATCCCCTCTGGCGCGAAGATCCCAACCTGCCGCTGGCGGGACTCCTCAAAAAGCAGCGGGGCTTCACGGAAGAGGAAAAGCGGCTGGTTCTCGATATCCAAATGGAGATTCTGGCGAAAATCATCCCTATTCACCGCACGGTGCATCAGGAAGGGAACCTGGAACTGACCTGTTCGCCGTACTTTCATCCCATCTTACCGCTATTGTGCGACAGCGCCGCCGCGAAAGTTTCCAATCCGCTGGATCCGGTGCCGGAGCCAGCCTTCGCGTATCCGGAAGACGCGGAGTGGCACATCCGGGAAGGAATCCAGGCCTTCGAACGGATCATGGGATTCCGGCCGGTAGGCATGTGGCCCTCGGAAGGTTCGGTTTCCGACGCGGCGTGCGGCTTGATGGCCAAAGCAGGGATGACGTATTTCGCCACCGACGAGGGAATTTTGTTCCGGTCCCGGTTCCGGGAAGAAGAGCAGAAGCCGGGGCGGGAGGCATTGTACCAGCTCCACCGGTTGGAAACCGCTCATGGCGGGATCGATTGCGTGTTCCGGGATCATGGCCTGTCGGATTTGATCGGTTTCACGTATCAACGGTGGAACGCGCGGGAGGCGGCGAGCGATTTTATAACGCATTTGAAGGCCATCGGCCGGAACTGGACCCGGAAAACCCCACCGCTGGTAAGCGTGATTTTAGACGGGGAAAATTGTTGGGAGTATTACCCGCGCGACGGGCATGATTTTCAACGGTACCTGATCGAAGGCATTCTGAATGATCCGCAAATCCAGCCGGTCACGGTGCCGGAATTCCGGGCGATGTATCCTGCCGAGCCAACGTTGCGGTCCATTTTTCCCGGATCGTGGATCAACAGCAATTTCCGGATTTGGATCGGGCACCAGGAAGACAACGCGGCCTGGCATTTTCTGCGCCAAGCGCGGGAGGCGTTGCTGGATAAACTGCCCGAACTGGATGAGGAGAAAAAACAAGCCGCGTGGCGGCAGATTCATATCGCGGAAGGCAGCGACTGGTTTTGGTGGTACGGTGATGAAAACGTATCGACGCAGGAATTGCTGTTTGACAGCCTGTTCCGTGATCATTTGATTCATCTCTATGCCCTTCTGGATTTACCGGTCCCCGAAGGGCTGAAACGGCCGATCAAGCAGCCCCGGCGGGTACTCAAGGGCGGAGGGATTTTGTTTCAAGCGCCTTACGGGATGGGCCAAGCCCAAGGGTATTATCCATGGGTGGGAGCCCAGTTGGTCTCGTCCAACTCGGGCGGGGCGGCGATGCGGCAAGCCAAAGACGTGGAGGCGGATCTGTGGTATGGCCGCCTGAATAAATATCTGGTCTTTCGCGTCGAATTCCAAGATGGATCGTCATTGCCCCCGGACAGCCGGGTGACGCTGCAGATCACCAAACCGGTCATGAAAAGCATCCCCGTTTATCCCGCGCGGGAACCGAATACGGCGATTCTCCAGAACAGGCGGATCGAGGGACTGGTGGATTTGGAACCGGCGGGCATCGCGCCCTCGCGGGAGGCTTGGTTTTATTTGGAATTCGAACCGGCGGGACGGCCGGCGTTTTCCATCCCGGGGGGGAGCGAAGTCTACCTGCCGGGTTACACGGCGGCCAATGCGAGTTTGTATTGGTTTCTGTGAAGCAAGCCTTCACCGCCGAGACACGGAGGCGGGATGGAACAAAGGGGAAAGGTTGAATCGATTTGCATGGCGATACTGCCGCCCTCCGCCGCGTTCAAACCTCCCGGCATTCTTTACAGAGATTTTGCCTGTTCGGAAAGGATTGCAAAGAACGATGACGCCAACAAGGCCCGAATCCGCCAAACGCCGGCGGACTTGTTTTGGGATCATCACCGGATGGCTTATGGTCTCCATCCTGGGGACGGTCCTCACGCATGCCGCCCAAGTCAGCCCGGCCCGGGAGTCGCGGATTCCTGGCCGGGAAATATTGGACCGGGCGGCGAAAGCCTGGGAAACCATCGCGGATTTCCAGACGATCCTCCATCACGTGGAGCGCCACGAAAGTGGTGAAACCAAAGAATTTTGGGCGCGGATCCACATGGTGAAAGGGACCAAGGAAAAACCCGAACCCGATCCGGTGTTCCTGTTGCAATTCTATGATCATCCGGTCTCCTTGGCGGCCGGGGAAACCGTGGAAAACAGCACGGCGGATGAGCCGTTCAAGGTATATTTTTCGGACGTGAGCCGCCGGTTTTATACGTATGATGCCGTAGCCAATACGTTGAAAATCGAATGGCTGGATGAACAAACCTCCCCCTTGCCGGAATTTATGTACCTGGCCGGATTTTTGAATTTTGATATCGAAGAGTTGAAAGAGAAAGCCTATATCGACGCGAAGGTGCTGGAAGAAACCATTGAAGGCACGCCCACGTACAAAGTCCGTGTGGTTCCCCGGTCAAAAGTGAAGGGCGAGGAGCCGGTGCGGGAGATCTGGATCGACCGGAAAACGAATCTGCCTAAACGGTTCGCCGCGCCGGGAGCCAACGGCGTCCAAGTGGACTTTGGGGACATCCGGATCAACCAAGGTTTGAAAAGCGAAGCGCTGATCCCGGAAGTCCGAGAGGATGCCTATGTGGTGGACATGACGCAGTGAGAGGAATTTGCATTCCCATATCCCAACGAAGGCTACTTACCCCACACTTACCCCACGCATTCTTCTATCCAGGTTTCGGCTCCAAAAAAATCGATGTTAAAGTCGATGATCGTGGCTCCTTCCTGCTGAAGAGCGCGGCGCACTTGGTGTTCCCGCTCCGGGCGGCAATAGAAGAGCACGCATCCCCCGCCGCCCGCGCCGCAGGCCTTGCCGCCGATCGCCCCGTTATCCAGCGCCGCCCGGAACACACGTTCAATTCCCTCATTGGTCACCGAAGGATGCAGGCGCTTCTGGCATTCCCAGTTGCGGTTCAGCAATTTCGCGAAGGGGGCCATATGTTCGCCCAGGATGGCTTCCTTCATTTCCAGGGCAATATCCTTCATCTCCTCGATCGCGCCCACGGTGTGAGGATCGTGGTTTTCGTACCGCTCCTTCACCCGTGCGTGGATATCGCCCGAAAGGCGCGACTGGCCGGTGTAGCACAACACCAGGTTTTTCTCCAGTTCTAACGCCACTGCCCGGGATACGCTGAGGGCGGAGGACCGGACCTCCTCGCCCCGGAATTCAAGAAAGAGCAGCGAGCCCAGCGCGCTGGCGTAGTGGTCCTGCTTGCCGCCCAGGATCCCCAGTTCCTCGCGTTCGATGCGGCTGGCTTCCTCGGCCAGCTCGTAAGCCAGAAAATGGCGGCCGGCATACCGGCTCAGGGCGGAGAGGAGGGCCACACCCATGGAGGCCGAGGTTCCCAAGCCGCTGCCGGGCGGAGCAATCGATTGGGTGATGAGAGTGAATTCCCGCTCCACGCCCAGCCGCTTGACCGCCGCCTTGACCAAATCGATGTTGCCATCGTATTCCAATTCCCGGATGTTCTCAGCCTGCACGTAGAGATCGAAATCGCTGGAATAGAGCGTGATGCCGTGATGCGGCACTTCGCCCCGTTCGCGCAGCGCCGGCCCGCCGTTTCCTTTCAGCACGGCCCCTTCGCTGATCGTCACGAACGAATAGACGTTGATGGCCGCGTTCACCACGTATCCCGGCCGCGCCCGGCAAAAGTCAGGCACGTCCGTCCATCCGCCGGCGAAATCAATCCGCACCGGCGCACGGGAACGAATCAGTTTTTCCCCCATGTTGATTTCCTCTGTTTTGGAATTGCGCCCTTACGGCTCGATACGGGTTCCCAAGATCTGCAAAAATTTCCTCAACCACTCCGGATGCGCGGGCCAAGCGGGTGCGGTGACCAAGCGGCCGTCCACGTGGGCTTGATCGAGCGGAATCTCCATCCAGTTTCCCCCGGCGGCTTTCACATCCGGTCCCACGGCGGGGTATCCTGTGCATGATTTGTCTTGCAACGCGCCGGCGGCCGCCAGCAACTGCAAACCGTGGCATACCGCCGCGATAGGTTTGTTGGCGCTCGCGAAATGCCGCACGATTTCGATCACCCGGGGATTGAGCCGGATGTATTCCGGCGCGCGGCCTCCGGGAATCAACAACGCGTCGTACGCCTCGGCGCGGATATCGTCGAACGAGGCATTCAACGTGAAATTATGCCCCGGTTTTTCGCTGTAGGTCTGATCACCCTCGAAATCGTGCACCGCCGTGCGCACCGTGTCGCCCTTCTGCTTGCCGGGACAGACGGCATGTACCGTGTGTCCCACCATCAGCAACGCCTGGAAGGGCACCATAATTTCGTAATCTTCCACGAAATCCCCTGCCAAAATCAAGATCTTCTTTGCGCTCATGGGCCTTTCTCCTTGCGGGCAGTTCGATGAACCGGCCTCTATTGTAATGCGGTCAAAAGGATTACCAAGTTACGTGAGATTCGTTCACGCCCGAGGCGCGGAGGGGAGAAGAGATATGTTTTTTTCCCGTTATGATTCACGGTCTTCGCCGGTAACTCGGCGTAACAAACGGATCACCTGGTTGGGACGGGCGGCAAACCATGCCCCGATCACCACTTTCAGCAAGAAGGCAACCGACTCGGTGACCGGCCGGATGACCATTTCCGGTTGGCTCACCAGAATGGCTTGCCGCTGGTGGAAAAATAGATAAATATAAGCGATCGTCCCCGACAGGTTGGTAACCGCGTTGCCCAAAATGAACAACCCGCACAGTACGCATCCCATGCGCAACACGGTTTCCACTTGGATGCCGCTCCACACCTCACCGGGCGGCATGTCCATCGTCATGTAATACGCAATCCGGTTCGCAAAGAGCCACAAGATCGCCGCGAAGGTCAACATATACAGTCCCGGTGATACGCTGGAGAAAGCCATGAGCCATTCCTGCATCCTTGGCGTGGGATTTTGCAGATAAAACGGAACCATCCCCAGCGAAGCGAATCCCATCACACCCTGCATGAACGCGTAAATAGCCAGAATCCGGCAGGCCAACATGGCCGCTTGCTGTTTGCTCATGTTCCGCCCTCCCTTGTCCGGCGGGGAGCATGAAAACCGGCACGGAGATTTCGCCCCCTGCCGGTATATGGTCTTCGCGTTACCTTGCCGTGTCCACTTTGGCGTGCGTTAGAGATTCCACGGCCCGCGGCCGACGAGTTTCAGGAACCGGTTGGCTTCGTCGTCGTTGATCACCTGTTCTTTTTCAGCGTCCCATTCCAGTTTACGGCCCAGGCGGTAGGAAATATTCCCGAGGATGCACAGCACGGCCACCCGGTAGCCCGCCTCGATATCCATGACCGGCTTTTCCCGCGTCTTGACGCAATCCAGCCAGTTTTCGAAATGTCCAGGGCTTCGGAATACATCCACCCCATCGGATGGCGGCGTGTATTGCATGGCTTTTTCTTCAGTCCCGCAGCCGCCGTCCCCGCCGGTGACGATGAGGGTATCCTTGTCGCCCCAGTATTTGGCGCCGAAGGGAGCGTCCAGCAGTTTTTCGCCCGGCTGGCTCCATGTCATTGTCCAGTCGGGATTCTTGAATTCGTAGGTGATCTCCATGGTGGGCGGGCAATCCCAAATGCCCTGGTGAGGCGGCTCGCCCGTGGCCTCCACGCTGACCGGCCCCTGCTGATCGGCGTTCATGCACCAGAGCGCGACGCTCATCACGTGCGCGCCACGGTCGCGGATCTGGCCGCCGCCGAAATCCAGCAGCCAGCGGAAATTGAAGTGGACCTTGTTGGGATTGTACGGCATCCAGCGCGCCGGCCCCAGCCACAGGTCCCAATCCAATTCGGGCGGGGGTGTGGTGTTGGGCGTCCAGTCGCCCACTGGATTTTCATAATGCCAGCAGGTCACCCGGCTCACCTTGCCCAGATTGCCGTTGCGGATGTACCGGCAGGCATGATAGGCGGCATCGGTGGAACGTCCCTGCGAACCGACCTGCACCACGCGCGCGTAACGCCGGGCGGCGTTGACCATTTCACGGCCTTCCTCAATGTATTTGCATGCGGGTTTTTCGACATATACATCCTTGCCGGCTTCGCACGCGTGGATGGTCATCAGGCCGTGCCAGTGATCGGGCGTGCCGATGGTCACCGCGTCGATGTCCTTGCGGTCAAGCAAATCGCGGTAATCCTTGTACAGTGCCGCCTTGCCTTGCATTCGTTCATCCGCCGCCTTGAGGTGATTGGCATCCACGTCGCAGACGGCCGCGGTCATACCCGGCCGGACAAACGCCGAGCCCCGGCCGCCCACGCCGATATTGCCGAGCACAATCGTGTCGCTGGGCGCAGGCTGACCGTCCTGGCCGAGCACCCGCGCCGGGAACACATGAAAGGCGGTGACGCCGCCCAGGGCGGCGGTGGATTGTTTCAGAAAGGTGCGCCGTGAGGTTTTTTTCGAAAGAGTCATCTTCAATCTCCCCTTGCGTCCGGCCCGGGCCGGGGTTTCCTGCTCAAGCGGTTCAACTGCCGATGGGGATTGTCGGACATTCGGCCGGAAAAGTAAACATGCAACGGCGGGATTTGGGAATGATGAAATAGGAAAAGGGATCTAACGTATTCTCCCCAGGGGAATAGGAATCCGTTAGGGTTTTCCCAATGGGAGAGGAAATCGTAACGCGCTCAGACTCCTTCATCCCTGAATTTTCTTCGAGAGTTTTTTGATTTCATCACGGATCGAGGCGGCGGTCTCGAAATCCTCCCGGGCGACGGCGTCCATCATTTTCTCCCGCAACTCGCGGACGGGATTGGCGCTCCAGCGGGACTGAATCTCCTCGGCGAATTGGCGGAGGAACAGAATTTCACTGCTCTTGTTCGCTAAATCGGGCCGGTCGAATTCCGCGAAAAACGCTTCCAATTGCAGAATGGCGTTCTCGAGGAGTTGGACCGCCTCGTCCGGCCGGTTTTTTTCGAGCCGTAAATGCGCCGCGGCCCGGGCGTTCATCATCACCACATAGGGCCGGTACTGCTCGAGCAGTAATTGATCGTCCTCATCTTCGGCGTAGGTCTTCAAAAAATCGAAGACCTCCAGGTTGCGGGCCGTGTCCCGCACTACCGCCTCGTATTCCTGTAAATGGAACAGACTGAGATACCGGTAATAATATTGCAACGATTCATTCTGCAATAGGACGCAATCCTCCGCCGTCAGGCAAAACCCTTCGTCCGTTCCATTTTTTTTTATATACTTCTGCAATTGATTCTGGAAATAGCATAAGTACGACTCCTCGCCGTAGGGCCGCTTGCCGTCTGGACGTCCGTCGTACTCCATCTGCAACAAACCCAAATCCAGCCGCATCTGGATTTTCAACTTCCGGTCATCCCCCTCAATGATTCGGACATTCACTTCATCCGGTACATATTCCCAGTCCGCCAGAATGCGCGTAATGTCCAGCATAGTGGTGACTCCCGGCTTCCGCTCCTGCATTTCGCTCGTTTCTGCCTCCAAATTTTATCTCCCCCCACGAAAGCCTGTAAGAGCTTCCCGGCCCTCCCGCCGGCTGCGGATTCACCCCAGCCAATACGCCGCCGCGATGCCCACCTGCCCAGCCAGCATCATGAGATACATATGCTTCCACGATACATGATTGGCCTCGGTGGCCAGTTCCGCGGGTCGCCGGAGAATCAGCCACGCCACATACACACCCCAAGCCATCAGCCCCACAGCCAGGGCCATCAGCAGCCACCGGCTGCCGGTCAACCATCCGCCATACGCGGCGAAAAACAGCAACAGAAAGGGAACCACAAAAAAGGGGGAGATGATCCTCGCGCCCCAATCGACTCCGAACCGCACCGGCAATGTCCGGCAACCGCCCGCCTCGTCGCCTTTCATATCCGCGAAATCTTTGGTCGAGGCCGCCCCTAGAATAAACACCCCAAACACGCCGCCCAGCACCCACGGCTCCAGCTCCCACATGTCCCGCACTGCCGTCCACCCCGCCACGACCAACAAGCAACCCCTGGGAATCGCGATGGTCACGTTGGCCAGCCACCACGAACGCTTGGTCCGGAACGGAGGACCGGAATACGCGTAGGTCACCACCGCCGTGAACAGCACAATCCAAAAGAACTGCCATCCCACCGCGAAGGCCGCGGCAAACGAAAAAACGTACAAAATCCCGCAGAAAATCAAAGCCGCTGGAATGGCAATCCGCCCCGAGGGCAACGGCCGCGCGGGCTTGTTGATCCGGTCGATCTCCAAATCGAAATACTGGTTGATGATATTCGAAGCCGCATTGAGCAGCGCTGCCGACAAGGCCCCCCACCCGATCCGGAGCGCCACATCCCATCCGGTACGGTCCACGGCCCCGCTCAATCCCACCAGAGCGAAGGAGATAAAACCGATGAAAGGCGCCAGCAGCGTAAACGGCCGGCACAATTCCCAATATACCCGCCATGATGATCCGGGCGATCGGCCCTCCGGCCTGGAACTAGATACCGTGTCGGTTCCCATGATGATTCCTTTCTCCAAGCATGCGGGAGACAGAAAGTCGTTTGAATATCCCATCTCTCCCCAAAACCAGTCTAACGGCGGAAACGGAACCGGTTCAAGGACCATTACGTAGTCATATTTTGATGTAAAATCCTTTTTATATGCAATAAATCGTTACTTAATATATCCAATGGTTATCATAGAGAGCGCTTTCTGTTCGTTTTTGTTTTATTCACCGTACTCTCTGTGCCTCAACGGTGAACCTAAACTGTGGTATTTAAACCCCATTTCTGGCAAAAAAACCACAATGTTTGCTTGACTCACCCTGTTACCCCTAAGTATGATTCATACAAGGCCGCGCATCGTGGCATCTCCATCCTGCCCCGGAGGGGAGGTGAAGCAAAGAAAGACCGGGCATCCACTCGAGAACCACAGCCTATTGGCCCCATACCAATTCAAATCTAAAAAAAGAGTTGAGAACAAGGGGGACTATCTCAATGAAAAAAGTAACTCTCCTTACCCTGGCTTCCTTCCTGATGTTCGGAGCGGTGGCCTCCCAGGCCGCCATCGACAA
>ERZ795060.2633-NODE-2633-length-17850-cov-4.438269_pt1 | contig 17850 bp, 12 predicted proteins | sample MGYA00375144_ERZ795060 | MGnify/ENA primary metagenome ERZ795060 (study PRJEB30189, sample SAMN05720157) | activated sludge metagenome | isolation source: anaerobic digester from wastewater treatment plant | place: Japan | collected 2015-05-15 ...
CAAAATGGATAATCCACCAATTCGTATCGAAAGAGAAGGAAATGAAAGTTTTCTGAGGGTTGAAAACGATAATCCGACTAAAACTGTCGTATTGGATAATTATTTCAGTCTCGACACGAACTGGAAAAAGATAAATATTAAAGCAAAAATCAGAACTAAAAACCTAAAATGTGGAAACGAGGGATGGCAAAATGCAAGAGTTATGGTGACATTTGTAGATAAAATTGGCCAAAAAGTCGGTGGCTATGGCGAATGTCCTGAAGCGAAAACAGACCAAAACTGGACTGAAAAATCAGTTGTAAGAGAAATTCCTGAAGGCGCTGCAGGAGTTCGTTTGCAAGTTGGTCTCTTCAATGCCACTGGAATTGCCGATTTCGACGACATCTCAATATCGAAAGCTGAGTGAGAGTTACTTTTTTGTAGATGATATCATCCTAAAAAAAAACAGTTGGTGTTTAAGCTGAAAGCAGGGAGGAGTGTTATATGGTTGCTCTCTGAGCTTGTTTTAGGAGACTGCATTTTGCTGTAGAATTTTCTGAAAGCTTACGCAAGAATATGCGCCCATCTGGCTTTTTGAGTCAACTGCGCGAAATAGAAAATTTCCAGTCCAAAAACCTATTTTGTAAACGCACAATTTTCTACTTTTCTTTTGTTATGAGGGTATTATGATGTCGAGGCAACTCCAACTGCGCCATATAGGTTGAAGAGTTTCATCGTATTGAGCCAATTGCCTCGTATTACTTGTAGTTATCTCTTCTTAAGTAAAGAAAAGTTTATGAAAGATTTTTAACTTTTTACTTTTTATGGGGAATTTAGCTTAATATTTTCCTAATCTGAGGCCTTCAGAAACAAAAAATTTATATGTTTCGTATTTAGTATCGGTTGGAATTGAATGGTCTGAATGCAATATGTAACCGGAACCTTTTTTAAGAATTGGAATTTTTTCATTTAATTCTTTTCTGATATTATTTATATCATTTGCAACTAAATTTCTTGCATCCATACCTCCGCATAAAGCGATTTTATCGCCAAAGTCTTTCTTTAATTTCAGAACATCCATACCGGCTTTTACTTCTATTACTTGAAGGCAATCCATACCAGCTTTTATAAGACCAGGAACGAGTGGAGCTACATATCCACATGAATGCACAATTACTGGAAGTCCAATAGAATGTGCGAAATCAAAAGTTTTTTTGTGCGCTGATAATATGATTTCATCATACATTTGAGGAGACATGAAGGGGTGCTCTTTATATCCCATATCTTCGTAAAACCATATTCCATCTGGTTTTCCGCATTCGGCAAAAAGAATTTCCATAAGCCTAATATTTAAATCGGAAAGCACTTTTGTCATGTCCTTTATCCAATCAGGGTCAAGAGCCATTCCCATTAACATATATTCGTGTCCGCATATAGGATGCATTTGTTCAAATACATTTATGCCGGCCCAACAGAAAAAACGGCCTGCTTGATCTGCCATTTTTTTTGTTTCTAAATAACCTTGAAAATTAATTCTTTTTCTATCTTGTTTTGTATCAATTAAATGTGGCTTTATTAGTTCTTCCCATCCGTTTCTATCTCTGACGGTGAAATCGACGTGTTCTGGTGTGGCATTATGTAATTTATGTTTTCTCAGGATAGCATAATTTCCATCTTTTTGGAGGATAGTTTCTTCATCTTCTTCAATGGTTTGAGGGGTGAAGTCAAGGTTTGCTATATAATTGAATGGCCATATGATTGACATATCAAATCCGAAATGATTTTCGAGACTTTCGTTTTCTTTTATGTGTCCTTGAGATTGCCATACTTTTAATGTATCGCCCCAGAAATGTTCGAAAAGACCTATTCTGTCAACGTCTTTTCTTTGTAAAATTCTTGAAATTCTTTCTTTTCCATCCATATTTTTCATTCCTCTATTTTTGAATATTTAAAATTGTATTGCGCCTGCACTGCGAATTTCGCAATCTACTTTTTTACCTGTAAAATCTCTAAGGAAAGGGCCGTAGAACTGCCATCGGTAAAGTTCATTTATATTTGTTTTTGCATCGTTTAAGGAGCCTTGTGAAATTCGCAAAAAGTCGATTGTGCAGTTTAGGCATCTTCCATTTGGGGATCCGCCGACTAAGAGGTCAGCTGAATTTGCAAGAGATAAATTGTTGTCAGGGCCATCTGAAGAATTATCAATTTTTCCGTCTATATACATATTAATTTTTTTATTTTTTCTATCGCATTCAGCGAGAATGTGATGCCAACTGGAGTCATTCAAAATTTGTTTTGAAGCAAGGGCGAAAATGGAATTAGCATTTTGTATTTTTAGATTAACTTTTCCATTTGAGTCGATAAAAAGTGAATAGCCTGTTGAATTTAATTTTTCGACAATTATACCCTGGGCATTATTTTCGATTTTTATGTAGCTTTCAATGATGAAACTGTCATTTTCTATTTGTGGTGAACGCAGACGAATATTTTCTTTTGATTCATGATATGATATTTTTTGGCGGAAAAGATGTGTTCTATTTTTCCACGTACCATCGGGTGTAATAAAAAGTATTAATTCATAGTTTTCTGTATCTGGTTTTGCTTTGGGAATGACTTCAAACTTATAAGGTCCCTTGCCATTTATTTTGTGCCGTCCCGCAGTGGTGTTAATCGCTGATTTATTCTTTCTATTTGTCCAGTGTAGATCTGCCTGAAGTATATGGTTTTCTGGTATGTCCTGGAGCAGAGATACTGTGAATTCAGTTTTTTGGTCTGGAGAAAGCATATCTGGAATGTTGATTTCAGCCCAGTTGCAATTTTCTTTTGGAAAAGAAATTTTTTCTTTTTTGGGCCATTCTGTAAGTGAATTTGACATAAATGCATATTGATTTGTTCCATTGAATTTGAGTGCCCCATTGCACCAGTTTTCGAGTTCGCCTTTTACATAGGAATCTTTACTGATATTTACTGCTTTTAATGGGAACATTGGTTGTTCATGATAAGCTGTTCTATCGGTATAATATGGCGTCATGTACCAGTGTTCATCAATAATATCTGCAGGATCATTTCCAGCATGATAGAAGTTCCATTCTCCTACAGTTGCGTAGAGAGGCCATGGGACGAATACTTTAGCGCCTTTGTTTAGAGCAGGGGAATTTTCTGATGGGCGGAAGTCATGCTGTTGTGGATTTCGTAGAGGTGATTTATCTGTGAGTATGCCAAGTTGTGCATCGAGAGAGTTTTTCTCCTGAAGAGCCATTTTAAAATCATTAAATGTCTTTAACCATCTTCCATTTGATTCGAAGACACCAAATATTGATTTATCGTCGTAGTTTGCTACATTAAAGAATATGGTATTTGCGTAAGCATTTGTTTCATAAGCGTAGTGATCACTTTGCTTGCCGACATCAGCTTGATTTGCTTCCTGGGCTGTTTTTGCAGGATCTGCATGTCTGAATACCATATATCCTATTGAATCCCAAATGTTTGAAAGATATTTATTTCTTCCCGCCATTGGAGCTTGTCTTCTTGAGCCGATTACAAAATTATATATAGTATTGTTAAAGAAAGTGTTTTGATAGCTATGAATTTCCTGGAAAGCGGAAGTGTTTCCAAGCTGGTCATAAGGATTTGAAGATTTTCCCCATGCGATATTATTAAAATGATAATTTTTGAAAGCCCCATCTAAGTAATAGGCATGACCAAATCTTGCACATGCTGGTTCTGTTGGATGGTTTTTGAATTTCCAATGCCAGAAGCCTCCTGGATTTCCTGAAATATTATTGAATACGTATGCTGGACCACCTTGCCATGTTTCAATTCCTCCCCAATCGTTGGTGTTGAGCATGGAGTCAGTAACTTTATTTTGATAGATAAGGATTCTGCAAAGAGGTCTATCTGCTCTTAGTCCACTTCTTTTTGAGCCGAAGATATGAATGCCTGAACCATAGCATTTGTCAAGTATATTTCCTGAAACTTCGAGTGTTTCTGCTGAGTCTACAACTAATGCGTGTCCTTGTCCAAATCGTGTAGGTCTCATTCCAATCATATAGAGGTTATTGCGTAATATTTTTACATCAAAAAGACGACCTACTTCTTCATTTGTTTTTCCCCAGCCTCCTCCATCTTCAATAAGGAATGCGCCGTAATCGGTGAATGCGATATAATTATCAGATATCTTAATATCATCAATGATATCATTATCCTTTATAGCTTTCATTCTTATTGGCATATTTACGTGTTCAAATTTGCAATTTTTGATGGTTATGTTTTTTCCTGAGCCGAGTAACCTGATACATGCAGGATCAACGTCTTTATTTGCAAATGGCGGAGCATCGAGTTCCCAGAAAACATTTGTAAATTTAAATGAGAGTCCGGAGATTTCGATGTTATTAAGATTTTCAGCATCAATTAGATTTAGATATTTTGCAGCTTCAATATGGAGTTTATTTGGGTCATGGTTTTGTGGTGAGCGCAAATATAGTATTCCTCCTGAACCTGCTTTTTCGAACCAGAATTCACCTTCAGGATCATCGAGGTATTGAGGTTTATCTTCGAGGTAATATCTGCAGTTTCTAATGATTTTTGTGGTTCCAGGAGCGCTGCTCCACTGTCCACCGAAGGCGATAGCACTATTTTGCGTATCTACTGCTATGATTTTTGATGGAAATGGTGTTCCCATTACCCATCCATATTCACTCCATACTAATGCACCTTTAAAGTAATTGGGATCTCCTTTGATATGTTCTGTGTCGATTCCCATGTTAAATTGCTTTCCACTTTTGTCCTGGTAGAAGTTATCAAATGGTTTTTTGGGATTTGTCCATATCCACCATTGACTTTTTATATCGTCAAAATTATCTACTTTCCAATTTGGAGTTCTTGCAAGTGGAATTCTCTTAACATTTCCTTTTTCATCTATTGTCCAGAGGCATCTTGGTGTAAAATTGAGAGTTGTTGTCCAGACATTTTCAGGATTTGGAATTAGTTTATTTTTGCAATTTTTTTCCCAGTTTTTTATTAATTCTGAGCCTACAATAGAGGCTTCGCCATCCCCCCATTCAGGAGAAGATGTAAGGCGGATTGGATTATTTTTATCTCCAGATTCTTTTGGAAGTAGTTGTCCTCTATAAAATACTCCACGTTTAAAGATATAAGTATGAATGCCAGAAGATTCTTTTGCTTTTCCATTTGCATTTGGATCCCAGGGATGGTGTTTCCATGCGGTATTTTGTGATAATCCATCATTGTTATCATTACCATTTTCGAAATCTATATATCTATTAGATTTTCCTTGTAGAAAGATGAATGGTTCTGGTTTCCACTTTAAATCTCCTGTTTCAATGATTTCTGCATTATTTTTTTCCCAAAAGAATTCTCTTTCATTATCTGCATTTACTATGTGTGAAAATAGCAGGCATGCAAATAAGATGAAAATTAAGGAAATTGCTTTCATTTTTTAACTCCTTTTTTTATTCCTGTCATAGGATTATTTATAATTATTTCATATACAATATTTTGTATAGATGTTAATAGTCTGGCATCTTCTTTTTTATCTAATTTAGTATATCCTTCTGGTTGAAGTCCAATTGGCGATTCATCAGTGAGAACAGAAAAGAGCGTTATAGCTGCGATATAGGCACCAAGAGTTCCATCTTCTGGACCATTATGAGGCTGATCATTCATATGAACTAAATCAGCGTAGAGATTCAATATGCCCATATCTTGTTTAAAGTCATCATTAAACGGGAAATTTTTAGTTTCACTTCTTGCTTTTTTATAGTATTGCGAATTTCGCAGGCAATATTCTTTTATGCCTGGTAATTTTCCTGTTCTTATCAATTCATCAAGTTTTGCAAATATTTCTCCAACCGGGGCGAGGCGAAATTCGCAATCAGGGAATTGTTTTGACAATTTTTTCATAAGTTCTAAAGTATATTCTCTCACAGGGACTGTTTGAGAGACGTTGAATGCAGGCAAGTTCTCATCATATGGAGAATTGTAAAAATCAGTAAAATTTTTTGATTTACGGCCGATGATTCCGTTTATTCTCGGCCATGTTTCATATATTACAAAACGTTTTGTTGCTATATTCTTTGTTGGATTTTCACCTGAAGCATACCTAACAAAAGACGAGATGGCGGAGAAATCACCCGGGCAGTTTTTTTTTGTTTTGTAATGTTCTTTATCGTTCAAGAACCATTGGTATGGTTGTAATACAAGGGCATCAAACTTAAAATTCTGGAGGGCATTGTCATAATCTCCGAATTTTTTTGACTCTATATTATTAATCTTGAAAGGAGATTGATTATATGAACTTATTTTTACGAGATGTTCATGGAGCATAATTCCAGCACCGAGCTGGCTGCCGTAGTCAAAGCTCATATTACGTTGTTCAAAAAGTTTTGACATTTTATCAAGGGAAAGTCCTCTTGTAAGGCTATTTCCTATAAAGTACGCTGTGAAGGTATTTGTCTTGCAGAAAGCAGGTATTATTATGGTGGCGAATATTGCAGAACATATTAGATATTTCATATTAAAAGACCTCATATTTTAGTAAGTTCCAGTACTTAAATTAGTGGGAATCATATTATTAAGATTTTCACCATTTGACAGGCGTTTTTCTGCCTCATCAAGTATAGTCGCAGTAGCAGTGGCGCCTACTCTTGTGACGCCTATGGAACGAACGAGTAAAAGGTCTTTTAATGTTTTAATTCCCCCTGCTGCTTTTATCTGAATATGAGGGGCGCAATATTTACGCATAAGTTTTAAGTGCTCAATTGTTGCACCTGCATATGAGTAAAAGCCATTTGGTTGTTTAACGAAGCCATATCCTGTTGATGTTTTTACGAAAGCTACATTGGCTTCACTGCATATTTCACAAAGTTTTATAATATGTTTTTCTTGAAGAAAATCGTTTTCGAAAATTACTTTCAGGATAGCACCTTCTGAAACTACCGCACTATTTATTTCTTTTATTTCATTTTTTACATAATTCCAATCTTCGCCAAGGACTTTTCCTGTGTTAGAAACAATATCTATTTCCTTTGCACCTTCTTTTATTGCTCGTAATGCTTCGGCAATTACTATTTCGGTATGGCTGTTTCCATGAGGGAAGCCAGCTACAGCACATATTAGCACATCAGTGTTGTGTAACCACTCTTTAGCATTTGGAACGGCATATGGTTTTATGCAGACTGTTGCGCAATTATATTTTGCAGCGAGGAGGCACTCTCGTTTTAATATTTCATCTGTCATTGTTGGATGTAGAAGGGAGTGGTCGATCATTTTTGCGATTTCTCTTAGTGTTATTGGCATTTTTTTGTCTCCTGATTAGATGATTAATTTTACTGAATTAGATTTTTTAAATTTTTTTGATGGAATTAGATTTGAGTTGAGTTTTTCTTTGTTGAAAAATAGGCCCTTTTCTTCATTTTTTTCCGAGCGTTTTACTTCAATGCGAAATTCGCAATTTCTGAATATTCGTTTTGCTGTGAACTTTTTCCAATGTGATGGAATGCAAGGGGTAATTTCGAGCCCATCGTAATGGGGTTTTATTCCCAGGATTACATTTGACATAACATAGTAGTTCCACACAGCGGATCCTGAAAGCCATGATAGGTTCCCTGTTCCTGGTGTTTTGCTGTATTTGCTATTTGTGCTCTGACATACCACATATGGTTCGACTTTTCTAATTTCTGCTCTATTGTTATAAGAAGATGGTAAAACGGCTTTCAGACATTTCCATGCGTGATCATTGTTTCCAATGAAGGCTTCAGCCATTATAAACCATCCCTGTACGTGGTTAAATATAGAGGAGTTTTCTTTTAGTCCAGGGTTAAACAGTCTTGCAAGGCAAACCTGGGGGTCAGTTTTAATATATGGAGGAGCACATAGAATTACTCCGTATTCAGTTAGAAGGTATTTTTCCACAGCTTTTACAATTTTTTCAGCTCTTTTGCGATTAGCATGTCCACTTATTATGGCCCAACTCTGAGGATTGACGAATATTTTGCCTTCTTTATTATTTTTTGAGCCAAATTTTAGGCCATCAAATCTATATCCTCTAATATACCATTCACCATCCCAACAATATTTTTCAATATTTTTATCAAGTTTAGTGAGTTCCTCTTGTGCCCATTTTTTTTCTTGAACTTCATTAAGCCTTTCAGCAATTTCAATATATTCTCGGAGAGCAAAGCGAAGTTGGAACGCGACAAAAACGGATTCTCCTTTCTCTCCTAATTTGAGGCAATCATTCCAGTCGGCAGTTAATCCGCATGGTAAGCCGTGTTCCCCGCTGCGGTGTATATTAAATTCTATTGCTCTTCGCAGATGCTTGAAAACAGTGTCTTCGCCTTTATCTGCATATGGGAGAACTTTTTTGTAGAAATCAAAGTCTCCACTTTCTTTTACGTACTGAGGGACCGCATTAAAAAACCATAGACAGTCATCGGACCTATAATGATCTGGCTCTTTTTCAGATCCTGGTTTATGGGAAAAAGGTTTTACTACAGGGAGTGCACCTCCATTTGAAAGTTGTCCGGTTAACATCAATTCGAGTCGCTCTTTTGCTTCATTCAGAATCAGGGTAGAAGCTCCTACTATGTCCTGGACAGTGTCTCTAAATCCAAGTCCATCACGTTCTCCTGCATAAATCATACTTGCGGTGCGTGACCAATAAAAGGTCATTAAATTGTTGTAAGGAGCCCATAGGTTTATCATTGAATTGAAGTCTTTATCTGGAGTTTTTGCTTCGAGTGAATTAATTCTGGATTGCCAGTGTTTCTTAACATTCTGCAAGAGAGTTGAAATAATATTTTTATTTTCGAGGGATTTTATTATTTTTATGCCTTCTTTTTTTGCCTGCCCGATTCCGAAAACGACCACAAAAGTCTCAGATTCTCCAGGACCGAGGGAAAGTTTTAGTTGAAATGCTCCGCATGGATTTCCTCCCCATATTGTACTGTTTGAACATCTTCCATTTATTAAAGCCTGAGGTTCAGCGTAAGAGCCGTATGTTCCAAGAAATTTTTCTAGATCAGAGTCAAAAGAAACCGGCTTTATTCCTGATATTCCGAAGAAAAGATGTCTTTTTTGGTCTTTATTTGTGAAATTACTTTTATCTTCTGGCATATTAACATTTGAACCTATATCTATAATATTTTCATTAAATATTTCTGTTCTGGCGATGTATTGGGTATACTGTAGATTGGTTGAGTCATCTTTTGCATTCCAGTTGCATTGATTTTCAATAAATGGGAAGACGGAAATTTTTCTTTTTTTGTTTGAATTGTTTTTTATTTCTACGTGCCATAATTCATATAATTTTCCCAGAGGAATGAAATAAGTGCAAATTGATGATATTTGTGAGTATTCAGAAGAAATAATTACGTATCCGGTACCAAAACGCGCCTGATATTTAAACTCTGAAAGTTCTTTTTTGCATGGTAACCATGAATTTGACCAGAATAGGCCTCTATCGTCATCTCTGATATAAATAAATTTTCCTGGATTGAGAGAGGTGGGAGAATTAAATCTAAAGCGTGATAATCTACCTTGTGCGGCAGATTTATAGAACGTATATCCAACAGCATTATTTGTAATAATAGAACCAAATTCGGAACTGCCGATGTAATTACTCCACGGACGTGGAGTGTCAGGCCTTTCAATAACGTATTCTTTTTTATTATCGTCGAAATAACCATATTTCATTTTAGTTTCCTTTAGTTCTTTTTATTAAAAATAATGAAAAATAATGCCTGTCAGTATTTTTTCCACTGACAGGCAAAAGAAAGTTAATTGATGTTCAATGTGATTACATTGCTAATTATTTTTCTCCCATCATTGTAATTTACAATCGCTTTGATAGGTATTTTACCTTTTGAGTCAGAGGTAAACGCGATTATATCATTTAAATTTAATTTTGTTCTGATATGTTTTTTTACTCCACCTTTTTCGTTTAATTCGTATAAAGACCATTTTGAAAATTTTTTACCTTCAACAAATTCGGGGGCAGATATTGAAAAAGAAATAATTGCTCCACTTGAGGCATTTATAGTGGATGCCTTGAGTATTGCATTACTGGGATTCTTTTCTGGAACAGAAACTGATACTGTTTTTGAATCTATAGTTTGATTATTTTCACCATTAGAGTAAAATGCGCGTGCGAAAAACTCGAAAATACCTCCTTTTGAAAAAATATATTCTATCTCACCGCTATTTTGAGTTATTGTTTTAATATGATTAGTTTTATTATTTATTTTTACATATAGAGAAAGTTTTGTGAATTCTAATCCAAGATGTTTTGGGCTAGCATAAAATGAAAAAGCTGAAAGTTCACCAACCTCAGGATTTTTTGGAGGAATAATAAATACATTTGCAGGAGAATTGTCTTCTGAAGGAGGATTTTGTGGTGGAGGTTCATCGGGGGATGGAGGGATATTGGAAAGACCTGTCATTTCGTTTAAAAAAGCACGTAGTTCTGGGCTTAGTTTTTTATCAAAAGTGTTTAACCCATGATCATCAAGTTCTCCATTTCCATCCCATATTTTGGTGTGTGTTCCCCCATACCAAGAGGCGAACTTATCACCAACGTAATCCATGTAATTTGACCAAACGAGACTTACAAGTCCTATGTATGCTTGTTTTTCGACCATCCTTTTTACTCCTAAACCACTGAGACAGCCACTATAAGCGTCTGCAGCAAATATGCCAATTACCCTATCTGCCAACTTCTTTGTTTCCTCTTCAGCAGTGGGGCTTGATGTGTAGTCGCTAATAGCTGCAAATATTGCCCTTCCACCGTTACTATAACCTACTAAGACTATTTTATGCCAATCTATAGGTAAGTCTGGATACATTTTTTCCATCCTATCAAGCATCAAGTTCCAATTTTTTGCATTGGTTTCTCCATCATGTAACTCTATTCCAAAAGTATCTTTAGTTTTATATGTGCTCATGCTCATAGTAGGTAGACCTTTTTCCAAATAGGAGAAAGTTGGAAAACCTGCATCGGTAATTGGTTTTGTCCATTGAATTGGATTTATCCCTCTGACTGCGCCGGAGCCTCCACTAAAGTAAATCACAAGAGGTAACTTTTCTTTTATTTCCTTATAGTTATGTGGTAAGCTCAAGTCTAATCTTGAATACGCTCCTCCCCCATCATCAAGTGGTATTTCATCTATCGCATGTAGTGGTTTATCGAGATCTGGAAAAAATACCTGTATTCGATATTCATCTGCATGCATATTTATAAAACTCATGAATAAAATTACCAAGATTAATGAAATATTTTTTATCCCTCTCATTTTTTCCTCCATCTTTTAGGTTATTTTATTAAAAAAGGATTATTTTTTATTTTTATTATCACCTCCTTTAAAAGTTTTTAAAATTATCATCATCTGTTAATATAGTCCATTCTTTGAGTAGTCTTCTATGTTCATCTATGATGTTTTGATATCCTGAATTGTTAGATAGGTTTTTTATTTCACCTTTATCATTTATCATATCGAATAACATTTCTCCTTCTATTCCAGAGAATCGGATGTATTTATAATGTTTTGTTCGGAGCATCCTTCCTCTCATTCTATGATTCATATCATTGAATGGGAGTAGTTCTGTGACGACGTATTTTCGTTCGGTGTTGTTTTTATTTTCTGATAAGATTGTTTTTAAACTAATTCCATGGTAATTATCCTTGATTTTTATATTTGCGAAATGACATATAGTAGGGAGTAAATCTATTCCTGATATAGGTATTGAATCTTCAATTTTTCCTTTTGGAATTTCAGGTCCTCTTATAATAAGAGGGACCCTTGCAATAGAGTCGTATAATTGAAGTTTCACAACGAGTTTATGTTCTGCCATGCCTTCTCCATGATCAGAAGAAAAGATTATTATGGTATCATCTGACAATCTGTTATTTTCTACAGACTCTAAGATTTTTCCTATGTCACTATCTAATTTTTCAGTCAATCTATAATAAGCATATAGATATTTTTGCCAATCTATTTCTTTCCACTTAAGGGTATATTTAGTTTCTTGTCCGTAATCTTTTGGCTGACGTATAATTTTCAGAAATTCAGGTTCCTCATTTATTGCGAAATTCGCAGGTAGTGGAGGTAAAGAGTCGAGTTCTTTTGGCGAATATTTTTCGAGGAATTGAGTTTTATCCTTCATTATCCAGTGACATATATCGTGTGGATTTTGCAATGATACAGTTAGGAAGAATGGTTTACTCTTAGGTTTTTTGAGATAAGAAATAACTTTATCTACAATTTCTTTATCAGTGAATTCTCCCAGAGGATTATTTTGTATAGGGTCATTGAAAAAACCCGGAATTTCATCTGTTCCTTGAGGAAAACATCTTGGAACGTGCCATTTGCCGATATAGTATGTTTCGTAGCCGGCATTTCTCAAAATACTTCCGATTGTGGGCATATTTTGGGGCAGTGGAAGTGAGTTTATTTCAACACCATGTTGATGAGGCATAGTACCTGTAAAAAGGCTTGCACGAGATGGGGAACATACTGGTGAAGTACAATATGACAATGAAAACATTGTTCCTTCAGATGCGAGATAGTCTATGTTTGGCGTACTCAGATACTGATTGCCTGAGCAACTCATTGCTGATGCACTTTGTTGATCACTAAAAATAAAAATTATATTTGGTTGTGAATTTTTCATAATTATTTTTCACTTTGGACTTTGTGGTTCTATATACCATTTTTCTTTATTCATTGCATCAGCTGTGTTGAAATTAACTGAACCTATATGACCATCAATAAAAACTGCATTAGCTGTCTTTCCAACATGTCTGAAAGAAAACCATCCATTAAATCCCGAATAAGCGGGAAATGAAGGGTTATCACCGAGAGTATATACCCCATGGGAATTTTGCATAAATATCATCTCTTGCTGCTTCTGTTTCAAAAAGTAAGTATTGATTTGCTGGATTTTTGAACATAGAGATTTTTGCTCCCAGATAAAATCTGTCGTATTGCGGGGATTGGTAAGGATATGGAGCCTCACCTTTAGTTACGTCGAGAGGTTTTCCATATGGTCCCCATGGCGGATATGCCCCCCAATAATAACCACCCTGGACATCTATATTGATTCCCCAATACCTACTATATGGTGTTGCTACTGAATTTCCTCCATATTTTTTACTTGGGCAAATAAGACGATTCCCGTCATATTTTCCTTCGATAAATGTTCCTGTAACAAAATTTGTGATGGAATATGGGTCATCAGGGTTATAATATGCCATAATTCGTGGTTTTCCTTCAAAAATCACATGATTGATTATATCATACCATTTTAGATAAGCTCCACCAGCGACTGTTTTGTATGACATTCCTGGAAATCTTTCATCCCAGTCTGTGCTGAAATTGAAAAAAGCAAGGAAAATCTGTCTCTCGTTGCCCATGCAAATTGATTTTTTTGCGAATTCTCTTGCTTTTTGTAATGCTGGTAGGAGCAGTGCTGCTAAGATAGCGATTATCGCAATTACTACGAGTAATTCGATGAGAGTGAATTTTGAGTAATTTTTATGGAGACTATCTTTTTTTAATTGGAGATTTTTTAAATTTGAGAAGTGATTTGTCTTCATTTTTTCCTCCATTTTTTATTTTATAATTATGCTAAATTTTCCATATTTGAGGATGATATTGTAGATTTTATATTAAGTTCAGGAGGAATCTTTATAATTCCTTGAACTTTTTCTCCGGAAAGAATTTGTTTTGTGTTTTGAGCTATTTTCCTTCCGATTTTATCTATCGGATGAACTATCAAATTTATATCGTTTTCAATATTGTCTTCTTGAGGAGGCGGACCAACGGCTATCAAAATATAATCTTGAGGGGAATTTATTCCTTCTTCAGAGAGAATTTTTTTTATTATCAAAGCAAGACGATCGGTAAAACAAAATATCCCATCATAATTTCTTATCATTTTGAGCAATTCTTTTTTAAAATTAGGGGATTTGTAAAAGCATGGGAAGCTACTAATTGCGGAACTTGTGCAGTGCTCTCTTATTCCAGAGAGAAAACCATCAAAGCGTAGCTCAGAAATATAATATGGTTTATCAAAGGCGTATGTTAGATATAGGAAATTCTTGCAGCCCTGTTCTACTAGGTATTTGCCGGCCATCTTGCCTGCAAGAAAATTATCTGTAGATATTGTAACCCCCGGTAAAACTCTTCGATATTCTTCAAACCATATAATATGTCTTTTTAAAGCAAGTAATTCTTTTATAATTGATTCATTTAATCCAATGGCTGCAATTATAACAGCATCAGGGGATAAATTTTTTGCAATGTGTGTTGTATTTTCTATTTTTCTATTTAAAATTTTCAGTACCGGGAAGATATTTAATTTAACAAGTTCGTAATAAATCACATCAAAAACAAGATGAACAAAAGGTATTATATTGGTATGAGCAGATTGAAGGGCTTCAGCAATGTAACAAACTTCTATTTCTTTTTGATTTGTCAGATTATTATAAGATACAAGATAATTTCCTGAACCATGTAGTTTTTTTATAATGCCTTCACTTGCAAGCATAGCCATTGCTTTTGTTATTGTGCCCTGACTCATTGATAATTTTTTTGCTATCTCACGTTCAGATGGGAGTTTAGCTCCTATTTTGAGATTAATCTCGTTTATGAGTTTTCTGATTTCTTTAGCGGCTATGCTTGTTTTTGCTATTTTCATTTTATGACATCCTAAACTGAATATTCACTTTAATAATATAACAATAAGCTAAAAAAGTCAATATAAAAAATAAATTTTATATATAAATTATTTATAATGAATGAGATATTTTTTTAATTAAGTTTTTTGTAATTTAATATTAATAGATTATCTTAATTGATTTAAAAAGAGAATAATCATTTAAAAAGGAGAATGTTATGATTAAGAATTTATTAATCAAGCATATGGCTAAAACTGGTACTGATATGTGGCAGAGAGGGTGGGCTGAAGCAAATGGAGGGAATATAAGTTTGAGACTTAATAGTGAACAGAGGGCGTTATTTGAATTGAAGAAACCTCTAAGCGAATGGATTGAGAGTGGTATTAAGGCACCGGAACTTGGTGGTGATATTTTTGCGTTTACCGGGACGGGCAGGTATTTGCGAAATATAGAACTTGCTCCAGAGCGGAATATTGGTTTTATTGAATTGAATTCTGACGCGACTGCATACAGGATACTATGGGGGTTTGAACCGGAAGGTAGGCCAACGTCTGAGTTATCTGCACATCTTTTATCTCACAGATCGATAAAGATATCCACTAATAATTATGCTCATGCTGTGATACATACTCATACACCGAAATTGATAGCGTTGACATATATTTTTGATAATCTTGATACAGCACTCCTAAGCACTATGTTATGGCGTATGCATGCTGAATGTGTGGTTGTATTTCCTGAAGGGGTAGAGTTTATTCCATGGATAATGGCTGGTAGTCGTGAACTTGGAGAGAAAACGGCTATTTCTCTTTTGAAACGTTCTCTTGTTGTATGGGAGCATCATGGTGTTATTGGTACTGGTCGTAATCTCGATGAAGCATTTGGTCGTATATATGTAGCAGAAAAAGCGGCGGAAATTTTACTTACTTGTCTTTCTGTAGGTGGAATCAGAAAATTTTTGTCGAATGAACAACTTGAAAAGATTGCTTCTAATTTTAAATGTAATTGGGATAAATCACTAATTGTAGAATGGCCAGAATAGAATTTTATATTTTGCCTTTATACTTTTATGTTACTATAATGTTTTCAATATCAAGTAATTCAGCAATTTTTGCAATAGTTTTAGCATAGTGTCCTATACCCAACGCAAAATGATGTGTAGGACCTGCTTTTATCCAATTTTTAAGAAAGGTTCTGACATCGGGTTTGAATTTTCCATGTGTGTTTGTATTTCCCGTTGGAGGGATGGGGCCTGGTATAGATTCACCTTCAGCAATTACAAATCTAAATTTTCCTGAATGATTTACCCCAATACTAAGTATTGTTATGGGGCCTGTCTTTATATTAAATTCGACACTTGCTCCTTTGCCAGGTTTTCCATGGTATTTTTTTAGACTTCTTATGACAGGCTTTCTATCTGCTATATTTAGATGATGTGGTCCATCGTGTCCGATTAGTATTGTATCTTTTTCAAAATCAATGGGGTGTAATTCAGCAAAACTACCTCCTATTTCAAGCCTATCCATTATCATCATTGCTATGCATGTTTTTATATCAAATTCTCCACACATAGGGAAACCACTGCTTGTAAGTAGACTATTTCCGACGATAAGATTTGTAACAAGTGTTCTCATTTCTGAGTTTTCCTCTCCTTCATAATAATATGCAAGACCATCGAGTTCTTTTTCCTTGATAAAATTTTCTAAAGCAACTGCGATTTCCGCAGATATTTTAAGGTCGTTTTCTGTTAATTTACATGTAATTGGATCAGATATTGGATTTGGCGTATCGAAAAAATCCAATATACGTTTTTTCATAATATTAACATCATTTTTTTGTACTTTTTTCCAATGTTTCATTAAATCATCCGGTTCACATTGAACGACATGAGATCCAAATGTTGCTGTAATAGCAGTAGGGTCCGTATGCATATCTAACATAGCTTCAAGAACATGCCCCATAAGGCCTATTCTTGCTCTTTTTAGGTCATGAATTACTTTTGCTATAGAACACCATTCAGCAATTTCATATTCAGTTTTTGGATCATTATTTTCAGTTCCAATTATTACATCTGGGATTTTTCTTCCTATTCTTAAGGCTACTCCTGCAAATTCTGGCATTGAACAAATATCATCATTGCATAGCTGCATAAAGGTAGTTCCATTTTGATAATCCATCGCTTTTAATGGTTGAAGTGCTATCATCACTATCGGTATATTTATTTCTTTGAAGATTATTCCAATTACTGATGAGGTTGCGTAAGTGCACATATCTATGAATAGGACGTCTATATCTGAAGATTTAATTTCAGGTATTTTGGCATATGCACTTTTTGCATTATCAATGAGGCCCAAATTTATAGTATCTACTTTATTCAATTTTAGCTTTTCTATCAGGACATTTTGTTTTCTATGCATTTCTTCGAGTAAACCATCGAATTGATTCCAGTAAACCTGATGACCAACGCCCAGAACGCCTATTTTTGCGTAGAGTTTTTTTATTCTTGGGATCATTTTTTTCTCCTTTCTTCTTATTTTTTTAATACCATGCGAATGTCATGGAACCTGTAACATTTTTGATTATATAATAGTTCCCCGTTTCATCTGATTTGAATTTTATGTCCATTTTTTCTCCTACTGTCCAATGATGCTCATTTGGATTTAGTAGAATTTGTGTTGTTTTTTCTTGTCCTGAAGGAGGATAGAAACGCAGTGAAGAGTTTCTCAAATTTTTCAGGAGCAGCCTGTTCTTATATCTAAAATGTTTTGGAGCTACCCTATGTAGTGATAGTGTTATGTTATCCGGGGATATTAGAAAAATTCTGCACTCGAGTCTGCGGAACAAGTTAAAAGGTATGATGGAATATCCATTAACTACCTCATTTTCCATACCGTTAAGAATCGGAGCTCCCCATGGAAATTTTATTTTAGTCTTACATGATTGATCTGAAGAAAATAGTGTAAAGAGAAAAGCATTTGAATTGCGTGAAATTAGAGTATGGGTTGATTTGTTATCAGGAAATTTTCTTATAAATGAAATACTATATCCCATGGTTGAAAGTACGTGCCTGAAGAGATTTTCAGATTTGAAGAGTTCATAGCTCGGCCATGTAGGTAATGTTCTGCCTAATTTTACCCTCATATCAGCTGAGCTACTGCCTCTAACCCAGCCGAGAA
>ERZ795060.2638-NODE-2638-length-17821-cov-4.322639_pt1 | contig 17821 bp, 23 predicted proteins | sample MGYA00375144_ERZ795060 | MGnify/ENA primary metagenome ERZ795060 (study PRJEB30189, sample SAMN05720157) | activated sludge metagenome | isolation source: anaerobic digester from wastewater treatment plant | place: Japan | collected 2015-05-15 ...
GATGTATTGCCACCATTGAGCAAGTTCAGGAGACTGTGTGCTATCGAGAAGTTCAGTAGGGCGGATATATACTTCCATATTGATGCGATATGCCTGGTCTGGCACCGGCCTTAAAGTGAACTTATCATCATAAAAGAGCATGCCAAGTGGTCGTGATGGCACATAGGGAACCGTCTGGCTGTTAACAACGGCGCCTGCGCCAGGAGTGACGGGGAAGGTAAAGTCATAAGCACCGGTTACATAGTTAATAGTTCCGTATGATGTTGCTGCGTTAGGAACGACAAGGTCACCTATTAAACTTCCTACGCGTGGCACGTCTTCTAATACAATAGAACCATTATTAGCATCAAGAGAATCAAAAAGAACGTTATTCTGAAGTATAGGTCCATTAGTTATCGTGCCGGTAAAGGTGGTGGTTGATCCGTCGCCGGTTCCTATTTGTTGAACAAAATTGATAAAAGGGTAGATCCCAAAAAACTGTTCACGAGATTGTGAGTAGAAGGAGTCATACCCACCGATGTAGATGGGTGGGTGAACAGAGATGTATTTGTTTTTAAAGTTGTAGAGGGGGTCGGTGGGGGTTGTGTTGGTTGTTTCATAGGTATCGATATATGGTTGTGCAAAAAAGGTGAATGTTGTTCTTAACGAAAACAGACGTAGGTGCTCAGGAAAATCATAGAGCACGAAGGTATTAACATATTGATCGATATCGGCATCGGTAAGTTGGGCACTCGATGGTGCTCGAGTCAGTCGCCTTACCTTAGTTCTTATATTAGCTAAGGTTGATAGTGTGGTATCTGGCATTACTCTCTCCTTTTCTCCTTAAAGTATATTCTGAAGCGCTGCCTGCAAAGTGCTATTAACTTCACCGATCGGTACAACCTGAGCACAGATCTGGTCATGAGGGGTAGGATCAGACGGTATAGCAAAAGTATCAAAGTTTGTTGTATTGATGTCGATAGTGAAGGTAACATCATCAACAACCGTGATTGTACCGGTCATCCCATTAGCCTGTTGCATGCCATCGGCCGGTGGGATATCCAATCGAGCAATGATCCCATCAATGTATCCATGAGCGGCATGTGTCACGACCGTTGCAGGGTTGCTATTGGTTATAGACACGATGATATTCATGACCGGAAAGAACTCAGAATTTTGTACAATCTGACAACGATCCAGAACAGCCATGATTAGATACTCTCAACGGTAACAAGTGGACCGCCAACAGGAGTAAGGTCATCAAGGTCGACAAACTCTAGGCTTTGAAACCCAAATCGTCTCACTTTCTGGCCGATTTTCATGGAAGGACGACCGTTTTCATCGGTAGCATATGCATGGACTGGGTACCAACCATTTTTATTAAGATGTTTTGCAACACCAAGTGGGATGGTATACACCTGGCCATCATGAAGTTCATAGTTCTCTACAGGGTCTTCTTTATAAGCTTTATAGCAGAAGCTCATAGAGCCGCCTTCTACTTCATAAAATTTAAAGATCCCTTTAACTGGTTCGCGATCTTTGTCGCGCATATATTTAAGGTTTGCTTTGATCTTAGATTTTTTCTCATTGATTTGTGCAACCGTATCTTCTCTTTTTACGATTGAATCTGAGCTTTTTAATCCTGTGTTCATACGTTCTCCTCATCTAAATAATACGCTAAAGGAGGGGAAGCGCTTCCCCTCCATCGATATCTTACAAGCCGCCAAGTACTGACTTGCCTGCACGCCAGTACACAACGTCGTTAGCAACGCCGCCTGGAAGCAATGCTCCAGCTGTAAGGGTCATGCCAAGAAAGCCGGTATTAACGGTAGCATCACTCAAGATGTCAGGTACTGGTGACATAGCAAGTGCACCAGCTGTATCTTCACCCACTGGAACAACCAATGGATAAGATGCAGGCATTTGAGCTGCTGTTGGGAAGGTAAACGCACTAAATGATGTTGTGTCGATATTAACAGTGAAGTTATTCGCATCAACAACAGTTACCGTTCCTGTTAAACCATCAAGCTGTGTCATTGCAGACACTGATGGGATAATGAAACGAACCAACTGGCCATTAACATACCCGTGAGGGATTGTTGTCAGCACGTTAGCCGATGCCGCTTGCGAGATGTTCGCAATGAATCGACGACGTGGGTAGAACAATGGATTGTAGTTAATGATACGGTAGAAACCAGCGCCACCAACTGCACCAGGGGCTGTAGCCAATGTATTCTGGATACGGAAGCTTGTGTTAGCTACAACAGTATCAATCACGAATTCAGGGCCACAAATGTTTGATTGTGCAGCAATGCCACTCAAGCGAACAATAGATGTTCCAGCTACCAAGCCAGCCGTTGAACCTGTTGCAATAACAGGACGTGTAGCGTTGGTACCAGAAACTGTCGCTACAGGTGTTCCGTAAGGGTTACCTGATGGATCATAAAGGGTAAATGCGTTATTAGCTGTAACGTTAACCGTCACTGCGCCTGCAACACCAGCAATCTTAACGATACCGGTACCGTTAGGCATACCACGTTGCCACCAGAAATCAAATCCGTTAGCAGCAGCAGAAGTGCCTTGGTTAGCTTGTGTGTAGTTAAGTACACGAAGCCAGTCAACGTTTGATGGAATAACAATTGTTTGGTTAACAGCTGTGGCAGGTTGTGTAAACGTGCCTTGTGTCAATATAGAACCGTCCATAGTATCTCCTTATGCTTGTGTTGCGCGAAGATTGATAACCCAAAGATCGTTAGTGATTCTTGGGACTTCAGCAAATTTATAACCAACCGAAGCATTAAGAGCCAATGGTCCATCATAAATTGGTGGTCTGTAGATAAAGCTTGCAGAGTATCCATCTTGTTCGATACAAGCATAGGCTTCCATGCCAACACAGAAAATGTTAAACACGTTATTTCCAAGCGCTGAAGCGTTAGCAGTAACAGACCCAATTGAGCTAATTAAAAATCTCAAATTGCCAATCGCACCCCATTCGCTGCGCAGGGCGTTCATGGGCGACGGATATTGATTCTTCTGTATGAAACCTGCAACGTTATCCAGGTTGCCCGTTAATTGGGTTGAGGTCAACGCAAAGTAGGCGTCTCGAACAGGAGCTGTACCGAAACGGTTCTCGCCCTCAAGATTATCCATGATTGTATAGGCATTGTTATTCAATAACGCCCTCACAACCGCGTCTACATCGGCACGAGTAAGTTCTGTTGGGTTGTCGCCGTTCACACCGCCGGTGCAGTTAATGAAAGAGGCTGTTGAAGCAAGCATGTCACGGGTGAGTTGATCTTCAGTTTGTCGAAGAGAAACACCAAGACGAGCTGCGCATTCGTTGAGAACCGGATCTTGGTTCTGCAACGTGACTTGTTCGTTGATTTGTACGTAAGTTCCGTAGAAAGATATCTTAGCATCAATATCAACAGCAGTCAACGTCTGAGGGGGAGGCGTCACGCCTGAGTTCCCTAGCGGTACCATTGCAGTATTCAATGGATTGTATCGCCTCATCCTGAGCGTGTTCCCGCCGTTTCTAGGCATGTTTTTCTTCATCGCGGCAATCTTATGGATCATGTTCGGAACTGGAACACTCAGGAGCTTGTAAGAAAAGCTCTGTTGAACCGGACTTGGAAGTACGGATGTTGTAGTTATAGCCATAGTATAGCTCCTTAAGAATTATTTCACAAATAATCTTAAGCTGGACGAAAGCTTGAAGTATATGACACACGTCATATACTATACGTCCAAATTGAGTTGGCGAAACTCAGAAAACGCCGAAGGAGAGAGAGTAGCGAAGTCTCGTAACGCTATTATTAGTATAAGTTATTCTCTCGAGGTAATGCAAATGATCGGCAATAAATATGGTAAGTGGGAAGTAATTGAAGAAATAAATCCAGGAATGCTACGCCGAAGACTGTATAGATGTAGATGTGAGTGTGGGAATGAAAGCGAAATTCTGGGTACATATCTGCGACGGGGGCGTTCTAAGCAGTGTGCAAATTGCCGATACCTATCCCTATTTGATCCCAACAAAGAATTGGGTAAGAAGTACGGTAAATTAACAGTAATAAAATACGTAGATGTGCAAAGAGGCCTAAGGCGATACGAAGTTAGATGTGATTGTGGCAACGTGGGAATGGCTTTCGGCGCTTACTTGAGATCGGGTGACTCAAAACAATGTAAACCATGTCGCCACAAAGAAACCGGCTTGAAAAGCGTCCGACATGGCATGCATAAAACTGAGACATATAATGCTTGGAGCTCTATGAGGGCTCGATGCCGAAAAGAAACCAATGCTGCTTATAAGAACTATGGGGGTCGCGGAATAACAGTATGTGAACGGTGGGAGAAGTTCGAGAACTTCTACGCTGATATGGGCGATAGACCAAAAGGACTTGAAATAGATCGTACTGATAACAACGGTCCGTATTCCCCAGAAAACTGTAAATGGGTAACTCGAAGCGTAAACAATCTGAATAGACGCGACTCTATTAAGAACCGTCCAAATATGAGTATACCGCTTAAAGCATGATAGCTCCCGCAAAGGAGAGCTATCACACATAGTGAAGAGAGGATTTGAATCCCCATTGACCGAAAAAAAAGAAGTAGGAGTATCCAAAAACGGCCAATGGGTCCAAAGCGGTAGTTTATTATCGGCGAGCATCCATCATTTCTTTAAGGAGCTGCGCCTTTAGTTCATCGGTCAAGCCGTTAGCAAAAGCGTTTGCATGAGAGAGAGGGCTGTCGCCTTGCTGGGGATTAACGCTCGCTAAGGGACGAGGCTTTACCGCATTGCGTTGTGCACGTTCTCTATCAGCTGCATATGCATCTTCTTGATGAATCCCTAGTTTTTTTATCATCGTATAAGCAGATACAGCAGTGCTATAAATGTCAGTTGATGAGTTAAGTGTATGAGCAAGTTCTGGATACATCAAGCGTAAAGTTGCAACATTATCTTTAGAGACAATAGCATCAAAATCAGGGTACTGCATCTTGAGTTTAGCTTCTGCAAGTGTGGCTGTTGACTGTAGCTCAGTCTGCTTAAGCTTAGCTTCAAGTTTTTCTATCTGCTTCTGCATCTTTGATAAATGCTTGCCTTCTGCAAGGTCATCATCACCAAGGTTAACCGAGTAATCTTCTTCGGGGTTTTTTGTAGCTTCAAGCTCTTGTAGGCGTCGCATCGCTTCATCGCGCTCACGTTCTATACGTGCAGCTTTTTCACGTAGTGCACGAAAGTTTTTAGCTTGCGGGGTTTCCTCAACGACAGGAGCTTGAATCTCTTCAGAAGAAGCAGCTTCTTGCATGGATTCAATAGGCGCTTCTTCTTGGAGATCATTCGTGTTGACTAGATCTTTTTCAATATCATTCATATGTTCCTCACTACTTTTTATCTATTGAGTGATTATGGGAGAATCAATAGCTTCGCCATTAAGTTTTTTCGCAAGTTTATAGAGTGTACCATCAGCGAATTCGAGAACGAAGTTAAGTAGATCGCTTTCTTCATGAGCGACATACATGGCATTTTCTTTAAGGTGATGGGAAGTCTCGCGTGAGGGGATGGTCCAGATATAATCTATGCTCTGACTAGAACGATTGTATTTGTATACGGATTGATCGTAATCAGGGGTAGGACAGGAAAGACGAGCCATAAAGTAATTACGCAGAACGTTAGGCATTAAAGGCTCTCGCTTGGTAATTACCACGACATAAAAGTCGGAATCGAACATCTTCTTGTGAGCATCAATACATTCAAGAACATTCTTCATGTACTCTTTCTGCATCTCACGTTCAAGCTCAATAGGGCTTCGTGTCTCCGGTGCTTTAACAATAAGATCAGATGAGACCTTACCGACTGTTTCTCTCTTCATCTCACTCCTCATGTTAGGGGGCCGTCCTACCGGGTGGAGGGGGGAATGTAGGACGGCTAGCACTCATTGGTGGCTTTCAGTATGCCAGAAAGTTTTATAATGACTACTTCGTTTTCTTCTTTTTAGGCTTTACCTTCTCACCAGCTTTACGCGCTTCTGAAAGGGCAATTGCTATAGCTTGAGATTTCTTCTTTACAATAGGGCCTTTTTTGCTTCCTGAATGCAACTCACCCTCTTTAAACTCGTGCATTACTTTTTCTTCTTTCTTGAATTGCTTATCAAGCTTTTTTTTCTTAAGAACTTTTTTCTTCGCTTCTTTAACAACTTTTTTCTTTGCTGCCATGGAATCTCCTTATAAAGTTTTTTTACCTTGTAATCTCGGGCCGTAACTCCAAGATTACAAGGTATTTTTTATCGAACGCGTATGGTCTCTTGAAAGACAAGCGACTCATCGATCTTCTTATCTTTAGCATCCTTGGCGTCCTGCATATTCTGCGGAACCCCAAGGATCTTATAAGCGATCTTTCTCATCTTATCATCTAAACGTGGCATAGCAGGCATATTAGTAATCCTCACCTTCAAGACCATAAATCGTTGGCGGTGAAACATACTCATGGTGCTGTGCTTTTCGTGGCAGGTTAGCAATAGCAGAATGATCCTCATAGATCATGCCACCATCTTTGTACTCCTGCATTCTTCGTGGATCAATATCAGGATCATAGGCATGATGATAATCCATAAGAACATGTTCACGAGACTTAGCCTTGCAATATTTTGCCATACGGCCTCCTGTTACACTTTCTTAGGTGCAAATCCACGTCTTCTTTGCGCATCGTCATGATCCATTTGACGGTCAACGCCTTGGTAGGAATCATCAAGTTCTTCTGGCATAAAAGGTCCAGTCTTAGGATAGAACTTCATCATCACTTCCTGAGGCATGTTGGCAACCGCATTTGGGTTCTCATGAAGCATGCCAGCATCTTCAAGTTCTTGTCTTCGACGGCTGTCCATACCAGCATAGAACTCGTGCCTAAGATCGCGTTGAGCGATGGAATGCTCACGTGGACTCTCGATAACTCCTCCGTCATCCGAACCACGTAGGTGTTTCTTAGCTACATGTTTCTTCATGTGCTCTGAAGCATAGTGTCTTTTTGCCATGTCATGGCCTTTCATAGTTACTACTCTCCGTTTCCCCGGAAAGCAAGGTTAATAAGCAGTACCTCTAACTACGTTGTTATCCACAGGCGCAGACGGCGTCTGCCGGTCTTTTACCACATGCGATAGTGTAATCAGCTTCTCTAGTTGAGCCAGGTCAACATTCTCTATCTCTTTAAGCGCCTTGACCAAGTTTAATAAGCCTTGATCTTGATCAGAAATCGCTTTAGCGCGACGTTCTTCACCAAGCGCTCTGTTCTCATCAACACGACTTAAACGTTCAACGCCAAGGCCTTCATCAGCCACTGCACGTGCTTGAGCCAGTTGGGTCTCAGCTTGGATCTTGGACATCTGTACTTCCATCTGCATCTGCTGCATCTGTTGTTGTTGCTGCTGTTGCTGCTGGACCGCTTCAACAAGCTGCTTCTTGTTCTCAAGTGAACAAGCCTCAAGAAGAACGGTATCAGGAACAGGAACACCTGCTTCACGCAACTGCAAGAGCTGAGCAAACTGCATCTGCTTTTGCGTGGTTGTATTAAAGCCTTCTTCTATAGCAGCATCATACTTACCAAACGCTTTATTATAAAACTGAGCAGCCGGCTCAGCTTCAAGAATCTTCTTAACTTTTCCCGGTGTAAAGTTAGATTGAATAATATCAATCATAAGCTTACCTAAAAGCTTTTGCGAACGATCAAGCTGGTCAAATAATTTCTGTAACGTTGTAAGACCTGCACCCTGACGAAGCATCGAGAGGATCCCCGCTTTATCATCAGAAGCTGAACCGAGTAGCTCTTCATTAACACCAGAGATTTCTTGAATTTCTTTACCTAAGATTTCTGATAGTTGGATCATAGATGGTGGGATTTGGGGCGCAACGATCTGCTCAACGTCAGACATCTGCGCTTCATCCTTAAGCGCCAGCCCACGTCCTTGTCCTGAAAGAAATACATCTTTAGGGTTAACAAGCGCGTTCTCTTTGTACTTAAAGCCTGAGTTTATTTGAGACTCAAGAATATCAAGTTCAATAGCTTTGCGCCGATTATACAGGTACTGAGCATCACGAAGACCACGAACAACGCCTTGAATACGCCATGGGAAGTATGGCATCTGTGGTGTATAATAAGCAAAAACAGGCACGAAAGGATATTGATCAATGCCCATTGGATTAGGTCCATCATACATAACCTTTCCCTGTATAACGATAGCAAGCTTTACCGTTGGGATCTCAGCCTCAATCACCGTGATCTGTGGGTAGAGCTGCAGGAATTGCTTTAAAGCGTCAGCATCATTGCCACGCCATTCAGTCGTCTCACCAGTCTGCGTATCAACAAGCATCTTCTGCTTACGATAGTCCCGGTAATAATATTCGTCGTATGTTAAAAGATTCTTCATGCCGTAGTTATATGACTCGGGCATGAACTGGAATTTGCCATCACGGTTATCATTTCCAAAAAGACCAATGATCTCATCTGCTTTGTCAGGCATAAGAGAAATACATTCACGCTTGGTCAAAAAGGATCGTTTCCATATGGCATTACAATCTGATAGATCCGACTTTCTAAAAAACGGATCTATCAGGAAACTGTTGTAGGAGCAATTATCAACTTTTATATTGCCCGATATCGGGTCAGAACGGTAATCGACCCAGACTTGTAATAGGTTCATACCAGTTACAAGAGCGCCATGAAAAGACTCAGAGATCGTTTCAAGAACACCTTCTTGGTTGTTAACCCACATTAAAACTTTTGTAAATTGGTCGGCTGTCTCAGCGTCACCATTCTCTACCGGCTGAACAATGGTTGATTTTCTATTGCGGCGCTGATGGCCAGAGATCATATTAATAACGCGGCGGATCCTGTTGAAGTTGAATTGACGCCGACGGTTTGCAGGCAAGTTGCCATAAAGATCATTCCACAAAGTTTGATCGCCTGCTTCAAAGCGTGTATCAGTATCTGCTTCCCCCCAAAAAGACTGGTTGATAGTGATGCTTTCCGCATAAAACGCTGTCATACGTGCAAGGATACCCTTGTCTTTCTCGTCATAATACTCAGGCCCAAGCTGGGGGAACAATGGCATTTCAGATCTCCTTACTACATGTCCTATATCCTTTAAAAACAGCCTGAGTGGTTGTATGTGCCCATATAAAACATTTATACACGGCCTCAGGCTGTTTTTAAAAATAAGTTTATGAGATATAAGGTAGTAAGATCAAGGTTTAATTCGTCTTACTGTCATCTTGCCATAAGGCAGGATCATGGTCAGAACATAAAGCAAGGATCCGATCATCACTTTGTACTTTATAACTTGCTTCATCACCACAAAAATAACAGCCATCAGATTCTTCTATAATGTCATGAGCTGATACAAGATTAGTTAGATGAATAACCCGTTCATTAAGATCATTCATAGAATCAATAATAACGTCAAAACGATCATCAGTCTTACTCATCATCACTCCTTTTATTTTGATAAGATCTTACGCATCCGCTCATTATACTTTTCTACAATGCTGTTGATGACAGAGCAATGCTCATCACACACGCCAAAATCTTTATCGTTTATTGTAAAGCCTATAACAATAAACTGATCACAAAAATAACATTGATTTACATCGGCCATCACTACTCCTTTTGCCTAGGAAGCAACATCCTCTTGATCAACAATCTTAAAGAGCGCCCCATCCTCAATAGTTAGGCAGGTCATCTCTGAACACGTTGGGCAAGTGAGTGTTAGGTCCATACACAGCGTCTCGGTATCTTTTATCAAGCTCTTCGGGGCTGAGACCATCTCTGGTTTTTGGTAGAGATACACATAAGTACCGCAAAGAATCGCAAGCATGAGAAGACCAATTATGGAGGGGATGATCCTTATATACTTTCCGTTTTCCATCAAACTCCTGTCTGTAATTTTCTAGGGCTTTTATTAAATGTGAACACTGTTTCTCATCTATCCATATCTTGCCAAGCGTTGCTCGAACCGCTTCAATCCCGTCGACAATCGATATGTTCGGGGCAACCGTAAAAGTTATGCCCATCTGGCGTGCACGCTCTAAACGCGTCATGCCAGTTCCAAACTCTTTTACCGCAATATCATGCGGGGCTATATGCTTACCATAAATATACTCTTTAGATTGTATAACTTTTACATAATGCTCAAGCCCAACCTTAGAGTTCTCATAATAGTCTATGATGCGTACCGTCTGACCTACTGTCTGGAAGAAAATTATGCTCGTAGAATCACGAACTCCTAAGTCCCAAGCTGTATGCACCTTAAATCCATTTTCGTACGGCACAGCTGAAATTTGACCCTTAACCCTCATACGATCTAAGTACTTAGCATAATACGAGCCTTCCACGCCCATCTCAAAGGAACAATAGTACTCTTGCTGGATCAGGTCGTCGGACATAATCCCTTCCGAGCGTTCCCGTTCTATTTCATACAAGGGGATGTGCTGCGTATCATCAAGGGTCAGATGGTAACAGAACCAGTGGTTAGGGTTATGCTTTGCTATGTTATACATCTCCCATAAGTGGTTCTTACCTCGAGGTGTGCTAATGAATAAGGCAACGCCATCGTTAGCACGCAAGATAGGTGATATAAACTGAAATGCCCGCGGGTCTTGCAAAGCATACTCAGAAAAGATCACAAACTGGGGGTTAGTTCCCACCAAGCTATCAACGTTATCCGAACCAACGATTTGAATCAGACTCCCATTCTTGAGCCGGATCTTCATCTCTTGCGAGTTCATACCCTCAATAAGTTCAGAAGGCAGATAGTCCAAAAAGCGATCACCGTTAGTTTGCAGTGAGTCCCAGATGATCTTACGTCCTTGCGCATACGTAGGGAGTACATAGTACACAACCATTGGCTTACGTATAGCGGCGCGGATAGCAAGATTAAAAGCGACAACATCTTTACCAGCTCGGCGAGGCAGTATGGCAACTACACGCCTATAGCCCTTGTTCTCGATAGCATCAAGAATGGGGAGTTGGTAAGGACGCGGCTTAAACTTGTTAAGCCGGATAACGGTTTCAACTTTAAGGTCGTCGATCACTCTTCGATCCTTTCTGCACGCTCGGGCACTTTATCGCTTGAAGGGAACGCTTCAAGAACTGCCACAAAAGATCCTGATCCTTGTGAATCTTTAGCAAGCGCAGCAAGTGAATCCTCTCGATCTTTCCAGGTCTTAGAATACACTGGGAGGATTTCTCGTGCTGTTCGTTCACGGATACCTTCTTTACCCTTTAATGCTCCGTTCTCAAGGCGTGAGCCAAAAGCGGTCATTGCTTTCTCTTTAGCTTCCCCAAAGAAAGGGAACTTCTTTGCCCAGTTATCAAGGGTTGACCGGGTGATGTCATGTTTGTTACAGAACGACTCAATGCTTAAGACATCGGGATCGTTTTTAGCGTCTGCGATAAGCTTTAAAGCGAGGTCTTCTATAAAAGCTTCAGATATAGGCCTCATGCGCATGCTATATCCATCTCTGACCTGATCTACAACTCTATAAGGGCGCTCTGCAGGTTCCTTTGAATTTGTACCCTTTTTTTTCCTCATGATAGGATCAGACATTTTTCTCCTTAAATCTTTGTTACAACAACTTCCGTCCTTGGGATAGTATCATAAACTTTACAGGCTTTTAGTGAAGTGACGTGTTGATATCCGGTAAAGACGAGACCTTCAAGGCATTCAAGGTACATACGTATCATGCCATCGACATAGGGTTTACCCATGGAGTATGAATGTATGGGTTTACGGGGGATAGATCGTGGTCGGCGTATAAAGAAAGAAAAATCCAAAAGAAGGGGTCCAGTAAGAAGTTGTTGTTGAGCCATCTGATCTTCGATATGCATTTTTATGGTATGGTTTTCCCGTTTATAATCATCCCATACCATGCTGTTACCAGGGCGATGAAACTTTACCCGTTCTACCGGGTCGCCGGGAATAACAAACTTTATCTCCATAACGCTCCTTTCATAAATCAAACACAGCCCGTAGTTATTGTTACATCGTCGTTAACTACTTCAATAAAGATGGCGAACGAACAAGGCTCTTCGCGAGGGGCGATCTCGCCTACCATCATATACGTTGCATAAGCAAGGGAAAGAAAAAAGCAGGTAAGACGAAGGTCTACCTTACTATCACCGGTACAACGGAAGGTCCCAATGATCTGTGATGTTGTGTGGTTACGTAACCGTTCTTGGTGTACAAGAAGAAGGGGATCAAGGTCTTGTAATGGTCCATGTTGAGAAAGGTAGGCTATAAACCCTTCAACGGAAGGGTCAGAGTATGCGTTGGTGTAGCGAGCGCGAGCTGTCTTAAAAGCGTTACGAGCAACAAGATCATGACTTAATCGTTTTGCACGGTTATCAAAATAATAGCGAACGCCTGGTAGGATGCCATTAATGTCATCAAGGCATCGGTTCCACTTGTTAATAAGAACACCCATACGATCTTCTGAAATGATATAACGGTTAGGGAAAACTGATGGCATAAGCATCAAAAACATAAGAGAAACAACCTTAAGCATAGAAACCTCCTCGATCCTCTTGCTGGGTTTTTAAAGACGTTGATTGGTTCAGTCCTAAAAAGCGTAGTGATTCTTCGTGCAATTGGTCAAGATCCGCAAAATTAAGTGAATTTATGGATCGTAAGTCCTGGTTTTGGTCATATTCATGAGGAAGTACGGCCTTGGGGGAACGCCCCAACGGCCTCATTTTGTCAATATCGAGCGAGATCGCAAAAATGAATTCACTCACGTTCATTTTTTCTCTCTCTTTTCCCGTAGAGTCGTCTACTTGTTCGGAAGTGACAATACTGCGTCCAAGTTTTTGCCTAAAATTCTCCCAATAAGTCGCAGAATTATCTCCGTTTAGATATATATTCATTAGTTGTAGCTCAATTGCGTGTAGATCATGCTTTAGACGTAATCTTAAACGAGCCTGATTTGGACTCTCATAAGCGTCATAAACACAGGTATCCATATGCCGGTAATTAGAAGCAATAAGACCAGCTTCCCTAAGATCATGTAATACCCTTTTAAGAGTAGAGACAGAAATTCCTGAAGCATGAGCAATAGCTCTCTGACTCCAGTAGAAATCTCTGTAGATTCTTGTGCCTTGAAGGATGAGCTCATAGACCACACGACGGGTCTTGGGGAATTGCTGGAAGTAATCTTCTTTATTTTCGTATTGTGAATTTAATACAAGAGGAATAGTCTTAAACCAGGGATTTGTTTTTCTCGATTTGTTTTCTCTTTTTACTAGAAAACTGTTGCTATTTAAATTTAGATTGTTTATGATGCTCTTCCGTTAAGTACTTATCATATTCTACTAACTGTTTCCGTTAACTGTTTGTTGTTTAAGTACTTTTCCGTTAGCGTAGAGACTATTATTTAAATTCATATGGGCCATTGTGTTGTTCCGTTAGAGTTTACTATGATGTTCTTTCGTTAGCTGCTTCCTTCATACCTAAATTGCTGAGTTATAAACAAACGTCTTGGTGGATCATTGGTTTGTAAGTCAGTAAAGTGGTAAAAATTTTATGAGCCCAGAATAAACATTCTGTGGTTTAAGACAAGAAAATTGTGCGCATATAGTTCAGCGGTAGAACGTCTGGCTTTTGCTGGAAGGTGATAGGTTCGAGTCCTGTTATGCGCTTCTTTTCTTTATTTATCCGTCTTATCTTCGTCTTTAGATTTTCTCTTTTTTCTCTTAAGAACATCAACAATCGCATCAAGTTTTTTTAATGTCTCATTACCATTGTCCATGCACCCGATAATGATATAGAGCACCATGATCAGATAAACAAACGCGAAAAGTCCAATACATACATAGGCTATCATTGCGATATTCCCTTAAGAATAGATTGCGCTATCTCTTGCTCACGCTCTTTACTCTCAGATTCCTTAGCAATGACGTAATCTTCGATTTTGCACAACGAAACCCATGAGACCGTTGCTTTGTCCCGTAAAAACTTTGCGAGTGTTATAGGGCTAATACCAATCGTTAGTGCTGCACGATAAACTGAAAGGGGATGCGTTCTCATAACCACCATAAGCCTGTCCCGTATAGGATCCTGATTAGCCATTCTTTCAAACATATTTTCCATAATTTTCCTCTTAGTATTTAAGTTATATATAAAATAATATCAATTTATTAATGCAATGTAAATAGTTGACAATGTATGTAGATCTTGTAATATCATATTAATAAGAAAAACAACGGGGGGCATTCCTGCTATTACTGTTTTCAATCAATTCAGTAGTGGCAGGAATTGTCATTTTTAAGAAAGGAATTTGTGAAGAGGAAACCGATATTTGTCAGCTTCAACCAAAAGAATCTTCATGTTTACTGGGACGAGGCACGTGGTTCATTCCACTGCCATAATTGTTCAGATTCAAAAAAACATACTAACATATACGAAGGTACCCATTGTGAGCGATGTTCAGAATATAAGGAGACAGTAGATGGAACTGACGAAAATCGTAGAACGCCTTGAGGCGCTGTATCAAAAACTAGAGACGTTACAGCAACCCAAGCAAGATGAGTATGAGTCAAAAGAGACCAAAGATATTAATACTGCCCTTGCAAAAGCACAGGGTGAATATCCAGTCATCGGTTACAACAAAGATAACCCCTATTTTAAAAGCCGATATACCGATCTTGATACTATTCTGCGAGCTGTAAGACCAGCACTCACCAAGTATGGACTATCAGTCACGCAACAGATACGCATAAATGACGAAGGCGCAACGATTCTTCATACAAGGTTGCGACATTCCACCGGACAGTGGATCGAGTGCCAATCGAGAATTATACCCCTTAAAAATGACCCTCAAGCTTTTGGTAGCATGCTCACCTATTACAAGCGCTATACCTTAATGTCACTACTTGCTATCACGGTTGGTAATGATGAGACTGATGATGATGCTGAAAAAGCGATGGTAAGCGCCCGCCAAGATCTTATTAAAGGGCCAAGCAATAAATATAACCCAAAAGATCAATCACACGATGTGATCACCAAAGAACAACTTGAAGAACTTGAGTATGAGCTTGCTGAATATCCTGACCTTGCCGAAGAGATTATGGACAAGATGCATATTCAATCACTCGCTGATCTTCCAAAAAGTAAATATCATGTATCGATTGTGAGAATTAGAGAAATCAAGCAACTACGCAATGGAACTAAGTAATCTGTATCTGCAAAGGAGAAATATGGATTCCCAAAATATTCTAATGCTCGTACGCAGGACACCTCCCACCAAGTATGACCAACATGAATATGGGACCTTGTGTAAAGTTACTGATGACAAAGGTAATGAAGAAGTTTACATTCAGCTCTCTAAAGATACCGAGAACCCAATCTGGGATAAAAAATAGGCTCCTGTAGATCTGTTGTGCAATGGCAGATGCCTTTTCACCGTACAAGCCGAAAAGCTCATACGGTGAAAAGGATTAGTTGTTTTCTAAGCTGCGCCATACCCCCAAATCATTGTGCGAACAATACCCGTACCTCCCAGTGTATTTATAGTTTTCAAGCCTGACGGCGGATTATACACAGAGGCGGAAAAGGTAACTGTATTCCCAATATTCATTGGTGTAATAACTGAATAATATACCGATGATACAGGGGAGCCACTAGGAGAATCAACATCAAGGAAAACTTGTGTATTATATAAGAATGTTCTTCCAGTCGTAATAATATATAAGTAAACGGTTGGATCTACAGGGGGAGCCATTGGAGGAGGTGGCGGTGGTGTCATCGTTATACAAACCCCGAACATATAAATACCATTTGTTGGAGCTGTATAGCTTGCTGGTGTATTCAAGCCGTTTCCAGGGTAGAGTGTTCCCCCTCCGTTGTTGAATAGCGGAGTGAGTATAGCATTGGCCTGAAGAGATCCAGGAGAAGTTCCAATAAACCATTGGGTCGCATCCCCCAAAATATTATTAACCGTTCCTGTTTGCGCCGCAGAAAATGACGGTGCTCCCACTCCAGAATCATTTGCTCCCAATCGACCATTAGCATCAATGACCACAGGCCGTGGAGATACTAATGTTGTTGAGTTGTAGATCCCAGCCATGTAAGCTTTGTTTATCTGAGATGTTCCAGACCCTTCTGTACCTATGCGAATGGTATTCACATCTCCAGCAACACCAGCGCTTTTGATAAGTATATTGCTACTACTGGACGTACTTAAGGAATTTCCTGAACCATCCCCAATAATAACGTTATGACCACCACTCGTCAGCGACGTCCCTGAATTATACCCAATTATTGTGTTGCCGGTTCCACTTGTAAGAGAGCCACCGCTTGTTGAGCCAACAGCGGTGTTCTGAGTACCTGTACTCACACTATCAAGCGCCTGATAACCAAAAGCACTATTATCACCACCAGATGTCGCGGAGCGCAATGAATTTGTCCCAAATGCACTGTTATGCGTGCCTGATGTAAGATCGGTAAGTGAGCTAGATCCGAATGCGCAACTGTTAGATCCTGTCGTCACAGATTGAAGTGCCTGATATCCAACCGCTGTATTATCATCACCAGTTGTAATTGAAGATCCTGCATCGACTCCAATACCGACATTATGGGTACCACTCGTTACTGAGGAAAGTGAAGAAGCTCCGACACCGGTATTATTGGCACCTGTTGATACGCTATCAAGAGAGGATGATCCCACTGCCGTGTTACTTGTTCCTGATGTGACTGATGTTAATGCATCACGACCAACAGCAGTATTACTGCTTCCAGTTGTTAAACTATCCAGGGCATTAGTTCCAATACCTGTATTATTTACAGCACTAACAGTTGTAAGCGTAAGGTTTCCTGCTTGTCTACCGACAAAAGTATTTCTGGTACCGTAACCATGCAAGAATCTATCGGTCGTATAATCGCTCGATCCAAGCGCATAGACTCCAGATGTTCCTGCTGAGTTCGTCGATGGTTGTAGTATAGACAAGTCGAGATTTACCGTTACGGTATTAACCGCACCAGCTATGGTTATAGCATTTGCAGCAACAACTGCATCTCCGCTATCTGTATGGAAGGTGCTTGCGCCACCACCGCCACCACCACCAACAGCTCTCATATCGATCGAGTTTGCTCCAAGGGTAAAGGTGATGCTACCATCTCCAGAAACCAAAGTTGCAAATGCCGGAGCAGCACCGGTTGCGGCAATAAGAACTTGTCCATTGGTTCCAGCGGCTGTTGCTGAGATAGCACTGGTACCGTTACCCAAAAGAACGCCATGCGATGTAAGGGTTGTTGCACCAGTTCCACCACCAGCTACGCCTAATGTAGCGAATGACGGATCAACACCAGCACCACCAGACACGAGAGCTTGTCCTGCGGTACCAATCCCAATCGATGTTAAACTACCTGTTGCATTACCGATTTGGATTGCATGGTTTGTTGTGCCCGTTATGGCAATATCAATTGTATGAGCAACGGTTGCTGTTGTCGAAATATTACCACCTGCCAGGCCGAATACATTAATTGTATTGAATCCATCTGGGAGCGCCGTATTGGCATCATCAGCATTGATACCAAGAATACCTGTCCCTCCACCACCTACAGCAGCAATCGTTATGGTACCATCGCCGTTGAGTACCGATATTCCAGACCCCGGTGTAATATTTGCCCATACTGGCGGGTTGCCAACTGTCGAAGAGGCTATAAGTATTTGTCCATCCGTCCCATCGGAAGATGAAAGTTCACCATCAGCATCAGACTGAACTACTCCAAGTCCGAGATCTTGCAATATCGTTGTTCCTGTTGATTCTATACCTCCGCTTATAACTGTAAGGCCAGTTCCT
>ERZ795060.2647-NODE-2647-length-17771-cov-6.445134_pt1 | contig 17771 bp, 28 predicted proteins | sample MGYA00375144_ERZ795060 | MGnify/ENA primary metagenome ERZ795060 (study PRJEB30189, sample SAMN05720157) | activated sludge metagenome | isolation source: anaerobic digester from wastewater treatment plant | place: Japan | collected 2015-05-15 ...
GCTGGAGTGTCCCGTAGTCGTCGGGTGTCAGATGCTCCACCCGGCACCCGTGTCTGATGACCACCTGGGGGTCCACCGTCACCAGTTCAGCCAGGATGACGTCCGGGCTCACGAACTCGTCGCTGAGCCGGAAGGCCTCGGCCAGGACACCCCCGAAGTGCAGGTCTATCCAGATTCCTGCATCGACCACAATCCTCAGACGGGATTCGCCTCCGTCGGCCATTTCATCTCTCGGCGGACCTCCGCAAGGGGTTTTCCGAGAAGATCGGCAGCCCTGCCCGGAGACAGGATGTCCTGAGCCACGGCCTGCTCAACGAGGCGGTTGAACCGGCGCGGTATTTCAGGCGTTACCTGCTTGTGAGGCTCACGTTCCCACCACGTGCTCCCATCCGAGTTGCGTTGGCCATTGAGGTAGACGCAGAACCGCCTGTAGGTACTCTCCGAGATGATGCTCAGATCGCTCAGCCGCCTTGCCCACGCCGACATGCTGATGCCCCATTTGTGCTTCAGCGAGTACAACACCGGCAGGCTCAGGCGTGGCACCGGAGTCGGGAACTGCCTTCTCACGGCACGTTCCGGCACCAGGAAGGCGGCTGCGAAACGGTAGGCGGCCTTCTCTCGGAACTTCTCATCGGTGCCCTCTGCGAAGGTCAGTACCAGGTGGCCAAGTTCGTGGGCCATGCTCAGACGCTGTCGGTCCCCAAACTCACGGTCCCTCCGGACGCCGATGATCGGGATACTGTCCCCGTTCCGGGTGGCCCAGGCTTTGAAACCATCGAAGCCGCGCTCGGTGTCTACCAGTATCACCTTCACTCCGCGGTCTTCGAGAACCTCACAGAGATCCTTAATCGAGTCGTCCCCAAGATCCCACTGCTCTCTGAGGGCATCCGCCGCACGTTCGGCATCTTTCAGGGTTCTGATCTCGATGCTCGATGCGTCACAGGCCGGGAGGGGCGGGAAAGCGTCAGGGCCGAACAGGTCCTCGGCGGCCAGGTACCGCTCGATCTGGTCCAACGCCCAGTGCTCGATTGAGGCGACCTGCTTCGTGGAGAACCTGCTCCGTTTCCGGTATTCCACGTTCGCCAGCGACACGGTCACTGGACGGAAGAAGTACTCGAACTTGAGGCCGAGGGCCTTTGCGAGGCGGAGGAGCACGTCGGAACCGGGCGTATCCTGGCCGTTCTCATAGCGGGACACTGCCGTCGCGGACAGGGGCTCTGCCAGCTTCGCCAACGCCCGCTGGCTCATGCCCGCAGCCAGACGGGCCTGCTTGAGACGCTCGCCGATTGACTGCATGTTGGTGTCCTCCTTTCGCTCGACAGTATACCCATTGACATGCATTGTTGTAAAGGATAGAGTCCTCCTGGGTAGTGTCAACTGTTTTGTGTAAATGCTGTTAGTGGGGCGTCTTCCCAGTTTGCGTTTTGTTGCGCGAATACGGCGAAGAGAATCCGGTCGATGGAACGTGGGTTGTTGAAGCAGGACATCGGCCGCGTGCGCACGGTGTAACACGCCAACTGCCGCACCTCGGTAACGCCGGACGGGACGTTCACCGCCAACGTCCGACAACCCATCGGGCGTTTCCGAAGCGGCGTCGCCTGGATCAAACACACGATAAGGAGTGATCCCCATGGACCTGTGGAACTCGCTTGACCCCACGCTGAAAGTTTCCGTGGCTGCGTCTGTGGCTGGCGTACTTCTGTACCTGCTGCAACGGTACTGGACGCAGTGCCCAATTATCCCTCTCATTGGGCCTGATGACACCACCCGGAAGAAGAGGATCACCGCGGGGCTGCTGTCAGTGGCAGCGGGAATTGGCGCGGCGGCAGCCGACGGCGGCAATATACAGACTGGGATCGCGGCGGCGCTGACTGCGTACTTCGCCGGGCAGACCACATTCCTGGCGGTAGAGAAAACATCCCCTGAAAACACCGAAAATAAGTAGCGAACCACCTTGACTTTTGTGGTCCGTTGTTTATAATAGGGGTGCTCCGGGGAAGAGTGCGGTAGCACCATTCATCCATCCCAACGGCAGTATCATCATCAGCCCTGGCATTACGCCCTCGCCCCGGAGCGCGTAATCCGGGGCTGTTGTATTCTGAGCAGAAAGGAGGCGTGACATGATGACGATTGTCATTCCTGAATTCTGGCTCGGTGTCATCGTGGGCGCGGGCATTTTCTTCGGGTTGCTTATGGTCTTCGCCCTCGCATGGGCTGCGAAAGACGGCGGTAACGTAGCCAAACGCTCGCCGTACAGACGTTGTCGGGATGGCGCATATGAAGCGCCATATCATCAGAAGGAGTGAGACACCATGCCCATCTACACCGACACGCTGCACAACCGCAAAGGCCTTCCACAGCCGCTACCGCGCGACCAGGTGCCGTCCTATTTCGGCCCCCACTGCAAAACGGGGAACTTCAAGAAGGTCAATGTCCCCATCCTCGGCATCATCTACGTCCACAAGCGCATTGCCGAAGGGTTCGCAAACGTCTTTGCCGATATTGAGAAGGCCGGCAAGGGCTATCTCATCGACCGGAGTGATTATGGAGGAACTTACAATTGCCGGCAGGTGCGCAGTGGCGGTGCCTGGAGCCCGCACGCTTGGGCCATCGCCATTGACCTGAACGTCCATCACCACGGGAAGAATGGCAAGGACGTGACGCTTGCAGCAACCAATTACATGAGCAAGTTCGATGCCATTGCGCCTTCTTTGGCCGAACTCGCGCCCTTCTTCTATCGCTGGGGGTTTTCCTGGGGCGGCATCTGGACGAGCACCTGTGACCCCATGCATTTCGAAGCCACAGAGTTGACCATCCAATTGCTTGAGGGTGGTCCGAAGATACGGAATCAGGGGCTTTGGGAGCAGCGGATGAAGCAGTTTGGCCCCGTGCAGGTGCCCGGGCCGGAAGCGTCTGGAGGCAAGCGGAAGATCATCGACCACTCGACGGGCAAGGTCATTGCGGAGTACGAACTTGCGCCCGGCGGGGATCACAGCGAGGACCAGGGCAAGTGGTACGTGAAGGGCGGAGGCGAACGATGACAGAGGCGCACTGAACGTACAAGGACCCAATTCTGCAAACGCATCAAGAATGGACGGTGAACAATGACAGCCGCTGATATCCTCAAAGCCCTGCGCGAGGCCGCTGGACTATCGCTCCAAGACGTATGCGCAGGAGGCGCGGGTGTTTCGCCCAATCATCTCGGCAGACTCGAACGTGGAGCCCGTAGACTAAGCCCGCTTGTCTTCGGACGTGTCCTTCAGGCTATCGTCAAGCAACGGGAAAAACGCATCAACCGCGAAGCGAAAGACGATGTGCTCTGGCAAAAGGCGCAGTCCGCAAAGCGCATCAACATCAAGCGGCTCCGGATCGCCGCCAATGCAACACAAGAGGAAATTGCTGCCGCATCCGGCGTCAGTCAGCCGACGATTTCCGCCATCGAGACTGGGAAGGTCAAGGGCACCCCGGCGCTCCAGTCAGCTATCATCGCGGGCATTCATGCTTGCCGCCAAGCAAAAGTTGAGCAACGCGCTGCCCGTGACTTGCGTTGGAACGAAGTGCTCAAGCAGGCCGGATACGCCACCGATGCGAATGGGAAAGGAGCTACAAATGCCGCTACCCGGTGAGAACGATAGGCCGCCCGTCCCCCCGATGAAGTATCGACTGAGCATCGGAGAGATGGCAACAACGAGTAGTGGGAAGACCGCGCCGAGGAAGATGGATTACTTCCAGATCCGCAGGCTTACGCGCCAAGGGGACAAACCTACTTATGTCGTCGACCAGCCGTTACAGAAGGCCCTCTGCGCGGCGGTCGGTGTCACCGAGAAGCCTACCATTGTCCCTGTGACACTGGTAGGAAACATCGAAATGGTGAATGGAAAGCCAGTCATTCCAGAGAGTATCCTCTTTGCGGAGATGGCGCGGTACTGGGGTGGGCGGCGCGAGTGTTGCTGCAAGTACTGGGACCCGGAAACGGGGGTCGGGACGGCGAAGAAGCGGAACTATGCCAAGGAAACGCGCAGTGGGCGCGAGGTCACCGTCTTCACAGGCGAAGATGAAATTGCTTGCGACCCTGCGACCTGCCCTTACGCGACAGGACGCCACAACATCAGCAAGTACAGCGGTATTGCCCTCTGCAAGCCACACGTCATCGCGAGCGTCTGTCTCCCGTTTGCCCCGTCCGTGGGAAGCGCGGCGAAGGTTAAGACGACCGGCTGGGCGTCCTACTACGGGATGCGCGATAGTCTGCTTACCATCGGGCTTCAGACGGGTGGTTGGTTGCACGACATTCCTTTGTTCCTCGTGCTGGACTGGGGACGGTCGGCGGACGGTCAGGCTATTCCGGTACTGCGCTTTGAGTACCAAGGCAATGTAGATGCCCTGCGCGACACCATGATTCCGCTTCTCGCGCGTTGGCAGGGGCAAGATAGCGTCATTAAGCAGTTGCAGGCTGGCCAGGTGGCTTCGACGATGGACCTCATCGAGGACCAGGATGACCAGCGGGTGACGAATGAGGAATTCTTCCCTGAAACTGCGCATGATGCCGTTGATGCCAAAGTGGAAAACCGCGTGGGACATATCGGAAAGCAGGCGGCTTCATCGACAACTGACGCCGATACCGTCGATGGAGAGTTTGAGCTGGTCGGGACCCATGACGAGAATACCGATTCCGGGGCTCCAGAAGCCCCACAAGCGACGGAAGGAGATGAAGGCACCATTACCCCGTCAATGAATGCCGCGCGCGTCATCGCCAAGCAGAAAGCCATCCTCGAAAAAGGCTTTGCCGCTGAAACCATCAAGGCGGCCACAGCGAAGTTTCGGAGAGACATCGCGCCCGACAGCACCAGCATCAATGACCTCAATGAGGACGAAACCCAAGTCCTCATTGAAACGCTGGAAATATGGTCCAGTGGTCAATCAGAGGAACTTTGAGAGGGGCATCATAGTATGGACACGACGCGATGGTCTCACACACGTATCGATACCTATCTGCGTTGTCCGGAAGCGTACCGGCTGAAGTACGTGGAAGGCGAACCGCAAATTCCGACAGAGGGCATGGTTCGCGGGCAGCAATACCATGAGGCCATTCAACGGTATGCGACCCATTGCTACCGCCTCGGGAAGCGCCCCGTGAAGTCAGACTTCGACAAGGCCCGCTTCATCGCTGCAAGTTACCCCGATCTGGAGGAAGAGATCACGCGGGTGCTGGAAAACATCCTGTGGGACTGGGGGAGCATGCTGCCAGGTGACACCGGGCCAGTGGAGGTCCTGTACGAAGCACCGCTTCCGAATGGCGACAGCTTTTGCGGCGTTATCGACCTCCTGCAACGCTACGAGGGAGGCGCTGCGGACGATCCCTTCTCCGACGCCGACAACGACACCCTCTGGGCCATCATCGATTGGAAGTCAGGCTTCTACCAGTACAGGGACGAGCAGCCGCCGATGCAATTGCTTGGGTACGCCTGGCTGGTGCAGCAGCGGTGGCCGGACGCCAAGAACTTCGCCCTTTCCATCCAGTCTCTCTCTGGGAGATCCCCAGACCCGTGGCGTCTCAGCGGCGACATGGGGTGGGTGGCCGACCGCATCCTCTCCTGCGTCGAGCGCATCTACGCAGACAAGGATCTGCGCCCGAACATGGGTCCTCAGTGCGCCACCTGCGTCATGGCGGCGAGTTGCAAGCACGCGGGCACGGCGGCGATGGGCGCATTGCGCGAAGACCCCGCTGCAATTTCGGAGAGCGTCTTTGCGGCGGATGCGGTAAGGACGCTTGGCAAGAAGACCATCAAGGCCTTGGTATCCTCGACAGGTGTTCCCCTGGAGGCCGGGGATGGTAAGGTCTGGTCGTGGCGAGAGCGCGAAGTGCTCAAGCCTCGCAGTGTGCAAGATTTCGTCTTCGCTTGCGGCGATGCTGGTATCGAGCCGTGGCAGTACCTGGTCATCAGCCCATCGCAGTTCGCGAAGGCGGTTGCCGAGGCTCCTGAACCTGCGAAGGAAGTGTTGCTGTCCTGTGCGCGGTCTATGGTTGAGCGGGATTTCGGGATACACGCGGCAAGCGAAGGGCGGTTGGAGGAAGATGCGCAGTTTGAGGAAAATGAGTAGAGGACAATAGCTTGCAGTCGCTTGTAATCATGACAAGAGGAGCGATGGTCAGCATGACTAACTGCACAATCACTGGTGTGCGCTTGGAAGAGTACCACAATTCGGTGCGCAAGCGACCTGTTTGGACGGTGCGCACGGATGATGGCCGGGAGCACCACATTGACGATCGCCACGTCACGGACGGCGCCCGTGTCGGCGCCAGGGCGACGATGAGCTACGAGGAAACAGACTGGGGATGCGCCTACATCGTGCGCCCTGAGCATACATCGGAGACCGCCGGTCGCTGCGTGGAGTGATATCAATGAATAACGGCCCGACGTTTGCTGAGCAAGACGACGTGGCAGACGGACTTGTCAGCCAGGTCCGTGGCGTCTGCGCCTTTTGCGCAGACTGGAACCATTATCGGGACCATCCGCCATGCGTGCATTGTTACACTGACCCAGCAAGGCCGCGTTGGTCACCGTCGAAGACGGGCCGCATCGCGCTCCGCTTGGAAACAGACCTTGCCATCGCGAAGGCGAAGCTTGAGAGGGTACGCGCGGGGCATGGCGAGACAAACGAGGAGAGTGACTAGGATGAGCTTCATTAAGTTCATGGGGCGTGATGAGATGCTGGTGGTCTGGCCAACGCAAAGTGTGGTGGATGCCCGATGAATACCCCCCCCCCGGCCTTCTCTGAGCAGCTGGAACTCTTGCACCTCTTCTGCGCCGATTTGCCCGCGAGCCTGCGCGAACTCGTCTTGGAGCGGTACAACGTGGGTTATGCGCAATACGGAGACGCCTGGGTGACCCGCGACAACCTGGCGGAGGCCGCGCCCGAGATTGCCGATGCCGTGGTCTACATTTTCCAAGCGGTCCTGGCGGAACAAGTGCGTTCAAAGCATACGCAGCGCGTCCGCCGCGCAATCAGCGACGCCTGGTCCCATTTCCTCGCGCTCTGCGTGGGGGCGCGCAAAACGACATGCGCAGGAGATGAGAGAGTATGAGCCGCAGTCGGCGATCTCCAAAGTGGCGGGACCCTGGTGGCGACCACTTGGTAAACATCTGCGACTGCCATGACTGCAGGAAGCGCCGAAAGATTTACCGCCCTTACCTGGTGACACGGGCTGAACGTCGCGAGAACGATAGATATCGCGAGAATACGATGTGAACGGCGCTCTCTCCATCGGCGCGCGCAAGCCGGACTGTCAATATGGAGGAGGTACTCCAATGTCGGATGAGAGGGTAATCATGGTAGGTAACTTCCGACGTGAATGGCTGTATTCCTTCGTTCAAGATGCGGTCAGGCAGGTCGCAAGGGAAAACCAAGGACTGGACCCAATTCATCTAGAGGACGTCGTTTTTGATGAGTTTCACCGTGACAGCGAAGCGCGCAGGATTGTGCGGGACACGCTGATGGCGTATATCGAAACCTGCGTCGACCAGGCGCGGTACAATCAAGCGCGCGAAGCAATGAACAGGCTTGCGACACGTACAGACGTTGTACGACTGAAATTGATCGCACAGGATAGTCTTGCGGTGTGCGGGGAAGCTATTCCGAAGCCCGATGGGGGGAATGACGGCGTATGAAAGAGCGTATCTCTTTCGTCCCTCTGGAAATCGTCGCATTGCGGGTAGAGAGTCCCCTCTTCTGGCTTGGCGGCGATGCCAAATTGCCCAACGATGCTATTGGCGTTTTGCTCATCTATAAGACGGAAGAAGAGGCACAAATGGCACACCCAGGTGCGCAAATTGTGCGCATCATTCAAACCTACAAGGAGACACCGATAGGAAGATGAGCATGAACGTGGTCGCGATAGTGGGTAGGCTTACGGATGACCCGGAAATTCGTTATACGGCGAGTGGCACCGCCGTATGTAGCTTCCGCATTGCCGTGGACCGGTTGTTCCGCACCGAAGGTCAGCCTCCCGTCGATTACTTCGGTGTGGTGTGTTTCAAGAAGCAAGCTGAGTGGGTGTCGACGCACCTTGACAAGGGTTCGCGGGTGTCCGTGCACGGGCGCCTGCAGATGCGGAAGTGGAAGACGTCGGCTGGGGAGAATCGGGAGACGGTGGAGATAGTGGCTGAGCATGTGCAGGCGGAGGAGACGATGGAGGAGGCGGAGCGTCGGCGGGGCAAGAAGAAGGCGGAGCCCCTGCGGTCGCTGGAGGACGCGGAGAAGCCGAAGCGGGCGGCCCGGCCGGAGCCCATCGACGACGACGAAGACCCCTTTGAGGGGCAGTAGCACTCTCGGGACATCGTGAAGGGAGGTGACGAGTATGCCAGGGACAATTCTGGTGGGGGACTGCCGGGAGCAACTGGCAACGCTGCCAGCGCAGAGCGTCCACTGCGTGGTGACGAGCCCGCCGTACTGGGGCTTGCGCGACTATAATCTGCCGCCGTCCATCTGGGGAGGCGACCCCGGCTGCGAGCATGAGTGGGAGGGAATCATCACACCGGCGGCTGACGGAACTTTGTCCCCCGAGGGGAACGCGGCGCTGCGGGCCGGCCACCAGGGCGCAAACAGCGCGACCATGAAGCCCCGGAGGTCTGACCTGTGCGGGAAATGCGGGGCTTGGCGCGGCTGCCTTGGCCTTGAGCCGACGCCGGAGGCCTTTGTTGCGAACATGGTGGCGGTGTTCCGGGAAGTCTGGAGAGTCCTGCGGGACGACGGCTGCGCGTTTTTGAACTTGGGTGACTCGTTCTCCAGCGGCGGGCGCACAGGTCACGGTACGCGCGTCGGCTATAAGCAGCAGACGAACCGTGGAATGTGCGGCGAGAATAATCCGCCCCGCCCCCCCGGAACTCCCGGAAGACCCCTTCCAGAGGTGCGCTACAAAAGCGATCCGCGGAGATTACCCATCCGCAGCTCATTGGAAACTAACAGCGTATCGCAAAGGGCTGGCGATGGGTGTAACTGCTAAACACCGTGTGCTTGTAACCGCTTACGTAGGAATTGAACCTGACGGACGTGTCGACAGACGCGGGCAGCCATGCACCTGGAGGACGGCAGCGAGTAACCGGGTGCCATATGGCAGCTACATCTGGACTGAAAAGTGGGGGATGCGCCAGGTACTAGACTGCGGCGCGCGGAGTAACGATCGGAAGGCGCACAATGCCGGCTGTGACTTTTGGGTTGATATCTGGTTCCCGAGCATTCGATATGCATATCTAGCCGGATGCGACGGGTGGCGGCCGGTAAGGGCCGCAGTGATTCCAGGGAACTAAAATGGGCGAACGAGGTGTAATGATGCCCGACGAAAAGCCAGTTCGGTCGATGAAGGAGTTCTTGTCGAAGTACCTGCCTAACTATGATCCGCCTCCGGATGATATACCTGAGGAATTCTGGGATTGGGTAGCCGCAAATCTGTTGCGATCGCTAGGTCATGTACAATCGAAAACGAGGGAGAGATGAGCATGGGTCGCGTCGAGTCGGAAGTTTGGACCTGCCCCAACGGTCACTTTGGGAACATCATGTACGGCGACGCGGAGGAGCTTTGGGGCGACACCGAGTGCCCCGAGTGCGGCGCGGAGCCCGGCGACCCGATCAACCCCGACGCGGTCACCGGGGACGCGCCTGGCGTGGAGGACTGGATCGCGGACCATGCTGCGGCCATCCGAGCGGCTTTTCTGCGCCTGCGGCCCGGTGCCCTTCTTCCAAGGGTGCCGGGCCGTTGTGCTTGCCTGGGGTGGTATTGAGTGGCAAAGGCGACGCCACAATTGGAAGACGGGTTCGTGCGGTTCGCCACCGAATGGCTGGAGGCATTCATTCGCGCTGAATATCCTGGGTCGGTGAAGGAGTTTGTCCTTGTGATTGCGCGTGAGACATGGGGGTGGAATGAGACATGGCGCGAGATACCGATGCCGAGGATAGCAGAACTTTTGGGGGTATCGGTAGGGCGTGCGAAACAGCTTAGGGACGAGGCGGTCAGGAGGCAATTGGTGGAATGGGAGGCCGGAAGGGGTCCTGGGAGCATGGGTCGGTATCGTGTGCAGAAGGACTATACATTATGGATACCGCATGGGGTGTCTGGGCGATGGACGCATCGGTACGGGGGGGACTCAACCGGTAAGGCCGTGCTAACCGGTAAGGACGTGCTAACCGGTAAGGACGTGCTAACCGGAACCGGTAAGGACGGGCTAACCGGTAACCGGTTAGCACGGGCTAACCACCTTAAAGACAAGGATAGACACTTTAAAGACAGAACAGATTCCGCGCCTCCTGTCGGAGACGCGATTTGCATTGAACAGGAACCGTCTGCACAGCAACTCGACCTCATCCTCGTGCCATCCGACGATCCCGCATCGAAGAACGACGAAAGACGCACCCGCCGGAAAACCGAACGGGATATCGCCTTCGAAGCCTGCCTAGAAGCATGCGGCATCGACCCCGCTAAGTTTGCCCTCGACAAACCGGCTTATGCCAAGTACGCGAGGGCCATGGGGTCCATCGTCAACGCGCATTCCGTCGAAGAGGTTCAAAGCTGGGCAGACCAAGCGATGGAGGCCGGGGGAATAGACCTGGGCACTGGCGCGAAGCCGGAGGTCAAGGTTCCGCGCCTCGTGAGGCAGGGCCTCACGGCGGAGACGTGGGCAGAAACCTTCTCCGCCGCAAGGAATAAGCGGAACCAGGCAAGGGAGGGCATGAACGGCGCTTCAAGGCGCGGCTCTGGCGGTGGCGAGGACCCCCTTGCCTTCCTCAGCGCCCACGACCCCCACGGCCAGCGTTTCATTCAGCTCAAGGATGGGCGTCGGTGGTATGAGCGGGACTGGAGCGTCAGCGATGGGCATATGGTCGCGTGGGAGGTTTCCCAAGGGAATTGGGATGAAGCCACGGGCTGCACGAAGACGCCGACGAACAACTTCTGCTGCATTGACGGAAACTACTACCATCCTGCCGGAACGGTCCGTTGGAGGAGGGATAACGGTGAATAGTGACGCTTTCATCGGGGAGGTACTGGCGGCATTCGCGGCTAATCCCCGCAAGCTGCTTGACGCGCTTGGGCTTCGAGTGGACGAGGCGCGGTCGCGGGGGAAGGATATCTGGGTTTATGACGGGCAGGAGCAAACCGCTTCGCTTCATATCCAGGCGACAGGGGTCAAGGCGGGCTTGTGGTTTCGTTTTGGGGATGCGGTTGGTGGCAATTGCTTCGGATTGGTGCAACGGTATAAGCCTGCCTTGAGCTTCCGGCAACGCTTGGAATTGGTGGCCGATGTGTACGGCATCGTCGAAACAAAGACGAATGCAGCGCAGCGACGTGCTCCAGAGGTGGAATCCGCGCAGGTTGTTTCGGAGCACCGTTATCCGGTCATCGATGGGAAGGGCGAGGTCATCGCCGTGCATATGCGTCAGGACCTTGCCGACGGTGGGAAGCGTGTTTGGTGGGAGCGGCCCGATGGAACGCGGGGGCTACCAGAGGGCATGAAGCTTACGCAATTGCCTCTGTATCGCGCCCATATGCTTCAGGATAGCCCCACCGCGCCGGTCATTATCTGCGAGGGCGAGAAGGACGCGGATGCCTGTGTCGACGCCGGTTTCCTGGCATTGGGGACGTATGGGGCCGACGTCATTCCCGAGGAGGACGTGCTTCGGCCCCTCAAGGGCCACCGGGTCTACGTGTGGCCGGACAATGACGCCGCTGGGGAGAAGCATGGGAACGCCGTTGCGGAACGGCTCGCCATGATGGGCATAGATGTCACGGTCTTGCGGTGGGAGGACGCGCCGGAAAAGGCCGGGGCCGCCGACTGGTTTGCGATGGGGAAAACGGCGGATGACCTGCGAATGCTTGCGAAGACTTGCCCGCGTTTCGTCGCCGGAGCGGGGCCGGAGGCATCGGCGGAGGCCGAGGTTGCCGGGGCCGTGAACGCGGCGGTTTCTCCTGGAACCCCGAAGGCGCGCCGAGGCGCGGTTCACGTGTCGGAACTTGTGGACGACATCGTGGAGAGCATCAATCAGCGCCGCGACCTGCAGCCGGCCATTTACGGGTTACGGTCGGGCTGGCCGACCTTGGACTGGCATTATTACGGGTTCAAATGGGAGAGGCTCATCGTCGTCTTGGGTGATAGTCATAGTGGGAAGACCAGCATGGGACGGCAGATGTTCTTCGCGACGGCGGAGGCGATACGGGGACAAGTAGGTTCACCGCGCGTTTTGTACTACGACGCGGAGGGCGGCAATGAGCAATTTCTGACGCATTACACGGCTTGGAAGTATGGGGTTCCTCACAAGTATTTCGACCCCGGCGGACGCAGGGCGGCTACCCCCGACATTGAGCGCCGGATTGAGGCGGCCATTTTGGACTTCGCGGCCCTGCCGATTTACATCAGCCAGGACTATGATGACGCGGAATGGATACTTTGTGATATTGAGCGCCAGGCTGCGGAGGGTCCCATCGAGGGCGTCATCATCGACAATTTGCAGAAGCTTGATTTTGGGAAGGACGAATGGCGGGCGAGCAAGAGGATGGCGGCGCGGATGCTTCGGCTTGGCGAACAATTGGGTTGTCCCATTGTCATGCTGTCCCAGATCAACCGGGACAATCGGAATAAGGACTGGAACGCGCGTGGCGGTCCTGAGTGGTTCAATGCGGCGGACGTCTGTTTTTTCATTGAGCGTGGTGACCGGGGGATGACGCGGGAGGAGCGGAGTTTGGCGACGACGAGCCTTTTGAGTAACGTGAAGCGGCGTCATCGTGGCGTTCCCTGCAGGCCGTTGGTTTTGGAGGGGGACCCAGCAACGAAACGGCTATGGGAGCAGGCGGATACGCGGCATTCCTATTGGACGGTTGGTGGGTCCGAGGCGGAGGGGGACTGGGAGGTTGGGTCATAGACATATGCATGGAATGCCCCGTGCTTGCGTTGAGCGCAATTCTGAGCGTGTTTCATACGAAATAGGTCCATGAGTAGCCAAAGCCGCTTAGGACGCCGGTTTTACATAATATAGGAACGAGGAGAAAGGGCGGTGTCGCCGTGGTCATTCTCGGCATTGATGGGTCTTATACGCGGACGGGCTTCGCGGTGGTCCAAATTAGTGGCCCGCCGGGGACGGAGCGCGTCCTGCATACTTGCATCGCCAGGACGAAGGCGACGGATGGAAGCGATGCGCAACGATGCGCTGCCCTGGCGAACCGCGCCGTTGCCTTGGCCTCGGAGTACGGCGTCGAGCTTGTCGGCATCGAGATGCCTTATATCGACCGGAAACATGATCATGGGAACGTCTCGCTGAAGCTGTCGGCCTTGGTGTCGGCGTTTGAGGTGACGTTGATGGCCGCCGGCTTCACGGTGACCAGAGTGTATACGGGAAGCGTCAATAAGGCCTTGGGCATTCGTGGGCGGCACACGCCGCGCGCCAAAAAGAAAGAGCAGGCCTTGGCGTCGGTGGCGCACCGGTATGCGCTGGATGTGACCGATGACGAGGCGGACGCCATCGGCGTGGCGCTGGCTGCTTATGCAAACGAGAAAAAAGCCCAAGCGGGCAAGCAAATGGCAATGCGGTTCGCGGGCATTGGTCGGAAGCGCAAGCCGAAATAGCCGTATCATCACAAAGACAGGAGGAGACGGAAGGATGAAGGACTATCGGGACGAGGAGTGGGAGGGGACCATGCGGGATGACTTTCGCGAGAGGCTCTTAGCGAGCATATTGGAGGTGGACAGGGACTTGGCGGAACTGACGGAGAAGCGGACGGGTTTGGGGTTGGAATACCTAAACCTGCGGGTGACGTATTTGGAGGACCGGAAGATCACGGAAGCGAAGGTCAAGGAGGCGACGGCGGAGATCGCGGCCCTGCGGAAGCAGCGGCGTCAGTTATTGGCGGCGGCGAGGGCCTTGGGGATTGAAGTGGGCGGCGGTGTGGGTGTGGCGGACGGTAGCGCGCCGAATGGAGGGTCGCATGATGACTGAAGCGGTGTGGGACCTGCAATATGTGCTGGATGGCTTGCGCCAGTAGTAGCGTAGTGCCGCCCGGCGCGTCATTAGGCCCGTGGGCGCGCCGGGCGCAACTCAACCAGTGAGAGCAGCGTGCAAAGACGCGAAGCGTCTATTTTACATAATCTTCGGAGGTTATCATGCCAGAGCAATCTCAAATCCTGTGCCGTAACGGATGCATTGATTGTGGCGCGGCAATCCCGGTCCCATTGCGCCGCGCGAGCACTGGAGAGCCGACGACCGAAATCGAGCGTGCATTGCACCAGGAGCATCGGATGCGTTGTGACCATTGCGCCAGGTACGTGCGTATACAGGCGATCAGAGCCCTGGGCAACATGGTGCGCTCGAAGAAGTGGGCAGACAGGTCCGCCGCCGCACGCCACGCGCGCATGATGGCCCTCTAGCCGACAACACACCATCTCGAGGAGGGAGCTATGCAATCACCGCCAGTATTCGCATGGTCGAGCTGGACCCAGCAACGGGCAGACCGAAGCGCCGGAAGTGGTACAAGCCAATGGTCCAACGGTTTATGTATGCCATCCAGCTCAACCCGAGGCGATGCTGTTCGACGCTGAAGTCTATGGGGATAACTATTGGCACGCCGCTGCAGAATATGCGGAGGCGCAGGTAGCTCAGAAGGGAGGAGACTACGAGCATGGCGATGCTGAAGATTGAGAAGACGCTGGTGGAAGCCGGGAAGGGCCGGCCATCGGACAAGGAGCCGGCGGGGCGCTGGTTTTGGCGGGCATCGGCGTACCAGGACGGGGCGTCGGCGTCCGTGGAGGGTCACGCGGAGTTCCGGCATCAGGCATTGTCGGTGTTGAACAAGGCGGCGGAGGCCATCGAGGAGATGTTTGCAAAGATCGGCGTCTACACACCGGGAGGTAGGACAAGATGAGTAAGCGTTGGTTGGGGTTCGCGTTGGGAACCGATGGTGCCGGGAAGGACGGAGACCCGTTCGTGGCGCCTGTGGCCTTCCTGGAGGTGCTGGACGGGTACATGCGCTCGGTGCGGCTGCTCACACCCCGTTACGACGGCAGATGCATGGCGACGGCCTACCTCTGCGGCGGTGGGTACTCCGAAGGGGAACTCAAGGTCTGCCTGCGGTATGGGATGCTGGCGCACTTCATGTCCTGGGTGCAGGATCGGGACGCCAATGGGCAGGGGAAGGCCGCATCGGTGTGGCTTGACGGGCAGACGTACACGGGAGTGAAGGTGGCCTCAGTGCGCTTCAACGTGGACCGGGCCTTGGAGGATGAACCTATCGAGGTCACGCTGTGTCTGCGCGGCAAGCATGGGGAGCCGGAGCGCCGGGAGTGGCCGGTGCCGGTGGCCCTGAACCCACCGATCCTGGCGCGCGAGTGCGAAGTCAAACGGAGCCTGGATGGGAAAGCACTGTCTGCGTTCGCGTTCGAGGCCATTGACTTGATGGTAGACAACTGCATGAGTGAGAACCCGGTGAGTACCAGGATGGAAGGGATCAGCGGAAGCGGGCACATCTGGCACACGTACCCGCATCGCCCGGTGTGTGGTGAGGAGGCCCTGGTTGCACACTTCTGCCCGCACCCGGATGCATCGACGGTCGGGCCGTGCATCCTGTTCCCGCGCATCGTGGTCAACACGGTCGAAACGGAAGGGAACCTGCGGGTGGATGGCTTCCAGGCTTTCGCCAGCACGGATGGGCTGACCCCGGCGGTGGTGCTGACATGACAACCCCGATCAGGACGTGCTTCAATTGTGGAAACCTGAAGGGCTGCGCGGGCTGTAGCGCGGAGTGTGAGGCCCCTGTAAACGCGGTCTGCGCCCCGGGCGAGGACCGCCCTTCCCACTGGCAGCCGAAGCCTGAGATCGCGGAGATGTCGGCCCGCCTGGACTTGGCGCTCAAAGCGGAGGCCATTGTGGACAGACTTTTGGAGAGGGCGGCGGTGGGGTTGCGGCAAACGGCTGCTTCGGCACGCCCCGAGGTGGACGCCCCTGTGGAGGTAGACGGAAGCGACAGATTGAGGGCACGGGCGGACGGTTGGTGCAGCGTCGAAGACGTGGAGCGGCTGCTGTCGGGAACGGACATCTGGGCCGTGGACGAGAAACGCGCCGCCATTATCCGGGTCTCCATCTCCCGGGCGTGGCGTGGCATCCTCACCGTGTTTCCGACGCTACCCGAGAAGACGCGCGAAAACGAACTGGCCCACATCCAGCTTGCCGGGGCTTTCGCCTGGGCATTCCATGCCCCCTATATCGGGGAGCGGCAGATTGGCACCATTGGCGGCGAGCAAATCATGATCTGCAGCCGGGCGACAGGGGCAGAGACAGCCCGCCGCTGGTTCAACGACGCCCTGAAGCAACTGCGTACCCAAGGCGCGGACGCCACCCTCATCAAGGAGATCGCGGAATGACCCTTTCCACCTTGCTGCTCACTGCCCTGCTTGCTGCCACCATCCCGGTGCCTGACCGCGCCCCGGACAAGGTGTGCCTGGCGACGGGCTACCAGCCGAACCAGACGGTCAAGAACTGCGGGCGCGACAACCGGCCACACATCGACAAAGCCACCGGGGGAGGCCCGAACGCGGCCTGGACGGGGCAACGCCTCGAAGACTGGCATTGTGCGGTCAGCCAGTTCAGGCCCCGCGCCTTTGAGTATGGCACGGTCCTGGTGATCGGGCACCCGGTGAACCGGAAGGTGCTCGTGGTGGACTGCGGACCAGCCGTGCGCTCGAACCAGGTGGACGTGTGCTTCATCTGGTCGAAGCACTACAAGGCGTTCATCAAGGCGCAGGGCGAGTACGGGACCCGTCGCGTGAATGTCTGGAAGGTGGGCAAGGTCAGCCGCGAAGAGGCCCGCCGCTGGAAGCCGTAAAAGGTGGTTGACGAGTTGGCCCCCATGGGCTACGATGCAGGCACGGCAAGAGCCTCCGTCCCAACCGGCCCCGATCGCACAACTGTCCTGGCCTTTCTTGGCTGCTCTCCCCCCCCCGGAGTGCCAAGTGAAACGGCCAGGGCAGTTGTGTTTTGCCCTGGCCGTTTCGGGTCTCTCATCAGTGGTCTAGGCTTATTCCGTTCCCTCCATTTGTGCGACAAGAGCCTTGAGGGTGGCCAAGAGGGTTCCTGGGGCCACCTGCGCGGCGACGGCGTTCGTATCGGCTGCTTTTGGTGTGATCTGCGCCTGGTTGACATGTCGCCACAATTCCTCGGGGCGCACGTGTAGGTAGACCTGGGTCGTGGCGATGCTTGCATGGCCCATGCACATTTGGACCTCGCGGATGGTGCATCCCTGGGCAAGGAGTTCCGTGGCGTATGTGTGGCGCCACTTGTGTGGATGGACGCCGGGGATACCGGCGGCCTCACCCGCGCGTCTAACCATGGTGCGTAGTTCGTCATCCTTCATTTTAGAGCCTGCCGTATGCTTACGCACACGGCAGAAGAACCAGTCACTTGGGGGCCTGGCCTCGCTCCATTTTCGGAGCCACGGGGCGAGTGCCTGCGAGATTGGGACGTGGCGCTGCTTGCCCCCTTTGCCGCAGCGGACGCGGATGTAGGGGTGCGGCTCGTCAATGTGGATGTCTTCCGGGCGCAGGTCGAGCAGTTCGGATGCGCGGAGGCCCGTCTTGTGAAGGGTCTCGTGGATCACCCGCCGGCGCAGGACTTCGACACTGGTTGCCCCGTCGCCGATTGCGTTGATGATCAGTTCCACCTCACGGGGTGTGAGGGGTTCCGGCACCCGTGTCTTCACCGTGCGCGTCGTCGTCTTTGTGGTCGCCACGGGCGTGCGCCTC
>ERZ795060.2650-NODE-2650-length-17752-cov-4.702153_pt1 | contig 17752 bp, 15 predicted proteins | sample MGYA00375144_ERZ795060 | MGnify/ENA primary metagenome ERZ795060 (study PRJEB30189, sample SAMN05720157) | activated sludge metagenome | isolation source: anaerobic digester from wastewater treatment plant | place: Japan | collected 2015-05-15 ...
GGTTCCCCCGGTCTGTGATGACGCGGTCAGTTTCACGGTGTAGGTTCCTGGATTCTGGTATGTGTATGATGGTGATGCAACCATGGCTGTTCCGCCGTCACCAAAGTCCCATGCCCACATGGTCGGGTTTCCGGTTGAGAGATCGGTGAACTGGACGGTGAGAGGAGCTGTCCCGGAGGTCGGGCTTGCGGAGAAGTCTGCAATAATGCCTGATCCCCCAACGGTAATGTAATTCTCACGGGTCATGGTATGAGATCCGCCACTGTTTCTGACCGTGAGTTTTACGGTATACGTGCCCGCAGTGGTATACACATGGCTTGGATTTGCCTCGGTTGAATTTCCGCCGTCTCCAAAGTCCCACGCATAGGAGGTTGGTGGTCCGATTGAAAGGTCGGTGAACTGGACGGTGAGTGGAGCAGATCCTGAGAGTGGTGTGCCTTCAAACATTGCCACCGGCGGGGGAATATCTCCGGTCACTGATATGTAGTCCTTTTCAGTCTTTGTGTCAGAACCGGCCGTATTGGATGCTGTCAGACTGACGGTGTATACTCCGGCCTCCTTATATGTGTATGAGGGAGATGCGATCATGGACGTTCCGCCGTCACCGAAGTCCCATGCCCACATAGTCGGCCCGCCGGTGGACTGGTCAGTGAATTGGACGGTCAGAGGTTTTGGACCGGTCCGCTTGTCAACTGTGAATGCGGCTTTCGGCCCTGATCCTGATGGACGTACGGTGATGTACCCTTCTTTTATCTTGGTACTGGATCCCCCGGTTGCCGAGCTGGCGGTCAGTTTTACGGTGTATGTTCCCGGATTCTGGTATGTGTGTGAGGGGTTTGCAAGCATTCCTTCAGTTGTACCGTCTCCAAAGTCCCATGCCCACATGGTCGGGTTTCCGGTAGAGGTATCGGTGAACTGGACGGTGAGTGGAGCGGTCCCGGATGTTGGCGTTGCGGTGAAGTTTGCCACAATACCTCCAGCCTGGGTGACGGTGATGTAATTGTCCTTGGTGACGGTTGTCGATCCGCTCATGGAACCTACGGTCATCTTTACAGTATAGGTTCCAGCTGTCTCATACACATGACTTGGGTTTTTAATAACTGATGTTCCTCCGTCGCCAAAATCCCAGGTCCATGTAGACCATTCTGTTGTGGACGTATCGGTAAACTGCACAGTCAGAGGTGCCGGTCCTGATGTTGGCGTTGCAGTAAAGTCAGCCCCGAAATTTCCTACTGTAAGGTCAAGTTGTTTTGCAACACCAGGTTCAAACGGAACAGTCTGGTCTGCTTTCTTATCTCCTATGAAAAAGGAGATGGTCGCCGACCCGGATTTTACGTCATCCTCTGTTGCTGCAACAACAAGCTTATCGTCAAAAATGCCGGTCCCACCATACTGCCCGGCAGTGGTAAGTGCAAGTTTTCCTCTGACTTGATCATTGATCTTAGCAACCAGCGCAGTCCCGATTGAGGCAGGTGATCCATCAACAGTGACTTTCCCATAAAATTCGGCTGGCAACGGCGGTACTGCCCCTGCTGTTATGATTAACAGACAGAGCAGAACGGCCAGCATTACCGCCGGCCTGATTATTCGAATCCCATCCATCATTTCATCCCCTAAAGAAGCATATTTTCCCGATGTTTCGATCAGGAGTACCTAAGTGTCCTGAGTGTTTGAATATTGTGCACAGGAGAGATAAGTATTGTGGAAGAACTCCCCGATCCTAGTCTCATCCGGATAATAAAAATGAAAGTAAAAATATCCATGAGACTGTATAATTATCAGGGTATTTTTAAAAATATATGAATAGCAGGATTATTTATGCCTCTTCGGGAGGAAGTATCTCAGATCTGATGGTAAGAAATACCGGCCCTCTGACATCTGTCTTGATATTGTTATCAGTGATGTATCGCATGACCCACGGTTCAATCTTCAGGTTGATATCTCCCGGAAGTCGTGCCATTTTTATCTGAACTGTTGTCGGGATACCAAAATGTGCCGCCTGTTCTATCTCCGCTGCGGCCTTCGAAGCGGCAGCAAAGAGATATGAAATACCTGTCGGCACTCCGCTTTTTCGAACCTCTGCAAACTTCTCTGTATCAGGAATACCAAGAACGGCGCCCTTATATACAAATATCTCATTCATGCAGGCAGGACCAAGGAGTTTTGCATTCTCTTCCGGCTCTTCTACATATACTCTGACCTGTTTGCCTGCCACTTCTCCCTCATATGCGACAAATGAACAGGGACCAGTTGCAGTACTGTTTGCGATCGCCGTATCAATCAGTGATCTGACCAGATTCTTTCCCTGCAGCGTGGCAGGTTCTGCCAATAATGAAACTCCGGCCGCAAGCTCAGTATCGGTGTACCGGATAGGGAAAAATTGAGGGAAACAGAGCTCGCGAACATCTTTTGCCTTGTTCATGATCATTGCCAACCGCTCAACCCCAAGGCCAAGGTTCATGACCGGAATGCCAACCCCATACTCTGCAAGGGCGACCGGTGAGTATATGCCAAAGGTTGCCACTTCAACCCATCCGTGATCCGGGTGTGCGGCATAGACCTCGGTCTGGGTATCAGGCATATAATATTTGGAACGCTTGTCATCGGGTCTGAATTCAAAGTCTGTATAGCCGAATGCCGAAAGAAGAGCACGTGCAACCGCCTTTCCATCCTCAATTGTCACCAGTTCACCGGCAACAACACACGAGGCGGAATGATAACTCATCAGACGGTGTGAGTCCTCAGCCTGCTCACGTCTGAAACACCGGTCAATGGAAAAGAGCCTGATTGGATGGGGGACTTTTTCCCAGATCGCACCAAGTGTCTGAAACCATCCGCTTGTCATATGGGACCGCAGTGTCTGTCTTGATGATTCCGGTTTTAATGCACGAAATTCCGGAAACACCTGATCCAGTATCTCAACAACCCTGGCGTCATCAGTGTGGAGCACCCCTGAGAGCTCATGAACCAGTTCATCGCCGTCAATCTCTGATTTCTTATAGGCATGAAGTGTTTTTCTCAGCGACTCTTCTTCCTCTTCAGAAAGATCCCGCCCAAGAATTGTATGTATCTTCTGGATCTGCTCTTTCCCGATCCCGACATTCGGACGCGGAAGCCCGCCAAGGTAAAAAACCCGGTCAAGGACTGCCATAGCCTCAGGCCCGAACTGCCGGTACACCTCCTGCTCATCGACAATGATCGGATTCTCGGCTTCATGAAACCCGATGGCAAGATATGCCTGCCGGAGCCGATGGATCGTTTCAAAAACCGGGTGAGGCTGTGCCCGCGGATAGGTGAGGCGGGGATAGATCAGATCCGTTGTGGGAGGAGTCAGAACAGACGGTCCTGCATGCCATGCTGATTCAAAATCCTCTCTTCCTCGTTTTTTAAATTCTTCAGTGTCAAATATCATGAATCTCGCTCCAAACAGATAACCCGTGAAAGCGTGTTTTCACCCCGAATTTTGTATGAAAGATGAGGTATCATCCTTCTGGTAAACGCTTCAATCTCATCATGAAGGGGCATATGTCTGATCGTAAGCCTCCGCTGGCTGTACCCGACATGCATATAGGCCTTCACCTCGACAAACTGTGCCCCGCTCTCCTGGATAATTCGTGCATACCCTTCCGGATCCTGGTCATTGATACCCCTGACAAGGGTGATTCTGATAGCAGTCCGATGGCCCTGTTCAGTCTCATGCCCGAGATCTGATATACTCTCCATGATCTTATCCCAGTAATCCTCACGAGGCCTTGCAATCCGGAGATATATCTCCCGATCAGGAGCGGTCAGGGAGATATACTTCTGGTACGGGTGACAATGCCTCAATACATCCGGATTCGTGCCGTTTGATACGAGAAATGTTGTACCTCCAGTCTGATTAAGCAGATCAATCAATTCTGGAAGATGTGGATACAGGGTTGGTTCACCTGCCAGTGAGATTGCATACTGATCAGGATGGAGTGCCTCCTCCCATTTTTCGGGCGTTACCCTGGGTGAGACCTTGTATCCAGCCAGGGCTTTTTTCTGGAGGAATGGAATCCGGGTTACGATCTCCTGAGGAGGGAGATCCTTCTCACCGGTGTATTCATGCTCAAATGAGCGCCAGCAGAAGAGACAGGTATGGTTACACCGGAGGGTCGGAGTAAGCTGCACACACCGGTGACTGGTTATGCCGTAAAACTGGTTTTTGTAACACTGGTCGCCACCGGACAGAGATCGCTTGCACCAGAGACAGGGTTTGAGCGCTGCTGATGATTCAGGATGGAAAAACTGGTATCCCATCCCGCGAAGGGCAAGCTTTGACGGATCACATTGCCCGGAGTGCATCAATCCCCAAGGTTTCCAGTGCTTCTTTGAGCGTGTTTCGTGTCGCATCAACGAGGGTGAGACGCCGGTCCCGTATTTTTCCTTCAGCCCTGAGCACCGGTTCCGCATGATAGAACGAGTTGAAGATATCGGCAAGTTCACGGGCATATATGGCGAGAAGATGCGGTTTTAGTTCGGTAACAACATCATGTATGACTTTTGGAAATAATGCGATCTGCTTTGCAAGGGCCACCTCTCCGTCACCCTCCACCTCAAAGCACGGCGTAAATGACCCGGCCTTCTCAAGAATACTGCATGCACGGGCATGGGCGTACTGGATATAGGGCCCACTCTGCTTTTCAAAGTCAAGTGCCTCTTTCCAGTCAAAAACGGTGCTCTTTTCAGGAATAGTCCTGATGATATCGTACCTGATTGCAGAAATTGCAACTGAGTGGGCAATTTGTTTGCGTTCCTCTTCGGGGAGTTCAGCCCGTCGTGCGGTCACCTCTTCCATTGCCCGTCGTTCCGTCTCTGCGATCAGCTCATCAGCAGAGATGAATTTTCCTTTCCTCGTACTCATGGACCCTTCAGGAAGAGAGACAAACTCAAAGAATACGATCTCAGGGACACGCTCGCCCAGGATCTCAAGCGTTGCCTGAAGCTGGGTTCCGATAAGTTTGTGATCAGCACCCAGAACATCGATTACCCGGTCAAAGTTATGGCCCTTCCAGATGTGAAAGGCAATGTCACGCGCGGCGTAGACACTGGTTCCATCAGATCGTCTGAGGATGTACTTCTTCTCAAACCCATATGCCGAGAGGTCAAGGGAGAGTGTATCATCAATCCGTGCCTCAGGGAGGTGGGATATTCGTGAGAGAACCTTTGCAGTATCGCCATTCCGGATAAAATCACTCTCATGGACAAACCGGTCATGTTTCACATGCATAGCGGCAAGTGTCTCCTTAAACCCGTCAAGACACCGTTTTACCGGAATTTTAAACTGGCTGATAGTTGCAGGATCACCTGACTCCACCAGCTGCATGAGCCGGTCTATCTCCGCGTTCAGGGCCGGATCCCTCTCAAGATGGCGATTTGCCTCGATGTATACCTCGGCAATCAGGTGGTCGCCTTTTCCTTCTGCATGGATATCAGCCCCCTGAGTTGCAATTCCCCATGCAACAATGGCAATCTGCCTGCCCATGTCATTGACATAGTACTGGACTTCAAGGGGATACCCGGCTTTTCGAAAGCATCGTGACAGGGTATCGCCGATGATGGTATTTCTGATATGCCCCACATGGAGCGGACCATTTGGATTTGCGGATGTATGTTCCAGCACCACCCGTTCATGTTTTTCTGTCCCCTTTCCATATCCGTCGCAGACCGCCTGCCTGAGGACCTCTGCGCAGTAATCAGCACCGAAGATGAAGTTGATATATGGCCCGACAGCACGGGTTTCCGCCCCGGTTTCTGCCATAATGCGGCCACTGATTGCCCCGGCAATCTCCTGTGCGATAACTGCGGGAGATTTTTTCTGTTCTTTTGCAAGAGAGAACGCAATGGTTGATGCGACATCGGCATGGTCTCCGCCGTCTGTGAGCATCACATCTTCTTTTCCTGTATGCTGCCTGAGAATTGCAGCAATTGCATCACATGTGGTAAGGTACATCAGTATCCGGTCCTGTATCTGAGAATAGCGGCGATTCCGCCAAATGCCGTAAATAACTGCGATCCTTCTTCAAAGTCGTCAGATATAATCGCAACCTTGCTGTTTGACTGATCGGCAAGATACGTAAGTTCATCTACGATATCTGCTGAGTCGGCAAGCACGAGGGGTGAGGTACATTTTGGACAATTCCCAAGATCTATGTCCTCCGGGTTTTCTCCAGGTTTGATAAGGACCGTCTTCTCTTCAGCATATCCACAGGCATCACATCTGATGGACAGGCGGTTTTTTCTCAATTTATCTGAGAGGAGCAGGGTATCTACCGCGCCGATCTCAAGATTTGCCCGGATTGACGGTTCACCATATGCAGCAAGTCCGTTATCCTTGACAAGTTCCTTAAAAAACCGGTCCATGAGATGTTTCTCTTCGATGACTTCCTGACCTTTCAAAGCCTCCTCTGCTGCTTCGACCAGTTCAGAAAGACCGCTCTCATTTGTATACGCAACATCAAAAAGGCCGATAATACGCTTCTGAACCTCATGGTGGAGGAAGTTCCCCTCTTCGAACTCCTCCTTGGTCGGGGACGGCCCGCCGATCAGGAGCCCTTTAAACCGGTTGAAAAAATCCTTTTCATTCAGGAATATCTCACTGGCACGTTCACCGACTTTCTTATAGAACTCGTTAATGGCGATGAGACGGAGACGCTCGAACCGTATACTTGACTGTCCACCTTTGCGCTGTTTGCCAGGAACGGTCGAGGTAGTGCCCCCGACCGGGTCAATCCTGTTCCCCCTGAGAAATCCCCAGTATGCCTCACGACGGTCTATTACGAGCAGGCCATAGACATACTTCTCTTCAAGCATCTCACGGAGCGGCTCCAGTTCAAACCGGGAGCTGCACCGGTACAGATAGAGATTGAGTGGCTCTGGCGGATTTACAATATCACACTCAAGATCCTGCCGGTCCCCGTGTTTGTTTACTGTACCACAAAAGATTGCAATCCCATTCTCCGGGGGCTTTGAATAATATTTAAGCCTGGAGAGAATGCTGGAAATTGCACTCTGGACATTGGTCCTGGTCTGCTTTGACTTAATATTTGAACACTGGCCAAACTCATCCCTGAGCTGGGCGGTTACATCAAAGATCTGTTTGTCAGGAGGAATATAGAGAGAGATAAGTTCCGTTCCACTCCCTTCCTTTGCCTCCAGACGCTCAAGCATCTTTTTAAATTCATATTTCCGTCTTGCTTCGTCCAGTTCAACCGCTTCGCTCATGAGACAATCCTACAGTAAGCTGGTATATATTGATCTGAGCCTGACTTAAGGTTCACCGTTCTGTGTGGTCAATTCAGACCTGAAGTTAGCCGGGTGATGATGATATCATCGACCTCCCGGTTTACTCCGTGTGTCCCATTGAATGGGATGAATACCGCTCCCTGCCCTGCTGATTGTGCGAGCTTTTGCCCTTCAGAAAAGGGGATTATTGTATCATTTGGGGCATGAAACAGCATGATCGGCCGGGGGGGTATCTTTCCAACCTGTATGTCAGGATCGATACTAAGGAGAAATTCCCGCAGGGGAGACTGGTAGTTCTCTCCCATCCGATGAAATCCTGAGGTCGAGATACCGATATATCCGGCAAACCCCGGATCTACTCCGGCGGCGAATGCTGCATACCGACCACCGTTCGAATCACCGGCTGCATAGATCGGAATGCCCGGATACTTATCCTGCAGATATCTTCTTGCCGTTATCATATCCACGCCGTTCAGATAGTACTGCGGCCATGATCCCTGCACAAAGAGTTCAGCGTCTTTCTCAATATTCATCGGATAACCGGGAGTCAGACCCCCGTTTCCTCTGACATCCATGACAAGAACTCCGACTCCGTGCGGGGGATAATATTTCATGTATTCCGCATACCCTGCAGCAGGGTTATTTGCACCAGGGGCCCAGACAAGGAATGCAACCGGATCATGCGGACTGACCAGTATTGCATGAACATCCCCGGCAAATCCCTTGAATGTCAGGTCGGTTGTGGTCAGATTCTCTTCCTTTTCCAAAATCTGTTCCCATGTCGTACTCTGCGGGATAGAAAATCCGATACTGCCATCAGGTGACAGGTTCCAGAAAGCGGCGGACGTATGCTCACTTTCAGTATTGACACAGCCTGCACTTATCATACAGATTCCAAGCATGAGCAGAAGAACGAATGGATTAATCATGCGCTGACTCATCCATCCACCGGTAAAAGATACAGATTGTCTTTGCATCCACAATCTCTCCGGTCCGAATCATCTTCCTGATCTGTGATGCAGTAAACCGGACTGGTTCTATGATCTCATCATCATCAGGTGCATGCTCGCTTGATGGGACAAGACCTGTCGCCTCAAAGAGCCAGAGTCGTTCATCGGTAAATCCAGGCGTAGTATAGATGTATCCTAAGGCCTTCACTGACCCTGCGGCCATACCCGTCTCCTCGATAAGTTCCCGCTTTGCTGTCTGCATTGGATCCTCACCCACTTCCATGGTCCCGGCAGGTGCTTCATAGATATATGTGCCGATTGGGGCTCTCCATTGCCTGATAAGGAGAAAATTCTCTCCGTCCCTCGGGAGGATTACGACAGCATCTCCCGGGTGGACGACGACCGCCTCTTTCTCACGCCCGTCCGGCAGGATACATCCCCGCTTTTCAACCCAAAGCCTGCGGCCCCGATAGATCTCCATGATTACCGGTAGGGAATGGGATCCTGCATCCCGATTGATCTGAATGCTTCCAGTCTGAAATGGCATGATCCACAGATCCCGCATGCAACCTCGTTCTCTGCATAACAGGACCAGGTATCCTCATACGGAACCCTCAGTTCCATTCCAATCTTCAGAATCTCCGCCTTATTAAGCCGCACAAATGGCGTCTTCAGGGTTATCCCGCTATCCGGCCGTGTTCCAAGCGTGATGACCTTCTGGAACGCGTCGATGAATTCAGGTCTGCAGTCAGGATATCCTGAGTAGTCTGATGCCTGGACTCCTATGTAAATAGCATCAGCCCGTCGTGCCTCTGCAAAACTTGTGGCAACCGAAAGAAGGTTCGCATTCCGGAACGGAACATAGGTATCCGGGATTCCTTCTCCTGCCTCTGTGTGTGGCTTTATCCGCATAGCCGGATCAGTCAGACTTGATGCGCCAACCGCTTTCAGATACGCAAGGTCCACTTCAAGAAACTCCAAGGCATTGAGGTGACGGGCAATCCGTTTTGCGCATTCCCGCTCCTTTTCTTCGGTTCGCTGCCCATAGGTAAAGTGGAGGGCAAGGATATCATAACCGTCATGCTTTGCAAGGTAGGCGAGTGTGGATGAGTCCATTCCGCCTGACAGGAGACATACTGCTTTCATATCAGGGCAATCCTATGAATTTGTGTAACTGAAGCTGCATTCGTGCCGGAAGGTTGTGAGAGAGAATATATGTTGCAATGTGTTGATAATCAGTCCCATATACCGGTGATATGAATATCTCCGCCCTCGTAGGATGGGTCGTTATGATTTCTTTGGTGTAATTGAGATCCTCATCTGTTCCTACCACAAATTTTACCGAATCAATGGGTTTAAGAGATGAGAGCAGGGTGATATCACTTGTTTCTCCTGATGACGGGCACTTTACATCCATGCAGATCGAGACTTCTTCAGGCAGTCCGTCAAAAGGGATCGTTCCATTTGTTTCGATGATTACTCTCTTTCCAGCATTGATGAGCCGGCTGGATATCTCTGCAACATCCTTCTTCTGCAAAAGCGGTTCACCTCCAGTAATACAGACACAGGATGGTTTTTCTGCAAGGACCCGTTGTATGACATCATCAACACTCATTTCCTCCCCTTCCTGTCTTCCCGCCGGAGTATCACAGTAGGAACACGAGAGATTACATCCGGCCAGACGGACAAAGATTGTCGGGTATCCTGAGGTGAGTCCTTCACCCTGGAGTGACGTGAATAGTTCAGCGATCTTCATGCCTTAACTCTGCACAGCCGGTCGGGGATTCCCATACTCTGATCATATCAACGGTGATGTCTCTACCGGTGTCTTTGTATCGCAGTTCTATTGCATCCCTGATAAGTCGTGCCAGAAGTTCGCTGGTCGGATCGCCGGGGGTGGTGATGACGTCATGAAACTCCTGGATACGGGAGACCATCGGATCTGCCTCATTAAGGATGATCTCATGATCATAATGATCCACGATCTCGCGGATCTCATTATAATCAACCAGAATATTTGTCTCCTCATCAGTGAAACCTGAGAGCCACACTTCCACCCTCCACCGGTGGCCGTGAAGATTGTGACACTTCCCCCGGTAGTGAAGCAGCCGGTGACTGGCATCAAATGAGACCTCTTTGTAAAGTCTGATCTGCATGAGATCAGGTTAGGCGTGAATACAACTATTATATTGCATAAGTGTCAACGTATACAGACAGGTTTCAAAGCCGACATTTTATACTGGAATCGTCGAGCATTTGGATTCTCATTCGCCGCTGTATGGCGGAATTATCGAAGATTATCAGAGTGATGTAATGGGACAGGGTAAATTTGCAGCACGTAAATTAAAGCGTGACTCAGCGAGATTTCGCTGGAGTGACCCGCATTTTGCAAGAAAAGCAGGTGGTCTGAAACTGAAGTCCGATCCCCTTGAGGGCGCGCCCCAGGGAAGAGGTATCGTCCTTGAAAAGATCGGTGTTGAGGCAAAGCAGCCAAACTCTGCAATCCGGAAATGTGTCCGTGTTCAGTTGATCAAGAACGGGCGTCAGGTTTCTGCGTTTGCAGTTGGTGATGGTGCCATCAACTTCATTGATGAACACGACGAAGTGGAAATCGAAGGTATTGGCGGTCGTCTCGGACGTTCAATGGGTGACATTCCTGGTGTCCGGTATGTTGTCACAAAGGTGAATAACGTCTGTCTTCATGAACTGGTGATAGGCAGGAAGGAGAAGCCACGCAGGTGATCGTGATGAGTGAAGAAGCATCTGCCCCGGCACGTCTCCTCTTTAACCGCTGGGACACAAGTGAGGTCACCATCCGTGACCCGGGTATCGCGCGGTACGTCAACCTGAACTCGATGATTGTGCCCCATTCCTGCGGACGACTTACCCGTCAGGAATTTCATAAGGCAAATATGCTCATCGTCGAGCGGCTGATCAATCAGCTGATGCGTACTGAAGCAAACACCGGAAAGAAGCAGCTGGCCATCCGTATTGTCCGGGATGCATTTGAGATTGTCCACCAGAAGACCAAGAAAAACCCGATCGAGGTGCTGTGTGATGCAGTCGCAAATGCCGGACCCAGGGAAGAGACGGTCCGTCTCAAATATGGTGGTATCAATGTGCCAAAGTCTGTCGATACCGCCCCCATGCGCCGGGTCAATACGGCAGTCGGTTTAATTGCTGCCGGTGTCTATGCAGCCTCCCATAAAAAGAAAAAACCCGTTGCAAATGCCCTCGCAGAGGAACTCATCGCAGCTGCCAATGGGGATGTAAAGTGTTACTCTGTCGCAAAGCGTGAAGAACGGGAACGTGTTGCAAAGTCTGCACGGTAAATAACTATCCCATTTCTGTTTTTTAAAAAATTGCAGGTGAAATATGAGCCGAGGGAAGAAAACGGTAGAGCGCGTCATGCAGCTCATGAACCAGCCGGAGTGTATCAGAAATATCGGTATCGTTGCACATATCGATCACGGTAAGACCACCCTTTCTGACAACCTCCTGGCAGGTGCGGGTATCATCAGTGAAGATCTGGCAGGAAAAGCCTGCTGGATGGACTCAGATGAGGAAGAACAGGCACGTGGTATCACTATTGATGCATCAAACGTCTCAATGGTCCACGAGTATGAGGGGAAAGAATACCTCATCAATATGATCGACACCCCTGGTCACGTTGATTTTGGTGGTGACGTTACCCGTGCCATGCGTGCAGTCGACGGGGCAGTTGTCCTTGTCGATGCAGTTGAAGGCACCATGCCACAGACCGAGACGGTTCTGCGCCAGGCGCTCAAAGAGCGTGTCAAGCCGGTATTGTTTATCAACAAGGTAGACCGGCTGATCAACGAACTGCAGGTCGACGAGATGGAGATGCAGATCCGCCTTGGCAAGGTCATTGACAAGGTCAACAAGCTGATCAGGGGCATGAACGAGGAGATGTACAATAATGGCTGGAAACTTGATGCCGCCGCAGGAACGGTGGCATTTGGGTCAGCATTGTATAACTGGGCGATTTCTGTTCCATATATGAAAAAGTCCGGCATCTCCTTTAAAGACGTGTATCAGTACTGTAAGAGCGGTGAAATGAAGGCACTTGCAAAGAAGAGCCCGCTCTGTGAAGTAGTCCTTGATATGGTGGTATCACACCTGCCAAACCCGAAGGAAGCACAACCACGCCGTATTGGGGTGATCTGGCATGGTGATATCAACAGTCCGGAAGGAAAGGGTATGATATCCTGTGATCCGAATGCACCCAGTTGTCTGATGGTGACGGATATCTCCTTTGATCCACATGCAGGAGAAGTTGCTACCGGCCGTCTGTTCTCAGGAAAGCTCAGCCGTGGCAATGAAATGTATGTTATGGGAACTGCCAAGAAGGTTAACCGCCTCCAGCAGGTTGGTATCTTTATGGGTCCGACCCGTGTTGAGGTTCCGGAACTCTATGCCGGAAACATTGCCGCAGTAACGGGTCTGAAGGATGCTATTGTCGGTTCTACTGTTTCAAGCCTAATGGAGATGACTCCATTTGAATCTCTTGAACATTACTCCGAACCGGTCGTTACCGTCGCGGTCGAAGCGAAGAATATGAAGGATCTGCCCAAGCTGGTCGATGTGCTCCGTCAGGTGGCGAAGGAAGATCCAACACTTCGTGTCAATATCAACGAAGAGACTGGTGAACACCTGATCTCCGGTATGGGAGAGCTGCACCTTGAGATCATCACCGGACGTATCAAGCGTGACAAGGGTGTTGAGATTATCACCTCTGAACCGATCGTGGTGTACCGTGAGACCATCACCCAGGAACTCACCGAGCCGGTCGAAGGAAAATCTCCAAACCGTCACAACCGGTTCTACTTTACCCTTCACCCACTCCCGGAGCATGTTGTCGAGATGATCAAGAATCATGAGATCTCCATGAACCAGGATGCCCTTGAACGCCGTGATGTGATGATCAAGGCAGGCTTTGACAAGGAAGAAGCCAAGAATGTCAAGGACATCTATGGAACCAATCTTTTCCTTGACATGACCAAGGGTATTCAGTACCTGAACGAAACGATGGAACTTATCATCGAAGGTATTCATGAAGCACTCGACGGCGGTCCGCTTGCAGATGAGCCGGTCCAGAACATGCTCATCAAGCTGGTTGATGTCAAGCTTCATGAGGATGCAATCCACCGTGGTCCAGCCCAGGTTATCCCGGCTGTCAGGAGTGCTATCAAGGGTGGAATGCTTCTTGCAGGAGATTCTCTGCTTGAACCGATGCAGAAGCTCCACATCACCGTGCCCCAGGATCACATGGGAAGTGCAACCTCACAGATTCAGAGCCGGCGTGGCCAGGTCTTTGATATGACCAGTGAAGGAGATACCATCACGGTCATTGGAAAGGCACCGGTTGCAGAGCTCTTCGGGTTTGCGGGGGATGTCCGCTCCGCAACTGAAGGTCGTGCCATGTGGAACAGTGAGTTTGCAGGTTTTGAAGTTGTTCCGGCTGGATCTGCAAAGGAAATTGTGATGCAGATCAGAAAGCGCAAGGGACTCAAGGAAGAGCTGCCTAAGCCCGCGGATTACCTTGCCTAATTCTCCCCCCAATTTTCATCACTCGATTAAATCATTTTTTTTATATTTATTTTTCTGGATATCAGGCAAATTGTTCAATTTTCGTCGCGAAAAATTGACAAGGTATATATGTATCACCGACGAAATTTTCGTGACCAGTTTGACTACATATGTGGTCAGATTTTGATGGGGTTGATTGATATGAATGCCTGTAAACTGAGGCGAGTAAGCATTGTGCTTATGATAATCCTGGTTCTTTCGACCGGGTGGGCATCCGCTGTCAGACCTACTTCCGCATTATATGATAAGACCGGTATTACTACTACCATTGATGCAACCTGTATTGGTACACTGCTGGTCGATCATGACATGGAGTGGCAGCAGACAAACCTTCCTGGGGGAGACCTTGCGAACAATACACTGACACCGGATGAGACACGGGCTATTTTTACCTACCGTGAGAATACTCTTGCAGCCAGTGGGACGACCAGGTACACCAAAGAGTACAATATGGACGGTTCCAATGTCTCTGATGGCAGGGATAATCTGTATGCCCGGCATACGGTGAATTACCAGGCAGATCAGAGTCAGAGTGGAACCATGCTCTGGGATGAGGGATCAACCATCACGTCGCTTGGCGCAGCAACAAACGGCAATGAAGTCGGGCGTTGTGTCTTTGCAAGCGGAGGCGGAGGGAACGGAGCAGCGTTCAAAGGAACGGTGGAAGCCGGAAGTGCGATGAATGTGCAGGAGGTTGCTGCAGTAACAACAGTGGGTGGCCGGGCAATATCTGAGAGTTCTACGGTACCAGTGAACCTGCGGTATGGATTTGACGCTCAGGGTCTTGGAACCAACGCGAACAATACCCTGGCGGTCGGAGCTGCAGAGGTCTATATGAATACAGACTTTGAGACCTACAATGGCAACTATTACGATGCAAACCTGACCACAAAGATAACTGATCGTCAGAGAACGGTGGCTCGTGGACTGTTTGACCTTGCACAAACCCATGAATACTCATCGACCTCTCTAGTGCCACCAACACCGGCACCGGCTTAAATATTGAGAAGGATTGGGTAATAGGGGCAGCCTTCATGGATGGGGGGAAATACCCAATCATTTCTCTTTTCTGTGATCACAACCAATCTTTTTTTCATGTGTTCCCTTACGCTGGAATCTGCACTTGCGGATCTCCATAGTCCTGAAAAGGAAGTCCGTGCCCGTGCTTCTGCGACCCTCATTACCATAGGAACAGCTGCTATCCCTGCATTACTCGGATTACTTCACGACAAGGACTGGGTTATTCGGTACCGGGCTGTTGAAGCACTTGGAGGAATCGGGGATACCGCTGCAGTTGAGCCGCTTATGCAGTGCACAACTGACGAAAAGGATCATGTCCGGTACATGGCTGCAAAGTCTCTCGCACGGATGGAGGATCCGAGGATTGTTCCGGTTCTTATCAGGATGCTCTCTGATGATCACTCCTACACCCGGAGAATTGCAGCAGAAGGATTAAGCCGGTTAGGGAATGCTGATGCTCTCCCTCATCTGGAATCTGCTCTTTTACATGAGACCGATCCTGATGTTAAACAGGCAATAGCACGTGCACTATCATCGAATAAAAATAAATAATGGAGTATTACCGGATCTTTGTACCGGATGGAACCGGGGTTTCCGGTCTGAGGAGCGATGCCGTATCTCCCGCGGCCAGGATCATCCCGTTACTTTCAATACCAAATATTTTTGCAGGTTTTAAATTTGTACAGACGACGACATCCTTGCCGACGAGATCATCCGGGGTATGGAACTGGGCAATACCACTCACAATCTGCCTGACTTCATCTCCAATGCGTACCTGCAGTTTCAGCAGTTTATTCGATTTTGGAACCGGCTCAGCTGCGATGATCCTACCAGTCCTCATCTCAACTTTGGCAAATTCCTCAATCGTAATCTGTGGTGTTTTTGGTTTCTTCTCTGCATCAAGGGCATCTATCCGGTCACGGAGTCGTTTCTCCAGCTCAGCCGTCTTTTTATCATCAATTTTTGAGAACACAATCGATGGTGCTGGAAGTGGGCCCGGTGTCAGGGGAGAAAGCCCTGCGATAAATTCATTATTGGCTATGAGGCTGTCCTGTCCGAGCTGACTCCAGATGAGGGCTGCCCGCTCAGGCATGACCGGCTCGATAAGGAGCGTGAGGGCCTTTGCAAGCTGAAGGCAGTTTCTCATGACCTGCGCCATTGCTGCTGGATCAGTCTTTGCAAGTTTCCAGGGCTCTTTACTCTGAATATATGTATTGCCCCAGGCGGAGAGGGTCAGGATTGCATCGACAGCACCTTTAAAGTCATACGCCTCAACAAGGTTTGTTACCAGTCCGATGGCCTCATATATCCGGTCAAATATCTCCTGTTCCACCTCACCCTCCGGGACGCCGCCGAACTGTTTGTGAGAGAGGTGCAAAGTGCGATAGATAAAATTCCCAAGATTGTTGACTACTTCATTATTGATGCGTTCCTGGAAGAGCTGCCAGGAGAAGTTCATCTCTTTGGTATGGCTGGTATAGGAGAGGAGATAGTACCGGAGATAATCCGCAGGAAGCCCCTGATCAAGATAGTCCTCATTTGTCCAGACAACATATCCCCGTGACTTAGAGAATTTGTGATCATCAATCTTGAGCATCCCTGAAGCAACCACTGCATATGGCGTTCCATACCCTGCACCATGGAGCATGGCAGGCCAGAAGACGCAGTGATGATACGTGATATCCTGCCCGATAAAATGAGTCACCCGTGTGGTCTCACCACACCAGTACTCTTTCCAGTCTTTCCCGTTCTTCTCTGCCCATTCCTCGGTAAATCCGATATACCCAATCGGGGCATCAACCCAGACATAGACAACGAGTTCTTCATGACCAGGGAATTTTACTCCCCATTCAAGAGTCCGGGTGATGCACCAGTCATGAAGATCCTCATTCACCCAACCCAGGGCATAATTAATGGCATTGTCAGTCCCTTTGAGGTTCTCCAGATATTCCCTGAGCCAGTCCTGAAAGCCACTGAGACGGAAGAAGAAATGCTCCTGTTCACGGTACTCTGCACGACTCCCGCAAATCTTACAGGTCGGCTCAAGAATCTCTCCTGGCTCAAGATGTTTTCCGCATCCCTGGTCACATTCATCTCCTCTGGCCGGCTTTTTACAATGAGGGCAGACTCCTTCAAGGTACCGGTCCGGGAGGAACTTTTCACATTTTGTACAGTACGCCTGCTGAATGATCTTTGGGTATACATACCCACGCTCAATGAGTCGTCCCACAAGATGTTTTGTCCGTGCATGAGTGGTCGGATCATCGGTCATTCCGAAGTGATCGAAGTTTACCTGCATTTTTTTGAAGGTATCAGAAAAATGTGCGTGATATCGCTCAGATATCTGCCGTGGTGTCGTCCCTTCCTTCTCTGCACTGACAACGATTGGTGTTCCGTGATTGTCTGAGCCGCAGATAAATACCACCTCTTCCCCTTTTCGCCGCATGAACCGCACGTAAAAATCCGCAGGTACATATGTCCGGAGATGGCCGAGATGGCATGGCCCGTTGGTATAAGGAAGGCCACAGGTAACAAGAAGCGGGCGGCTATTCATCAGGTACATTTTTGAAGATAATTCTATAAAATATACTGAGGACAGGGATCTCTTATCTCTCATATCCTGAAGGGTCTTGCGCATCTTGCCGGCTCTTGCGCAGGTGCATCTTCTGGTAACACAGGTTTTCATGAAGAAAAAAAGAGAGTTAAAAACGCTTTCACTGGGGTCTGAACCCGATACTCCAGAGGTTCCTCTCCTGCGGGAGTTTATTTCAGCCCATCGTGGTATCGAGGCAGACCTTACGACATTTCAGATGCTTCGTTCCTGCACGGCACAACAGAATGCCGCGATTGACGAAATTGCGATTGGCGGGAAATTTTGCAGATCCCGGCTTGAAGAAGGTCTT
>ERZ795060.2657-NODE-2657-length-17703-cov-9.872790_pt1 | contig 17703 bp, 18 predicted proteins | sample MGYA00375144_ERZ795060 | MGnify/ENA primary metagenome ERZ795060 (study PRJEB30189, sample SAMN05720157) | activated sludge metagenome | isolation source: anaerobic digester from wastewater treatment plant | place: Japan | collected 2015-05-15 ...
CGGCGTACGTCTGCAACTGGTAGGACGCAGCCGGCGCGCCGTTCTGGTCGAACCAGCGGAAGATCGGCACGCCGAGGGGGAAGGCGAAGGGGCTGGTTGCCACGGGGCTCCTCTGGGGGTTACGATGGCCGGATGGCCTGGGAAATCAACGAGAACGTGCGGCCGTACGACCCTCGCAATCCGCGCCCCTCCGAGTGGTGGGCGGCTATCGCGGGCGGTCCGGTGATTTTCTTGCTGACGGTGGGCGCCTTCGTCGGCGCGGTGCTTCTCTACACCTGGCCGTTCCTGCTCACCTGGCTGCTGTTTCTGTAGCGCCCACGGTTGCCGCGGCGCCGAGCCCGCGCGCCTTCGTCGCGAACTTGAGCATCTCGCTCAGCATGTCGACGTTGGCCGGCGTCGCCTTGCTCATCATCACTTTCGCGATCGACGGATCGAGCATCGCCTGCACGACGAGGTCGCGCACCTGCTCCTCGGGGATCTGGTAGAGCCAGCGCAGCGGGCGCGCGAGCGTTTGCAGGGTCGAGTTGGTCGACAGTCCCTTGCCGACCGCCGCGCCAAGCAGGTTCGCGGTCGACAGGTTCTGGAAGGTGTTCGACCCCACCGCGCGGCCCGCGGTGTCCGACAGCGATGCGCGGTCGAGATCTTCGCCGATCGCGCGCAGCGTCTGCATCTGCTCGTCGGACATCACGTTGCCGAGCTCGTCGAGCTTGCGGGTGACGACGTTTTGCCACTTCGCCTGCGAGAGGATCGGCTCGCCGGTGACGTCGGGGCCGGCGAGCCGCGTGCGCGCCTGGATGTCCTGCCCCGCCTCCATGCGATTGATCGGCACGCTGTCGGCCCGATACTGCGCGCGCGCCGCGGCGTAGTCGGGGCTCGCCTTGTCGAGCCAGGACAGCAGATCCTCGCGCGTCTGCGCGATCGCGCGCCGCTGCGCCTTGCCGATGCCGCTCACGGCCGCGGTGTCGAGCATGTCGTCGAGCGCTAGCTTGACGAGGTGCAGCCCGCGCACGGAGCTCATCACATCGTCCACCGGCTGGCCCGACTCAGCGGCGATCTTGGCGGCCATCTTCACCGCGTCCTTGAACGCCGGGCGCTGCGCGAGCGACAGCAGCAGGTCGACGTCGTTCTCGCCGCTGAAACCGCCGGCTTCGGCCTTGTCGTAGTTGCCTTCCGCCGTCTTCGCGCGCGCATCCTTGGCCGCGTCGACGTCCTCGCGCGTGCCGGCGATGTCCTCGAGCGCGCGGTTGCGCGCCGCGTTGTTGGCCGACTTCCGCGCCGCGAAGCGCGGATCGGTCGCGGCCAGCGTGCGCTCTGCCTGCAGCAGCCCGAGGTCGCGCGATGCCTGCGCCGTTGTCGGCAGCGAGCCGGGCACGATCTCAGGCGCGTCGCCCATGTTCGCGGTGGCTGCGTCGGCGTCGCTCGCTATTCGCTTCAGCGTCGCGCCGGCGACCTCTTCGCGCCCGGCCGCGGAGAACGGCTTGACGACCTGCTTCGCCGCACGCCCCGCCGCCGGCAGCACCAGCCGCGCCGCCTCGATCGACGCCGGCGTCAGGAAGCCGGTTGCCATGCCGATCGCGAGCTGCACGAGCGGCGACGCGCCCTCCTCGCGCGCAACGCCCGCCGCGCCTGCCGCGGTGCCGCCGCCGGCCGCCTGCGCGCCGGCGTTCGCCGCGAGCGTCTCGCCGACGCCGCGCGTGACGGCATTGGTGGCGCCGGCCAGCCCCTTGCCGAGTGCGACCGTGCCGCCGCCTCCGGCGAGCCCGCGCGAGACGTCGCCGACCAGGCGCTCGCCCTGCGTCTCAGGACTCGGCAAGCCGACGTCGGTGAGCTTCTCGGACAGCCACTCGCCGAACGGCTTGGCGCCCGCCAGCCGGCTGATCGGATCCGCGATGATGGCGGGGATGCCCGCCAGCCCCTCGATCGCGTAGCGCGCGGTCAGCCCGGCCTGGCGCGTGAGTTCCTCGCCGGTCGAACGTGCGGGCGCCGGCGGCTCGCCGCCCTTCATCGCCGCGCGCGGGAGAATGTCACGCTCGATCGCGGTCGCGATCTGGTCGGGCGGCATGTCGTCGGGGAACTGCACGACGCCCACGCCTTGCACTTGGACGCGCGGCATTACCGCATGCCCCCCGGCGTGTACACGTAGTCGACGCCGGAGCCCGCCGGCGCCGGCTGCAGCGGGCCGCTCGCACCGCCGCCAAGGACCGCGGCGCGCGCCGGGTCCGCGCGCGGGATGTCGACGAAGATTTGATCCTTCGGCAGCCCGTTGGCGTCGGCCGCCTTCTCATACGTCGTGCGCGCGGCGCCGTACTGGCGGCCGAGCTCGCCGACGCGGTTGTCGAGCATGTTGAGCAGCTTTTGCCGCTGCTGCGGCGACAGCCGGCCCTGGCCGACGATGTAGCCCATTTGGCCGAGCACGCGCTCGAGCGGCGAGCCGGTCTTGAGCACGAGGTTGAGCTCGCCCTCGCGCACCACGCTGTTCGGATCGAGCGCCTTGCCGACGGCGTAGATGACGTCGAGGTCGCCCGCCGTGGTGTTCGGTGCGTTGCGCGCGCTCTCCACCATCGGCACGGCCGCCTTGTACGCCTGCACTTCGGGCAGCTGATTGAACTCCTTGCGGAGCTCGATGACGCCGGTGCGCGTGTTGCCAGCGCCCTGTAACCCTTCGCTCGCCTGGTTGTGGCGGCGCGTCTCGGCCAGCGTTCCGCCTTGGATGCCTTCGGTGGCGCGGTTGTGGCGCCCGGTCTCCGCGAGCACGCCGGCCTGGTTCGTTTCCGTGGCGCGGTTGTGCCGTCCCGTCTCCGCGTCGCGGCCCGCCGCCTGCGCGAGCTCGATCTGCTTCGCGGCGTCGATCGACGAGCCGGCCACGCCGCGCAACCACGCCTGCGGGTCCTGCGACGGGTCGCCGAACGCGCGCGGGTCGATGCCGACGCGCTGCATGATGCCGCCGAGCGTTTGCAGATCGCGCGCGCCCGCGGCGGGATTCGACAGGATCGACTGCGCCATCCCGCCGACCATGGCGAGGTCCATCTTGCGCGTCTCGGCGCGAGTCTTGTCCGTCTCCGCGCCGGTCTTCTCTTGATCCAACGCCGCTTTCTTGCGTGCGTCGCTTTCCTTGAGAATCAGCCCCGCCGCGCGCGGGTTCGCATTGATCGCGGTGACGATGGAATCGGTCGTGAAGCCCGAGCGCACGAGGTCGGGCAGCGACGCGTCGTAGGCATCCTGCGCGTCCATGGCTCGCTTATGCTGCGCAAGTTCCATGTCCTGCATCTGCCCCCGTCGCGCGAGGTCGCCCAGCGACAGCGCGGTCGCGTACTGCTTGACCGGATCGGGAACCTGCACCCCCTGCGTTTGCAGGAGCATCGCCGGGTCGAATCCGTATGCCATTGCGCCCTCTTACGGCTTCGGTTGAAGGGACGAAACGAGGTTGTTGCCGAAGATGAGGTTCAGCAGTTGCGACGCCATGCTGTTCGTCGCGTTCGCCCCGCCGATGGTGCCGCCGGCCAGCGCCCCGCCGCCGGCCAGCGTGCCGCCGGTGAGCAGCTGCGCCAGCGTCTTCGACAGGTCACTGCTGCTGTTCGCGCCGCCCAATCCCAGCGTCGCCAAGTCTTTGAGCGTGCCGTACGAGAATGCGCGGTCGTTGTTCGCCTGCCCAAGGTTCGTGGTCAGGTCGTACCGGCGCACGCCCTCGTTGAAGTCGCGGTCGGAAGTGGCGACGTTCTGATCGAAGTTGAGGCCCCAGCGGCGCGTACCTTCATCGAATTGCCGCTGATTCTCGCCGAGGCCCGCATCGAATTGCCGGCGATTCTCGCCGAACGTCGTGTCATACCGGCGCACGCCCTCCGTGTAGTCCCGAGCGTTGGTCATGCGATTGAATGCGTTGCCGTACTCCTGCGACGCGAGGTCGGATGCGTATTGCATGCCCGCCTTCGCGGCCGGGCCCGACAGCGCGTTCCCCCGCGCGGCGGCCGTGTTGTTGATCGCGTCCTGACCCTCTTTCAGCCGGAACCTGTAGCCGGCGTCGTCGAAGTAGTCCATCGGGTTGCCGGACACGGCTGCGGTTGGGAGCACACCGCCCGACGTGCCGCTGCCCGTCGTAGCCCCGGACGAGCCGCCCTCCCCCGCCTTGCTGGTGGATGCAACGCTGCCTGGAGCCGCGATGCCAATGCCGGGAGCCGCGATGCCGCTACCCGGCGCGGATTGAGTGCCGCCGCCGGCCACGCCCGACGCCGCGCTCGTGCCGCCGCCCATCGCCGCCATCAGCGACTGCGCGGTGACGGGGCCATAGGTGCCATTGGCATTCACCGTCACGCCCGGCGTCGTGATGCCGGTGCCGGTGCCGCCAGTGAAGCCGCCTTGCGCATTGACGCCGGACCACGACTGGCCGGGGTCGACCTCCATCGCCGAGAACGTGCCGCCAGGCGCGCCATCAACCCAGTTGCCGTTGTTGTCCTGATGCTTGAGCATGTTGCCGCTCGCATCCATGATCCCGGCGTCCTGGTATGCCTTCCAGAACATTTGGTCCGGCCTCGCGCCGAGCGACGACGACGTCTTGCCGTAGTTGGTCGCGTTGTACAGCGAGCCGCCCGGGCCGAACATGTTGACGAGCTTGTGCAGCAGCTGCTCGTCGCCGCCGAGGGACGCGAGCAGTTCCGGGTTGTCCGCCGGGTTCGTGCTATTGAGCAGTTCGACTTGCCGTGCCGTCAGCTGCATGTCACGCCTTTCGCGCGAGCTGGCCGAGCGAGAGCCCGCGCCCGCTGTTGAACTGCGACGCGAGGTTCGACTGCGGCCCCGCGGCCACGAACTTCGCACCGATGGGCGACGTGTCGAACGCCGCCATCTTCCCGATCGCGTCCTGCCCGGCCGTGATGTACGGCTGGTAGTTGGCCTGCGCCGGCGCGATCGTGTCCTTGGCCTGCTGGTTGGCCTTGTCCGCCGCTTCCTTCATCTGGTCGGACGCCTTGTTGGTGGCGTTCATGCTGTTGATGCCGCCGCCGAAGAGCGCCGCGAGCGAGAGCAGGCCGCCCAAGTCGAGCGCGCCACTGCCGTTCGTGAGGCCAAGCGCCCTGCCCAGCGAACTCAGAATGCTCGATCCGCCGCTGGCGAGGCCGGCGAGGAAGCTTCCGAAGCCGCCGCCGGAGTCACCGCTACCGTCGGTGCCGTCACCTCCGGGGCCACCGCCCCAGTTCGCGTACGGGTTGTTGGGGTCGAACGCTTCGCTGCCGTCGCCCCCCGCGCCGCCGCCCCAGTTGGCGTAGGGATCGTCCGTGTACAGCGGATCGTCGATCCCCCAGTCGATACCGTCATCCCAAGGCATTGCGCTTCCTTTCGTTGAGGGTGCGGCCCCGCGCGTGCGCCGCCGGGGATTGCAGCGCGGTCGTCGCCGTCGACCTGCGCGGGACCGCGTAGGTCATCGCTTGCGCGCGAGTTGCCCCAAGGTCAGCCCCGTCTTGAGTACGTTCGGATCGAGGCCCAGCGCGCCAGACAGCGCCCCCGCTCCCTGCCCCAGCGCGGCATTGAGCAGCATCGACAAGGGGTCGCCACCGTTGGCAAGCCCGCGCGCGTATGACGGAGCCTTCGCTACCTGCGAGGCGAGCCAGCCGGGGATGCTCGACGCCCCGCCGAGGCCGCTGCCGGTCGCCGCGGCGGTGAGCCCCGCGGTGCCGCCGATACCCATGCCCGCGAGCGCGCCACCCGCGTACGGCGCGGCGATGCTCACCAGCAGGGGCGCCAGCTTCACCCACAGCGGGTCGTTCGGCTTCTTGACGTTCGCGCTGTTGGTGACGCTGCCGTAGTTTTCGTCGTCGAATACCGCCTTCGGGTTTTTCAGATCCCCGAAGTTCGACGCGCGCAGGTCGAGGCCAAGCTGCCCGCCCTTGCTCTTCGGCGCCTTGGTGACGTCGAAGTCGAGGCGCAGCCCCATCGGCCCCAAGCCACCCTCGCCGCCGCTCGTCTCCGTCTCCGTCAACCGCGCGTTCGGATCGAACGAGCGCAACGCGGCGAGGATTTCCTCGCGCCCGCCGAAGTGGTCGACCAGCTCGGGCGACAGGACGTTGTTGCCCGATGTGACCGCCGACAGAAGCTTGGCGAGCGGCGCCGGCACGGCCTAGTAGTTCGTATTGCCGCGCGGACCCGGCGCGCCGATCGGTTGCGCTGCCGGGCCGGGCGTGCGCAACGGCTGGCCGAATGCCGCCGTCGCGTCGTACCACCACTGCGGCACGAAGCCGCCCGCGCGCCGCTGATTCTCGAAGTAGCGATTAAGCGCGAGGTACTGCATCGCCTGCGGATCATTCGGCATGAACCTGTCGCCGCCGCCTGCGACGTAGCGATCGAACGCGTCCTTGAGTGCCGCGTAGTCCGACGAACTGCCGGCCCAGCCGGCGGCCCACTGATCGCCCGCGTTGATGCCGGCCGCGTCGTTGTTCTGGCCGCCGAACGCCTGCTGCATCGTGTTCTTGATCGCCGCGTTCCGGTCCGCGTCGGCCTTCTGCTGGTCGAGGAACGCCTGCTGCGCGGCGTTGGGCGTGAAGCCGCTCTTCGCGTACAGGGCCGAAAGGTCGCCGGTGCCGGGCTTGGTCATGCTGCCTCCTGTGGTGGGTGTTCCGCTGGCGTAGTTCACGCCGTAGGTGCCATTGGCGTTGCTGCCGTAGCCGGCGCTCTGCTGCGCGCCGTACGTCGGCTGATTCGCGATCGGCGGCGTCGCGCCGCTCGGGTTGCCGCCCCATCCAGCGGCTTTGGGCGCGGCGGGCGCCATCGCGCCGTAGCCGTTCGCGTACATGTCGGTGCCGACACCGCCGTACGGCGACGCGCGACCCATGCGGGGGCGCGCCGTGAGGCCGCTGCGCGCGAGTTCGCCAAAGGAAAAGCCTGCCATGTGCGTGCTCCTATGCCGGTGGAGGTTCTTGCGTGAGGATGCGAATCAAACCCATGGACGCCGCCGCAGCGGTCGCGCCGTTGCCGACGTAGGCGACAGGCGCCATGAACGTCGTGCTGCTCGGGAGGTCGGTGCTGATCGTTCCGGTTGCCACGGCGGTCGAGTCCTCGCGCGTGACCGTGTAGGCCACGCTCGATGCGTTCGCCGTTGCCGTGAACACCGCGCGGTACACCGCGTTGTTCGCGATCGGGAACGACGCGCCGAGGTTGACCTTCGTCGCCACGCCCGCGCCGTTGTTGCTCATCACTTGCAACGTCGTGTCCGCTGCGTCCGCTCCGATGAGGATGCAGTTCAGTGTCGCGCTGGGATCGTTCGCGTTCAACGTCAGCGCACCAGTCGCCAGCCCGAGCGCGAGCCGCGTCGTCGCCACCGTCGTGTCGATCCCGAACCGGAACTCGGCGCGGAAGCCGCCCAGGCCGGCGCCGTTGCCCAGCCACAACCACGGCGCGCCGCCGGTGCCGTTGTAGCCGGCTTGCGTACCGGCGCCCGCCGCCGTCGTGAACCGGCCGCGCACCAGGCTCGCGTAGTAGCTGGCCGACGTCGGCGCAGGCGTCGTCGTCGCGACCGGGACCGCGAGCCCGAGGGCCGCCCCCGCGCCGTTGATGAACTCGGCGACGCGCACCATCGAGTTCTGCCAGATGTCTCCTTGCACGGTGCTTCCCGCCGGCACCGCCGCGAACCCGCGCTTGATCGCCGCAAAGAACTGCTGCAGCACCGGCGTCGCGCGCCCCTGTCCATCCACCAGCGCGGATGCGGTCGACGGGAGGTTGCCGAGTTGGATCGCCACCTAGCGCCCGAAGTCCACCGCGGCGTTCATGAACACCGTCTTCACCGGGTCCGCCACCTTGAAGTGGAACAGCCAGTCGTCCGCGATCCCGTTGCGCTTCCACGACACACGCGCGCGGTAGTTGCCCTGCTTGCCGATCGGCCGCCACCGCTCGTTGCCCCACGTGTGGCCGCCGTCCTTGCTGATGCGCAGCATCACCTGCGGATCATTGCCCTGCCCCTGGTACAGCCCGACGCCGGTCTCGATGTCGAGTTGCAGCATCCAGTTGGTGAGCCGTTCCAAGTTCGCGAACGCATGGCGCGAATACAGCTCGCGCGTGATCGGCGTCGTGTCGTCGGTGTAGCGGTCCGCGTCGAGGTAGTACACGCGGCCGTCCCGATAGTCGGTGACGATCGCCGTGTTCCGGTACTGCGACGAGTATTGCCCCGCCCAGCGGCTCGGCTGGCCGGTCACCGAGTCGTTCGTCTGCCACTCGGCCCATTCGTCCTGCTGCACGTCGTACACCATCGACGTGTCGGCGAGGTTGACGATGAACCACGTGTGGCCGCTGTGCGTGACCACCGACGTCGTCACGTTCGCGCCGGCGCTGATCGCCGCGTTCATGCGGTACTCGACGTCCGGTGTGGAAACCACGCGCACCTGATAGCCGTCGAGGCGGCACACTTGCGGCTGGCCGCCGAGGTTGCGCCCGATGAAGAACACGCTGTCGTTCGCCTTGCGCACCGTGTCGAAGATGGCGAGGCCCCAGTCGATCCCAGCACCCCCGGTGCGCAGAAACACGTTGCTGTCGCCGGTCGGCGCCCAGAATTCCAGCGTGCGGTTGCCGAACAGCAGTAGTTCGCCGCCGCGCTCGAACACCTGCACCAGCGGGTCGCTGTTCGACTCCGCGGTCGCGAAGTTCAACGGGTTCCAGTCGGTGATGTCGTACACCCCCGACCAGCGGAACTTGCCCGACGACGACGGATCGTCGACCACGAAGCGGCCGGCGATGAAGCAACAGGAGCGCGCGCCGGGCGGGAAATTCGCGACGCCCGCGACCGCCATCGATCCGACGCTCATGATGTAGCCTGTCGCGCCATCGACCGCGAGCGTCGCGGTGCCATTGTTCGCGAACTGCACCGGCCCGCTGGTCGTCTGGAAGAATCCGTCCGTCGTCAGGAACCGGCCCGAGTACGTCGCCAACAGCGAGCGATCAGCCTGCGCGCCGTAGACGTACTCGTTCGTCGCCACCGTAGGCGCAGGGAACACGGCGAGCCCGCGAAACGGACCGCCCGGGAACGCGCTGCCGGCGTTCGCGTCGTTGAACCCCTTGAGCAGCCCCGGCCGCGGGTAGAACGCGCGCGGCGTCTTGTCGGCGTCGCCCAGATTCTCCGCGTACAGGTTGATGCGCCGCTGCGACGTAACGTTGCGCGACTTGCCGAGCGTGCCCGTACCCCACAGGGGCACGATCGACTTCGTCATGCCACCGCGGCGAGCGTCGGGCCCTGTTCGCCGAACAGCGGCCCGCGCGCCTTGTCCGCCGCCGCGCGCATCGCGCCGGTCGGCGTCAGCAACTTCGCGACGATGTCGCCCTGCCGGAACTGCAGCACCGTCACGCCGTTGATCTTGATCGGCTCGCCGCCGCTCTGGTACTTGCCGAACAGGAAGAAGTCGCCCGCCTTCACGAATCGGCGTTTCTCGTTGCCGCGCTCGTCGGCCTCGCCCGGGCCGATCGCGAAGCAGCACGCGATGCGCACCTTCTGCGCGTCGTCCACGTCCGGCAGCACGATCCCGCCCGCCGTGACCTCCTCCCGTACCTCCACCGCCCACACGAGGCCGGGCGCCAATTCCAACCCGTTCAACGTGAGCCGATCCGTCCCCGCACTCATGTAGTTCGCAACGCCTGCTGGCATGTCAGTGATCCCCGTTGATGTCGTACCGCGTTTGTCGTTGCCCCGGGAGTTCCGTCTTCATCTCCCGCGGCTCCGTGTTGGAACGCTTCACCTTCGCCACCAGCCGCAGCGCGCTCGCCTCGATCCTCGGGTTGATCTCCTTCCCGAAGTCGGTGCACACGCGCACGGCGAGGTTGTCGACGATGAGCGCCTGATACCCCGGCGGGAGCGTCAGCGACGTGTCCAGCGTGATCACGCCGCCTCCGAGATACCCCCACACCGAGAACCGGGCCGTGAAGGCTGCATACGGCACCGGCCAGAACGTGAAAGCCATGTGCGGCTCGGTCAGGTTGACCCAGCAGCGCGACGGGATGCCCGGCGTGGCCTTCAACGTCAGGTCCTGGTACACCTTCTCGCCGATGATCTCGACCGGCCAGTCGATCGTCTGCGCCGCCACGCCCGGGTATCGCACGTTGATCGCCAGCGGCTTAGCCGCCGGCCGCTGCCCGCTCGCAAGCTGCGACGACGAGTACGCCGCGACGTTCGGCGTCATCACCAGCGTGTCGACGTACGTCCCGTAGATCATCAGCCGCTCGAGTGACCACTCGTCGAGCATCTGGTTGAGCGACGCGAGCGCGACCGTGAGGTCGTCGGCAGTGAGCGCCTCGCCTTGGACGAGCACGCCCGCGCGCGAGAGCGCCGCCGAGACCAGATCGCGCCCGGTCACCGCCACGCGTTACTCCTTGCCCTTCTTCGCCGCCGCCTTCTCGGCCGCCGCCTTGGCCTTGATCTCGGCGAGCTTCTGCTCCTCGAGCTGCTCCTTCGACGGTTCCGTGATGACGCCCGCGTCGGCTGGCGACTTCACCCAGCCCGCGGCGAGCGCGTCGGCAACCTCCTCTTCCGTGTGGAACACCTTGCCCACACGCGGCCATCCCTCGTAATCCGGGTGATACATCATGCGCGGGAGCTCCTGGTGCACATACACCGGCTCCTCCATCATCTCGCCCGTCTCGGGGTCCTTGGGCCCCACGTACACGTGCTTCACCTTTGCCACTGCCATGGTCATTCCCTTTCCCCGCTGTCGGGAAAAACGGGGCGAGCGCGAAGCCCGCCCCGAAGGTCACTCACGGAGGAACGCTTACGCCGCGATCTGCTGGACGGCGAGCTCGGGGTACGGCGATGCCCAGCCGTACAGCACGTCGACGCGCGCCGGCACCGTGTCCGTGGAAATCGCGTACTGACGCACGACGCGCAGGGAAATGCCCTTCCACTGACGCCGCGCACCCCACGCGCCGAGCTCCGACACGTCGACCAGGTCGACGCAGCCCAGCGTGAACGCCGACTTGTGCCACGCGATGTTCCGCGCGTACTGCGTCGACGCCGTACCCACGAACGTGAGCGCGTTGCCGTTGGTCGGCGCTGCCACCACGTTCTGGAACGGACCCGCCGTGATGATGGCCGGGCTGATGTTCAGCGTCAGGTTGCCCGCGCCATCCGAGGACTGGTTGCCCAGCACCACGAACTGCATCAACTGGCCCGTCGACTGCCGCGTCACCGGATTGACCGCCGTCAGGCCCGCGACCGTGAACACGTCGCCCGCCGCCACCCGCTGCGCGGCCGCAGCCGTCCAGCCGTTGGTGATGAGCGTGCCCGTATTCGCCCAGCCGGCCGTGAGACCCTGGCCCGCACCGTTGACCACCGGCGAGCCGCCGCGCGGCCCGGTCGTCTGGCGGTACACGTTCTGGCTCATGCCGAGCTTGAAGCCGATCGTGTTGGTGCCGTCGACGAACACCGCGTCCTTGTACTGCGAGGACACGAGCCGCGGGTCGTTGAAGAAGCCCGACAGCGCGTTGATCATCGACGCGTTCGACGCCGTGTCGATCAGGAAGTACCGCTCGCCGTCGCGCGGCGTCGAGAAGTCGTCGAGCTTGCGGCCGGCGTCCGTGATGAAGCTGATGTTGTTCGGCGACGTGCCCGCGGTGCCGACCAGGTTGCCGATCAGGCCCACGGCCGACTGCAGGCCGTCCTGGTCGATCTGGTTGGCGAGTTGGATCATCTTCGGCTTGATGATCCGGTCGCTGAAGTCCTCGACCTTCAGCGTGAGCTCCACCGACGTGAACGTCGTGTCGATGTGCTTCTGGCTGTTGATCGTCAGCGGGATCGACGTCTCGGTGTAGTCCTGCGTGGACAGGGCCGCACCGCTCGACACCGTGTAGCGCGCCGGGCGCCGGATGTTGATCGTGTCGCCGATCTGCGCGCCCTTGTGGGCGAACTTGTCTTCGTACTCGCGTTCGACGTGCTTGGTGAACACGAGCTCGTTGACCAGGGAGAAAAGGCACTCGCTGGTGTACTGCACCGGATTCTGGAATCCGTTTGCCATGGTTTACGCCCTCGCTTGTCGCGAGCGCCAGGCGGCGTAGTCGTCCATCGAGCTGGACGCGGGAGCCCCGCTATTCGGGGGCCGCATGCCGGAAACGGCACGACCAGGAGCTGGCGCGGTGGATGGGCGCGGCGCGCGATTGATGGAGGCGGCGAACTCGCCGATCGCAGCGCCCTGCAGGACGGGAGGCAACGCGGAAATCCGCTCGGCCTCTCCGGGATTCATGGAGAGGTGATGCAGGATCTTCGCGTTATCCGGGCGCAGCAGGATGGTTTGCACCATCGGAGCGTTGTGCGGGCCGATCTCGATGTGATCGAGCGCGTGCGTGGCCTCGATGTAGTCCGGGGCCTGCTTCGCGTACTCGTTCACGCGCTTGCCGAAATCGGTGAGCACGGTCTCGACCTGCGCCAACTGCTGGCGGGTCTGCTCCTGCTCGCGCTGCTGCTGCGTCTCGCGCTCGCGCGCGTCACGCTCCTGCTGCAGCGCCTGCTGCGTGACCTGCCGCGCCTCCCATTGCGCTTCCGCGCGCAGGAAAGCCCGGTAGTCACCCGGGTAGTCCTCTTCCCGCGGGCGCGCGTCGGCTTGTTCGGGTGCCTGCGGACGCTGCTGAGGGTTCGCCGGCTGCTCGCCGCGCGTAACGCGCGCCACGAGCTCCCGATTCGCCTCCAACAGCATGTCCGCGCGGCGATCCGACTCCGCTGCGCGTCGCGTCAGTTCGTCGATCCGCTTCTGCACACCCCGCGCGCGCCGCTGCTCCACGTGCTGCGGAGACTCGGACTGCTGCGGTTGTGCGGCGGCCGGATCAAGGGCCGGGTCTTGCGGTTCCGCGGTGCCTGGGATCGCGGCGTCTTGCGCTGAGGGCGCTGCAGGCGGTGTGGCGGGCGCTTCCGGCGCCGGTGCGGGCTGCATCTGCGCTTCGCGCTGGGCAGCGTAGTCGTCCATCGAGACTTCGTTCGGCATGGGTGACCCCACGAATGCAAAAAGGGCCGCCGAAGCGACCCTTTTCGTTGACCCGGTTGATGCGCCAGCCGGTAAGCGTTACCGCGTACTGCGATGCGTTAGAACAGCTCCACCAGCACGCTTTCAAGCTGTGCCGTGTCGCCCGCCGTCGCCTTCACGAACGTGAGCGCGACCTCGGTTTCCTGGTTGATGTAGTCGGCCACCGCCGTCGGGTAAGCGGCCGTGCTCACACCGATACCGCCGGATGCCGCCGGGCCGTAGCCGATGACGCTCGATCCGTCACCGCGTCCGGCGATCTTCGCAATGGCGTTGTAGTTGACCTGCGAAGCGAGCGACGGCGACGTGAACAGCGCGGTCCCCGCGACCCCGCCCCAGCGAACGCGGAACGTCTTGACGTTCGCGTTGTTGGTCAGCGTCATCGCCACGCTGATGCGCATCAGGAAACTCGGCGTCAGGAATCTCGGCGGGATGCGGAAGCACGCCGCAATCTGCTCCGCCGTGCTGCTCGCCGTCGCCATCGGCGCGTTGAGGTTCACGAGCTGGTTGACCAACTGCGTGTTCGCGCCGTTCATGTCGACAAGGAACGCATTGCCCTGCGCCGTCGCCGCCGTGATGCGCGCATAGCCGCTGGTCGACGGACGGAAGCTCCCGCCCTGCCCGATCGTGCCGTATGTCCACGGCGTCCACTGCCGCTGTCCGTCCGGCGAAAACTCCACCAGCACCGTGCCGCCCAGCACCGAGGGCGCGGCGATGACACACGTCATCGGATTGACCGCGATCGGCGGCGTCGTGGTGCCCACCGGCACGCGAATGTAGGTCGTTGCCATCTACGCTCCCGGAGGAGGAGACGCCCCCACCGCGGGCGACGTCATGTTGAGCCCGGCTTCGGGCGGGATGAGCTGCGCGCCGGCCTTGATCTCGGCCACGCGAATCGCGGCCGCCGCGTCGATCTCGGCCGCGCGGATCTTCGCTGCGGCCTCGGCCCGCGCCTTGATTTCGGCGATGCGCACCGCCTCGTCGGCCGCGGCCTGCGCCTCCGCGATGCGCGTCTGGGAGTCGAGTTGCGCCTGCTCGCGCTTCGCCTGCGCGTCGACCTGCGCCTGCTGCGCCTTGGCCGCGGCGCCTGACTTCAGCTGCGCGTTCTCGGCCTGCAGCTGCTGCATGCCCTGCTGCATCTGCTGCAGCTGGCCCTGCATGTCCTGCATCTGCGCCTGCACCTCGGGCGGTACTTCCGGCTGCCCCTCGCGCTGCGCGCGGCGCTGCGCGAGGACTTGCTGCACCGGCGGCGGGAGCAGCGCCTCGAGCTCCTCGCCGACCTCGTCGGCGCCCTCCCAGTCCATGTCCTTCGCCACCTTGGGCGCGAGGATCGGGGCCGCCGGCGGGAACGCCTGGATGAAGGCCATCATCGACTCGCGCGACTCCTGCCGCTTCGTCGTGTACGACGGGCCCGCCTCCACGCGCACCGTGAAGCGCGCGTTTTTGCTGAACCCGTTTGCGACCTGCCCGCCGGCAGTCGGGATGTTGATCGTCTGCGTGTCGACCTTGCCGTTCTCGGCCACCGCCGGCACCTGGCGCATCTCGCCGTCGTAGTAGTGCGGCAAGAGCTCGTCGAGGATGCGGCCGGTGAGCGCGATCGCGCGCGCCTGGTTGTCCGGGAAGTTGAACGTCGCGACGTCGCCCTGCGCCTCGCGCCGCTGGATCGCGATGCCGCTCGTCTCGTTGCTCTTCTGCCCGAGCGACGGGTCGTAGATGCCGATCGTCGAGCGCAGGTCCCCGCGCGACACGTTCGCGATCTCGACCAGCCCCGTCGGCACCGTCGCCGGCTGGTTGCGCTGCGGCGCCGGCACGAGGTGCCCTTCATGCGTCGTCGGCTTGTAGTGCAGGACGGAGTAGTTGCGCCGGTTGGCGAGCTCGTACTCTTCCTCGTAGCCCTCGTCCTGCCCCTCGGCGACCATGAATGGCGCCTTGGGCGACAGCGCGACCGTTTCGGCGATCGTCGACTGCGCGAAGTTGTACATGCGCTGCGGGTCGCGCGCGAACCGGATGAGGCCCCAGTACCGGCGCTTGCCGTCGACCACGATCTCGTTGCCGACGCAGCAGATGACCGGCACGATGGTGCCGCCCTTCCATGCGTATTCCGCGAGAATCTGCTGGCCGCCGGCGAGCTTGAACCAGCGCACCTTCCAGTCGTCGAACTCACGCTCGCGCACGCGCGTCACGCCCGGCGGGATCACCGGCGGATCGTCCACACCCTCGACGTAGATCGTGCCGTCCGACAGCATCACGAGCTTGCGCGCCACGCGCACCCGCTCGTAGTAGTCGGCGATGACGATCTTCTCGGGCCCCTCGAACCAGTGGTTGTCGACCTCGCTGGCCTTCGACCAATCAACCGCCGTCGCGCCCGGCCACGCCGCCTCGAACGCGGTCTTGGTGACCGTCTCGGTCACGAACGCGCCGCAGCGGTCCGAGCCGTCCGGCTCCTGGTAGTCGGGGTCCGCGACCACCGACGTGAAGTCGGCGATCGGGCTGATCGTGAGCACCTGGTCGAAGCTGCGGTCGCCCTTGTACTTCGTGAGCACGCGCCACCAGCCGCGGCCGCCAACCACCGCATCGCCGCCGCCAGCGTCGTAGATCGCGTCCGCGCGGCACTCGTACTCGATGCCGCGGATGATGTCCTGCCGGCGCTGCGCTTCCTTCACGCTCGCGTCGTCGCCGCCGCCTTCCGGCGTCACCACGATGCCGGCGCGGTTCTGGCGCAGGTCATTGACTACCTGGTTGACGAACTGCGGGAGCTGGTTGATCTCGAGGCAGATGCGACCCTTGCGCTCGTTCTCGCGCGTGTCCTTGTCCCACTGCTCGCCCGGGACGAAGGTGAACTTCTTGTCCTTTACCGCCTCGTCGCGGTTGTCCTTGTCGCGCGTGAGCCAGTCGTCGTACCGCTCGCACGCACGCTTGAGGATCTCCTCGGCTTCGGCGCCGGTCGGGACCTCGAGCTCTTCCGATTGAGCCTGCGGCAGGACGTCGGCTTCGGGCTCGCCCTCCGCGCGCTCCTCGCGCGGGTCGTCCTCGGGCAGTCGCGTGTAATTGCCGTCGAGCGTGACCGACAGCAGGTTGCCCGCCATCAGCCCCACACCCCGCCGGCGGCCACGCGCGCGGCCGGGCGCTTCGCCTTCGGCTTCGGCGCTTCCTTCACCGTGAGCGCCATCTCACCGAACGCATCCGCGCCGTGCGACGCCCAGTCGTGCAGAGGTTGGGCCGACAGTTGGCCGAGCTTGTCCACCCATTCCCTCCGATAGTTGGAAAGCGCGTCGATGCCGTCCGCGCAGTTGCCCGCATCGAAGTAGCAGCGCGGGAAGATCATCCGCGCCGCGTTGATGCGGTCCTCGACGTTCACTGCGGGAGCGATGCCCACCTCGCCGGTAAGCTGCTCACGCGCCATTTCCTCGATGCTGCGGCCAGTGCCCAGCGCCTTCGCGCGCGCGTCGTGCGGCAGCCAGTGCTTGCCGAACCGATACTTGGTCCGCGTCAGCACGTCGACGTAGTGTGCGAACGCCTGCCCGTTCGCCTCGTAGTAGCGAATGCAGCGGATCTCCGCGCCCAGCACCTGCACGAACCAGATCGCCGTCGCGTCGCCGCCCTTGCCCGCCCCGCCGATGTCCCACCACGTCTGCACCTGGATCGCGGGGTCGTACGGCAAGTTGCGCACGCGCCCGTCCGCCTTCGCGTCCGAGAGCTCGCCCGCGTAGATGGCGCCGACGACCGGCTGGTCGAAGGAGCACATGTACTCCTGGTCGAACATCTGGATGCCGACCGCCGCGCCGTACTCGCGCATCAGCTCGCGCTTCTCCTGCTCGAGCTGCTCGGGCGTGAACACGTCCGTCTGCTTCGCAGTGAGCACCTGCGTGAACCACGCCGGGTCGCCGCGCGCGCCTTCCAGCATGCGGTGCGCGTGGTTCTTGCCGCGCGGCGTCGTGTTGAACACGATCCAGCCGCCGTTCTCCTGCAGGATCGGGCGCAGGTACGCCCACGCCGCGGGCTTCGCTAGCGCCCACTCGGAGGCCACGATGCCCACCGGCGGCGAGCCGACCAGGCTGTTGTAGTTGTCGCTGCCGACGACCTGCCAGGTCGACCCGCAGCGGAACTTGATGAACATCTCCTGCGATCGCGTGGCGTCGCGAATCGCCTCCGGGAACGCCTCGTCGATCCGGCGCATGCCGGTCTTCGGGTTCACCGCCTCCCAGATGGCCTTGCGGCCCTGCGCCTGCTCGGGGAGCATGTACCAGTACGCGCCGACGCGCTCGTGCGCGGCGATCGCGGTCCTATGCAGGCAAACATCGTCCTTCCCGGAGCGACGGTGCCACACGGCCAGCGCACGCTTGCCGCCCTGCTCGAGGTAGTCCCAGAGGGGACGCTGGTACTGCCGCGGTGTCCAGCCGTTAGCTGGCAGCCTTACCCTGCTCACCCGCGAACCGCACGACCTCGACCGTTACGCCGCCAGAGTGCTCGTGCTCGACCTTGTCGCCGTACTTCTTCGGCAGGAGTTTGGCGAGAATCCACTTCCTCGCGTCGATCTGCAGACGCGAGCGGTCGACCATGTCGCCCTTCTCTTTGAAGGTGCCGTCCTTCGTTTCCTTGACCTTCACGCCGATGCGCGACTCGTCCGCGATGCGGATGATCTCGTCGGCGTGACGCTCGATGCCGGTGGCCTTGGCAGCGACGACCGCCTCTCGGTACTCCGCGTGCGCGGCCATCCAGCGGTAGTGCGTCTTCTCGT
>ERZ795060.2658-NODE-2658-length-17700-cov-4.029187_pt1 | contig 17700 bp, 14 predicted proteins | sample MGYA00375144_ERZ795060 | MGnify/ENA primary metagenome ERZ795060 (study PRJEB30189, sample SAMN05720157) | activated sludge metagenome | isolation source: anaerobic digester from wastewater treatment plant | place: Japan | collected 2015-05-15 ...
CCTGCAGTGCGGTGGCCTTCGCATCGGCTTCGCGCTTTGCTTGATCGATGCGGGCTTTGGCCTGGTCGTGCATCACCTGGGCCTTCTTCTTCGCCTCGTCGATCTGCGCCTGGATCGCGGCCTTGTTCTCGGCGTGTGCCTCGGACAGCTCGGCCTCGAGCTGCTTCACTTCGGCCCGGAAGGCGGCGGACTCCCGCGCCATTTGGTCCTCGACGACCTCGTAGCGCAGGCGTCGGAAGACCATGCCGCCCAGTTTTCCGACCCGCACGTCGACTGGCGCCGTCCAGCTCTCTTCCAGATCGGCCAGGACGGCCGCCTTGCCTGGGCTGAGGGCCGCCGAGACTTCGTCCACGAACTGGACGTCGATGCCTGACCTGTTCAGATCGGTGATCAAGCCGGTCAGGCCGCCCAGCGACGCCCCCACGGCCAGCCCGACCGGCCCTGCCAGCAGGCCCACCAGGCCCCCGGCCCACAGGCCGATCGCGGTGCCCATCGGCCCCTTGTCGGCAGCCTGCTTCATGCTCACCTTGCCCGAGGCATCCTTCACGAGGACCGCAGTCGCGTACAGGCTGACGTCCCCGTTCTTGTGGAGGTCCTTGAGCGTGCTGAGGCCCTCGAAGGCCACCATTTCATTGTCGAAGACTGCGACCAGCATCTTGTTCATGACAACTTCTCCTTTGTGTTGACGGCGTACTCGTGGCCGGCCGTCGTGCACGCGCTCGAAAGCATCCCGAGCGCCGCGACCAACGCACCGGCGACCAGGAACTTGCGTCTATTCAGATGATTTGACGTGGGGTGGCGTCAGTCGCCCGCCGCTTGCGGCGGCAGCAGCTCGGGCACCTCGAACGGCTTGCCGCCCGGCGAGGGCGTCTTCGGCGCCGTGCCCGGCAGGATCTCGAAGTTCGGTGCGAACGCCACCAGCAGGCCGCGCAGCTGGTCGAAGGGCTTGCGGTCGCCGTCGAACCTGGCCTTGCCGGCCGCGATCAGGTCGTCGAAGCTGCTCGCGCCCATCATCACCCGGTTCAGGTCGCTGCGGTTGAGCGTGATCGTCAAATCCGGCTTCGCCGCTTGCTCGCCCTTGATGTTGGTCAGCGTGGCGTTGCTCATCTCCACCAGGTACTTCTCGCCGTTGTCGGGGGTGACCAGGTTGATGGTGAAGCGCAGGCCGTCGGCCTTCTTCGGGTCGATGCTGATGCCGACGAAGTCCAGCCACTGCTCGGTGGTCATCGCGCGGATCACGTCGGGCCCGGTCGTCCTGATCGCGGGGCCGCCCGGGATCCCGTGGCGCAGCTCGTAGGCGCCTTGCAGGAAGATGTTGCGCAGCGTCGGGCTCTCCTTCTGGTAGCCGAGCTGTTCGAAGGCGGCGGCCAGCAGATCCCTGGCCGGCTGGTTGCGCGGCTCGGCAAACACCAGCCGGTTCAGGATCTCGGTCGCCTCGAGGTACTTGCCCTGCGCGATCAGGTCCTTGCCCTTGGCCATGATCTTGTCGGCCCCACCCATCATCTCGACGTACAGCGGCGCCGAGTCCTTCGGCGACAGCGGCACGATGGTGGCCGGGTTGCCGTCCCAGTAGCCGAGGAAGCGGTTGATCACGCCGCGGCTGTTGTGCTGCTCCGAGCCGTGGTAGCTGTGCGCGGGCCACTGCTTCCACAGGCTGGGCGGCAGCTGGTAGACGTTCTGGATCTCGTTGACCGTCACGCCCAGGTTGGCGTAGTGCAGCGTCTGGTTGTTCAGGTTGGCGTAGGTGTCGCGCTGCACGCGCATCACTTCCTGGATGCGCGCGTTGCCCCAGCGCGGCCAGCTGTGCGAGGCGAACATCACCTCGGCCTCCTGGCCGAACTTGTACAGCGCCACGTTGATCTGCTTGGACCAGTTCAGCGCGTTGCGCACCGGCGCGCCGCGCGGCGTGTAGATGTTGTGGATCGTGCCGGTGATGTTCTCCGCCGCCCAGAAGGCCTTGAACTGCGGGAAGTAGGTGTTCATCTCCACCGGCGCCTCGGTGTCGGGCGTGTTCTGGAACACCATCTTCACGCCGTCGAGCGTGACGTCCTCGAAGTCCTTGCGGATGATCAGGTTGGGCGGGATCAGCCCGACGTTGCCGTTGGCCACGTTCTTGCCGATCGACTGGTCGACATGGCCGAGCGGGTCGCGCGGCAGCAGCACCGCGTACGAGTACTGGGTGCGCCGCGACATGGCGTTGCCGGTGAAGACGTTCTCGGCGATCGCCTCGTGCAGGAAGCCCTCGGGCGCGATGATCTTGACCTTGCCGCTGGCGGCGTCGGCTTCGTCGACCACGCCGCGCACGCCGCCGAAGTGGTCGACGTGCGAGTGCGAGTAGACGACGCCGACCACCGGGCGCTTGCCGAGCTTCTCGTTGATGAATTCGAGCGCCGCGCGCGCCGTTTCCTTGGTGGTCAGCGGGTCGAAGATGATCCAGCCGGTGTCGCCCTTGACGAAGCTGATGTTGGCCAGGTCGTAGCCGCGCACCTGGTAGATCTTGCCGGGCAGCACTTCGTACAGGCCGTAGGCCATGTTCAGCACCGCCTGGCGCTGCAGCGACGGGTGGATGCTCTGGAAGTCCTTGGACTGCAGCAGCCACTGGTAGCTGGCCATGTCCCAGGCCACGTGGCCGGCGTCGGCCATGATCTTCTTGTACGGCGGCTCGGCGATGAAGCCCTTCTTGGCCTCGTCGAAGTCGCGCTGGTCCTCGAAGGGCAGCGTGGCCGAGATGCCCTTGCGCAGCTCGATCGTGAAGGTCGACGGCAGGCTGCCCTTGGCGTCGAAATGCTGGATCTGCGCGGTCGGCGCGCCGACCGCGGCGCCCTGGGCCAGGGCCGGTTGGGCCATGGCCGCGGGGCCGGCACAGACGGCCGCGGCTGCGGCCGCCAGCCGCGTCAGCTGTTTCGTGAACTGCATGCTTTGCTCCTGAAGGTGGGCAGTCGAGCCTACCGACGGCGATCGGCGGCGGCCTCGGCATGCATCATTTTCCGAGCCGGCCGGATATCCGTCCAATGCATCCTATGGAACCCGTCCATATACTGGACGCATGACCATCGAACTGCGGCAGATGCGCCAGGTGCTGGCGCTGGCCGAGCACGGCAGCTTCGCCCGCGCCGCCGTCGCGCTGCACCTGAGCCAGCCGGCGCTGTCGCGCAGCATGCAGCTGCTGGAACAGCAGATCGGCTGCGCGCTGTTCCTGCGCACGGCCGTGGGCGTGGTGCCCACCGACAGCGGCCGCGTGTTCGTGCGGCGGGCCCGTCAGGTGGTGGCGCTCGCCGAAGAGCTGGACCAGCAGGTGCAGGCCGAGCGCACGCTGCAATCCGGCCAGTTGAGCATCGGCACGGGGCCGCTCGCGCTGGAATCGGTGATCAACGGCGCGCTCGCCCGTTTCATGGCGGCGCATGCTGCGATCGGGGTGCGGGTTCGGGTGCGCAATTGGGACGAACTGCTGCCGCGCTTGCGCTCGCGCGAGCTGGATTTCTTCGTCGCCGAGATCAGCACGCTCGAGCACGAGCCCGACCTCGAGTTGGCACCGCTGGGCGAACACGCGCTGTACTTCATCGGCCGCGCCGCACACCCGCTGGCGGGGCGCGACCAGGTCAGCCCTGCCCAGACCTTCGCCTACCCCTTCATCGCGCCGGCGCGCATCCCGCCGCGGCAGCTCGAGCCGATGCTGAAGGCGTGGCGCAAGTCCGGCGGCCGCAGGGCCGCGCCGCAGGCGTTCCCTTGGCTGGAATGCAACATGGTGGCGACGATCAAACGCCTGGTCGAAAACTCCGACGCGGTGACGGCGCTGACGCTGAGCTGCGTGGCCGCCGAACTGCAGCAGCAGCGGCTCGCGCTGCTCGGCACGTTGCCCTGGATGGTCACGCGCTACGGCATCGTCAGCCTGAAGGGCCAGCCGATGAGTTCGGCGGCGCTGCGTTTTCGCGACATCGTGGTCCAGGCGGAGGCCGAGGTCGCGCCGGCCGAAGCGGCGCTGCTGGCCCGCTGGAAGTCCAGCGGTGCCGGCCGAGCGCGAGCGCGTCGCGCGGGGCCGGCGCCAAGGACAGCGCCGGCTTGAACCCTGCGCAAGGCTGCGATCGGCAAGGGGCATGCAAAATCCCTGATCCGGCCGGCAACGGCCAGCCCCGCGCCCGGTGCGCCTGAGTCATGCGGCCCTTGTGGCGTCGAAGCCTCTACGTTCTGGCCGCGCTGCTGCTGTTGCTGGCCGGGCTGGCGTGGTGGCTGGTGCAGGGTTTCGACAGCGAGCGCACCAAGCGCATCGCCAGCGACTGGATGCGCACGCACCAGCAGCGCGAGCTGGTGTTCGACGGCCCGCTGCGGCTGCAGCTGTGGCCGCAGCCGGCGCTGGCGGTGCAGCGCGTCAGCCTGTCCGAGCGCGGCCGGCCCGACCAGGTCTTTGCCCGCATCGAACACGCCGCGCTGTCGCTGCACCTGCGCCCGCTGCTGTCGCAGCGCGAGATCGAAGTCGAGAGCGTCGAAGCGCGCGGCGTGACGCTGCATTTCACCCGCGATGCCGAAGGCGTACGCAACGTCGACGACCTGCTCGAGCGCATCGCCAGCGGCGAGCCGGGCAGCGGCAAGCCGCTGGCCATCGACAGCCTGGAGCTGAGCGAGGTCGAGCTGCAGATCGACGATGCCTGGCACGGCGTGCAGGGCACGCTGTCGCTGCCGCGGTTCAGCCTGGGCGCCTTCGGCCCGGGCCTGCGCTCGCCGCTGCAGCTGAAGGCGCGCCTGGCGCTGACCGAGCCGCGGTTGAGCGGCACGCTGGAACTGGACGCCGGGCTGTCGCTGCTGCCGCCGCCGCGGCCCGGCGCGTCGCCGCTGGTGGAGTTGCAGCACACCGGGCTGCGCCTGCGCGGCCAGGGTTTGGACCTGCACGAGCTGGACCTGCAGCTGCAGGCCAAGCTGCTGCAGCTGGAGTACGGCGTCGAGCAGGGCTTCGGCGACAGCCGCGTCGAGCTGCAGCAGGCGCAGTTGCACTTCGCCGGCCAGCACCGGGGCTGGCAGATCGACACCGGCCAGCTGAGCCTGGCGCGGCTGCGACTGCAGCGGCTGGAGCGCCGCATCGAACTCGAACAACTCGCGCTGCAGCTGCAAGGCCGCCATGGGGGCACGACGCTGCAAGCGCAGTTGCGCTGGCCGCAACTGCTGGTGCATGGCGACGAACTGCGGGGCAGCGCGGTGCAGGGCAGCTTCGAGCTGGGCGGCGAGCAGCGGCTGCAACTGAGCTTGAGCTCGGGCCCGCCGAGCGGCGCCTTCGAGCGCATCACGCTGCCCGAACTGCAGCTCGATCTGGACGGCCGGTTCGGCCCGCGCGCGCTGAAGGGAAAGGCCAGCGCCACGCTGCAGCTCGAGCCGGCGCAGCGCGCCGCAGCGCTGGATGCACTGTCGCTGCAGATGCGCATCGACGATCCTTCGCTGCCCGTGCTGCAACTGGCGCTGCAGGGCGAGACCCGGCTGGCCCCGGCCAGCGCGGCCGGCCGGCTGCACGGCACCGTCAACGACCAGCGCGTGGACGCGCGCTTCGATGCGCAGCTGCAGCGCGTGCGGCCTTTCGTCGACCTGCAGGCCGACATCGGCACGCTGGACCTGAACCGCTTCACCGCCCCGGCGCGGCGCGGTGCCGCTGCGGCACCGGCCACCGCAGCCATGCCGCTGAGCCTGCAGCCCTTGCGCGCGCTGGACGGCCGGCTGCGGCTGAACGTGGCGCGGCTGCTGCGCCCGCCGTACCGCATCGACGCGCTGGCGCTGCAGGCCGGCATCGACAGCGGCCGGCTCGAGGTGCAGCGCCTGACCGGCCGCGCCTGGGGCGGCAGTTTCGACGCCAGCGGCAGCGCCGATGCCGCCGACAACGCCCTGGCGTTGCGGCTGCGCGCGCAGGACGTGGACATGCGCGCGCTGCTGGCCGACACCCTCGGCTTTGACGGCCTGCGCGGGCGCGCGCGCATCGAGGCCGACCTGCGCGGCCGCGGCGCCGACGCCGGCGCGCTGCGTGCCAGCCTCGGCGGCACGGCCCGGCTGGCGCTGCAGCCGGCGGCGCTGAGCGGCGTGGACCTGCCGTACACATTGCGCGGCTGGCGCAGCGCGACGCAGGACCGCATCGCCTCGGACGCCGCGCGCCAGACCGACTTCAGCCAGCTCGAAGGCAGCTTCGTCGTGCGCAACGGCGTGGCGCGCAACGACGACCTGGACGGGCGCAGCGAGTTCCTGCGCGTCAGCGGCGAAGGCACGGTCGACCTGGCGCGCGGGCGGCTGGACTACCTGCTGCGCACGCGCGTGGTCAACACCGCCAGCGGCCGCGCCGGGCCGGAGATGATGATGCTCAACGGCGTCACCGTGCCGGTGCAGCTGAACGGGCCCTTCGGTGCCATCGAGTGGCAGGTCAACTGGGCCGCGGTGACGGCGGCGGTGGCGGCGCTGTCGGTGCCCAACGTGGTGCGCGGCACCGCCGGCACGGCCGTGCGCGGCGCCACCGGCGTGGTGCGCGGTGCAGCCGGGCTGCTGCGCGCCATCCCGGGTGCCGCAGCGGCGTCGGCGCCGCGCTGACCCCGCGCTGACACGTTCGGTGTGATGCGTGGGGCTGCAGCCGTGTTGGCGCTGGCGCCGGTTCTGGTGCTGGCGGCCCTGGCCTATGCCGCAGCGGCGCTGATGCAGGACCGGCTGCTGTACTTCCCGGCGCGTGTCGGCGTGGAGCAGGCCAGCGCCGGCGGGCTGCAGCCCTGGCCGGATGCGCAGCACTTTCGCGGCCTGCTGGCGCCGTTGCCCGCCGCCCCGGCGCGCGCCACGGTCATCGTTTTCCACGGCAACGCCGGGCATGCGGGCCAGCGCGAGTTCTACGTGCACGCGCTGGCGCCGCTGGGCCTGCGCGTGCTGCTGGCCGAGTACCCGGGTTACGGGCCTCGCGGCGGCCGCCTGGGCGAAGCCTCGCTGGTCGACGACGCGGCACGCAGCATCGAGCTGGCCTACCGCCAGTTCGGCGCGCCGCTGCTGGTGCTGGGCGAGTCGCTGGGCGCCGGCGTGGCCGCCGCGGCCGCCGCGCGCCAGCACGAACAGGTGGCCGGGCTGGTGCTGATCACGCCGTGGGACCGGCTGCAGCACGTGGCTTCGTACCACTACCCGTGGCTGCCGGTGCGCTGGCTGCTGCGCGACCGCTACGACAGCGCGGCGCACCTGGGCGCATTCGCGCGGCCGGTGGCGGTGGTGCTTGCCGCCAACGACGACATCGTGCCGGCGCATTTCGGCCAGGCGCTGTTCGACACGCTGCCGGCGCGCAAGCGGCTGTGGACGCTGGACGCAGGCCACAACGACTGGGCCCTGCAGCTCGACGCGCACGGCTGGCGGCAGATCACCGGCTTCGTGCTCGCACCCTGAGCGCGGGCGCCGGGGCAAGCTATGCTGTTTGCGACGCAAGCTCACAGGAGGAGAGCGGTGGCCCTACCCGAACTGCAAACGCTGCGTTACGAGGCGCACGACGGCATCGCGACGATCACGCTGCACCGGCCCGACAAGCTCAATGCCTTCACCACGCGTATGGGCGACGAGCTGATCGCCGCCTTCGACCACACCGACGCCGACGACGCGGTGCGCGCGGTGATCGTCACCGGCGCCGGGCGTGCCTTCTGCGCCGGCGCCGACCTGTCCGGCGGCGGCCAGACCTTCGACTACGCGGCGCGAGCGCAGGCCGCGCAGCACGAAAAGAAAGTCGGCGAGGTCTACCGCGACGGCGGCGGCAGGGTCACGCTGCGCATCTACCGCAGCCTGAAGCCGGTGATCGGCGCGATCAACGGCGCGGCGGTGGGCATCGGCATGACATTGCAGCTGCCGATGGACATGCGCTTGGCCAGTACGGAGGCGCGCTTCGGTTTCGTCTTCGCGCGCCGCGGCATCACGCCCGAAGCCGCATCGTCGTGGTTCCTGCCGCGGCTGGTGGGCATGCAGACCGCGCTGGAATGGTGCTTCACCGGGCGCGTGTTCCCGGCCCAGGAAGCGCTGGCGCGCGGCCTGGTGCGTTCGCTGCACGCGCCGCACGAACTGCTGCCGGCGGCGCGCGCATTGGCACGCGAGATCGCCGAGCACAGCGCACCGGTGTCGGTGGCGCTGACACGGCAGATGCTGTGGCGCCTTGCGGCCGCCGAGCATCCGATGGCTGCGCACCGCATCGACAGCCGCGCGATCCAGGCGCGCGGCGCTTCGGCCGACGCGCGCGAAGGCATCGGTGCCTTCCTGGACAAGCGCGCGCCGGTCTACCCGGACAAGGTGTCCAGCGGCATGCCCGAGTTCTTCCCGTGGTGGGACGAGCCGGCTTTCGAGTGACCGTGATGAACGACGACGATTTCGACGTGTTGATCGTCGGTGCCGGCATCTCCGGCATCGGCGCGGCCTGGCACCTGCGGCAGGCCTGCCCGCACAAGCGCTTCGCCGTGCTCGAAGCGCAGCAAGGCTTCGGCGGCACCTGGCGCACGCACCGCTACCCGGGCATCCGCTCGGACAGCGACCTGTTCACCTTCGGCTACAAGTTCAAGCCGTGGACGGGCCAGCCCATCGCCACGGCGGACCAGATCCAGCAGTACCTGGGCGAGGTGATCGCCGACCACGGTCTGGCGCCGCACATCCGCTGCGGCCACGCGGTCAGCACGGCCGAATGGTGCAGCGCCGAACAGCGCTGGACGCTCACCGCCACGCACGAAGGGCAGCCGCGGCGCTGGCGTGCGCGCTTCCTGTTCATGTGCCAGGGCTACTACCGCCACGCCGCGGGCTACCTGCCGCAATGGCCGGGCATGGACACCTTTGCCGGGCGCATCGTGCACCCGCAGACCTGGCCCGACGATCTGGACCTGCAGGGCAAGAAGGTGGTGGTGATCGGCTCGGGCGCCACCGCGGCCACGCTGATCCCGGCCATCGCCGGCCAATGTGCGCAGCTGACGCTGCTGCAGCGCTCGCCCACCTTCTTCATCAGCGGGCGCAACGCCAACGACCTGGCCGACATGCTGCGCGAGCTGGACATCCCGCCCGAGTGGACACACGAGATCGTGCGCCGCAAGGTGCTGTTCGAGCAGGCCAAGTTCACGCAGCGCTGCCGCGACGAGCCCGAGGCGGTGCGCGGCGAACTTCTGGCCGGCGTGCGCGCGGCGCTGGGCCCGGACCACGAGGCGCTGGTCGAGCCGCACTTCAGCCCGAGCTACCGGCCCTGGCAGCAGCGCATCGCCTTCGTGCCCGACGGCGATCTGTTCCGCTGCGTGCGCGACGGCCAGGCCAGCGTGCTCACCGATCGCATCGAGCGCTTCGTGCCGCAGGGCATCCGGTTGCGCTCGGGCGGGCTGCTCGAGGCCGAGGTGGTGATCGCCGCCACCGGTTTCGAGCTGAGCGTGTTCGGCGACATCGCCTTTGCCGTCGACGGCCGGCCGCTGGACTTCGCGCGCACGGTGGGCTGGCACGGTGCGATGTTCAGCGGCGTGCCGAATCTGGCCTGGGTGTTCGGTTACTTCCGCGCCAGCTGGACGCTGCGCGCCGACCTGCTGGCCGAGTTCGTGTGCCGGCTGCTGCGCCACATGGACGCGCGCGGCGCGCGCCAGGTGACGCCGACGCTGCGCGCGCAGGACCACGGCATGGCGCTGAAGCCGTGGGTGGACGCCGACAACTTCAACCCCGGTTACCTGCAGCGCGGCATGCAGCTGCTGCCGCGCCAGGGCAGCCATGCGCCGTGGCGGCACAGCCAGGACTACGAAGCCGACAAGCTCGAGCTGCCGCGCGCCGACCTGGACGACGCCAGCTTGCAATACCGTTGATGCGGCTGCTCGCCACGATCAGCGCGCACGGCCTCGGGCATCTGGCGCAAAGCGCGCCGGTGCTGAATGCATTGCGCCGCCGCGTGCCGCAGCTGGATCTGACGGTGGCCAGCACGCTGCCCGAGGCGCGCTTGCGCGAACGCATCGACGGCGGCTTCTCGATCGAGCCGCGCGCGCTGGACTTCGGCTTCGCGATGCACGATGCCTTGCGCGTCGACCTGGCGGCCAGCGCCGCGATGTATCGCGACTGGCACGCCGACTGGGAAGGCCGGGTGGCACACACCGCGCAGTGGCTGCGCAGCCTGCAGCCCGATGTGCTGCTGTGCAATGCCGCCTACCTGCCGCTGGCCGCCGCCGCACGGCTGGGGCTGCCGGCCTACGGCATGAGCTCGCTGAACTGGGCCGACCTGTTCGCACACCTGTACGCCGGCCAGGCCTGGGCCGCGGCCATCCACGCGCAGATGCTGCAGGCCTATCGCGACGCGAGCGCCTTCGTCAAGCTCACCCCGGGCATGGACATGCTGCAACTGGCCAATGGCGTGTGGGCCGAGCCGGTGGCCGCGCTGGGCCGGCCGCGGCACGGCGAATTGCGCTCGCGGCTGCAGATGCGCGCCGGCGAGCGCAGCGTGCTGATCGCCTTCGGCGGCATCGATGCGCGGCTGCCGCTGCAACGCTGGCGTTTCGACAGCGCCGTGCGCTGGCTGCTGCCGGCGCACTGGCAGGTGCAGCACGAACGTGTGGACACGATCGAGTCGCTGGGCTGGCCCTTCGGCGATGTGCTGGCGTCGGTGGATGCGCTGCTGTGCAAACCCGGCTACGGCACGTTCGTCGAAGCCGCTTGCCAGGGCACGCCGGCGCTGTACCTGCCGCGGCCCGACTGGCCCGAGCAGGCGCCACTGCTGCGCTGGATTCACGCGCACGGCCGAGCGCTGCCGCTGGACGAAGCGGCACTGCGCGACGGCGAGCCGGCCGAAGCGCTGGCCGAACTGTGGCGCCAGCCACCCAAGCCGCCGGTGCGGGCCAGCGGCGCCGAGCCGATCGCGGCGCGGCTGGCCGCGCACGGCCGCTGAATCGGGCGATCGGGTTCGGCCGCCTTTTGGTTCAGGCCTTCGGGTTCAGGCCTTCGAGTCGATCACCGCCGCGTTGATCAGCATGCGCAGCTCGCGGCGGATCGGGTACAACGCCGACGGCAGGAACTGCGTCAGGAAAACCACGCACAGATCCTCGACCGGGTCGACCCAGAACGCGGTGGACGCGGCACCGCCCCACCAGTATTCACCCGCCGTGCCGCTGACCTGCGTGCTCGCCACGTCGATCGTCATCGCGAAACCCAGGCCGAAGCCCACGCCGTGATAGATCGGCTCGGTGAACATCGACACCGAGGTTTCGGCCAGGTCGCGCCCGCCCGGCAGGTGGTTGGCGCGCATCAGCGCCAGTGTCTTTGGGCCCAGCAGCCGCTGGCCGTCGAGCTCGCCGCCGCGGCGCAGGAACTCGCAAAAGCGCATGTAGTCGGCGGCGGTCGAGACCAGCCCGCCACCGCCCGAAGGCGCCGCGGGCGGCTCGCGGAAGCTGCCGAGCTGCGCCACCATCAGCTTGCCGTCCGGGCCGTTCTGATAACACTGCGCGAGCCGCGCAGCCTTGCCGGCATCGACGAAGAAGGCGGTATCGGCCATGCCCAGCGGCTCGAAGATGCGCGTGCGCAGATACTGCTCGAAGGGCTGGCCGCTGATCTGCTGCACCAGGTAACCCAGCACGTCGGACGACACCGAATAGTTCCAGGCCGTGCCGGGCGAGAACTCCAGCGGCACCTGAGCCAGCGCGTCGACGAAGCCTTGCAGGCTGTCCTCGCGCGCGAAGGGGTCGAGCTTGTTCGCGCGGTAGGCGGCATCGACGTTGGTGCGGTTCTGGAAGCCGTAGGTCAGCCCCGAGGTGTGGCGCAGCAGGTCGATGATGCGCATCGGCGCTTCGGTGGGCCGGGTCAGCCAGCCCGGCGGCGTGCCCGGCAGGCCGCCGCCGCCGCCGACGTAGACGCCCAGGTTGCGCCATGACGGGATGTAGCGGTGCACCGGCTCGTCCAGCGCGACCAGACCCTGTTCGACCAGCATCATGAAGGCGACGCTGGTGATCGGCTTGCTCATCGAGTAGATGCGCACGATGCTGTCCTCGCGCAGCGGCGCGCCGTCTTGCAGTGAGGCCTTGCCCAGCACCGTGTGGTGCACCAGCTGGCCGGCGCGCGCGATCTGCAACTGCGCGCAGGGCAGCCGGCCGCTGTCGATGTAGCGCTCGGCGAGGAAGCGGTCGATGCGCTGCAGGCGCGACGAGCACATGCCGAGCGATTCAGGCTTGACGGACATCTTCGAAGGACCTTTCGCGCCGCGGCGCGGCGATGCGACGCCGCGCATTGTCGGCGATGGCCCGCCGCGCTGACCGCGGCCAGCGCGGTGCGCCCCTCGGGGCCGCGGGGTACTGCCAAGGCCGCCGTGCGGTTCAGGGCGGGTTCGGTGCGTCGATCTCGCGCACCTGCACGTCCACCACCTCGGTGTCGTTGCGCCGGCCGAAGCCGGGCGGGCGGGGCATGGTGCCCCAGCGCAGGTTCACCGGCTCGGGCCGGCGCCCGCGCAGCAACGCCCACAACACCACGCCGACGGCGAGCACCAGCGCCAGCATCATCGCGCCGAGCATCAGCAGCATGCCGCCGATCACGAACACGAAGCGCAGCAGCGCCAACAGCGCACGCTGCAGCGGGTTGGGCGAGGCGGGTGGCAGCGAAGGGCTCATGGGGCTGTGGGCGTCGTGGCGCGGGCGCAGGTGCCGTCGGGGGCTCGACCGCATTGTGACGCCCCGGCCGCGGTGCGTGCCGGCGCTGCCTATCATGGCGGCGCCAGCCGCATCGCACAGGCGGCGCAACGGGTTGCGGCCACACCATGACAGCAGGGCACGAACACGGCCACGACGGCCACCACGGCCACCACGGCCATGGCCATCGGCATGCACACGCGCCGGGTCACGGGCCGGGCCATGGGCACGGGCACGGGCACGGCCACGGGCACGGGCACGGGCACGGCGCGGTTGGGCGCGGTGGCGACTACGGCCGCGCCTTCGGCATCGGCATCGTGCTGAACCTGGGTTTCGTCGCGATCGAGGCGGCCTATGGCTGGAAGGTGGACTCGCTGGCGCTGCTGGCCGACGCCGGCCACAACCTGAGCGACGTCATCGGGCTGGTGCTCGCCTGGGGCGGCGCGCTGGCCGGGCGGCTGCGCCCCGATGCGCGCCACACCTACGGCTGGAAGCGCGCCAGCATCCTGGCGGCGTTCCTGAACGCGGTGCTGCTGCTGGTGGCGATGGGTTCGCTGGGCTGGGAAGCGCTGCAGCGGCTGCGCTCGCCGCAACCGGCGGCGGCGCTGACGATCATGCTGGTGGCCGGCGCGGGCATCGTGGTCAACGGCGCCACCGCGTGGCTGTTCATGCGCGGGCGCGAGCACGACCTGAACATCCGCGGCGCGTTCTGGCACATGGCCGCCGACGCGCTGGTGTCGGCCGGCGTGGTGCTGGCCGGCGCGTTGAGCTGGCGCTATGGCTGGTACTGGCTCGACCCGGCGGCCAGCCTGGTGATCGCGGCGATCATCGTGGTCGCCACCTGGGGGCTGTTCAGCCAGTCGCTGCACCTGATGTTCGACGGTGTGCCCGAGGGCGTCGAGCTGCAGGCGGTGCGCGAGCTGCTGGCCTCGCTGCCCGGGGTGCAAAGCGTCCGCGACCTGCACGTCTGGGCGATGGGCACCTCGGATAGCGCGCTGACCGCCCACCTGGTCATGCCGCAGGGCCACGGCGGCGACGCCTTCCTGCGCGACGCCGCCGAGCAGCTGGCGCAGCGCTTCGGCATCGGCCATGTCACGCTGCAGCTGGTGTGCGAACCCTTCGCGCCGGGCTGCGGCGAGTCCGCGTCGGTTCATTGAGGCGCGGGCTGCGGGCGTCGACCCACGGGCTGCGCACGCAGCGCCGGCCGGCATTGTTGCTACCATCGTCACCCCGCAAAGCACTAGGGAGTTTCGATGCGCACCGTTCTTGCCGCTGCCAGCCTTGCTCTGGCAGCCAGCGCACCTGTCATGGCGCAGGAGCAATACCAGCTGCGCACGGCCGCGGACTTGGCCCGCATTTGCTCCACGCCGGCCTCGGCCGACGACTACGTGGTCGGCATCTCGTTCTGCCACGGCGTGCTGTCCGGAGCGTACAACTACTTCCTGGCGGCCACGCCCGTGGAGCAGCGCTTCGTCTGCCTGCCCTCCGACAAAGTGACGCGCATTCAAATCGCCAACGGATTCGTCTCGTGGCTGCAGGCGCGACCGCAGTACCAGAAGGACGGCGCCATCGACGCCTTGTTCCGCTATGCGGCCGAAACCTATCCCTGCAAGCGCTGATTTGCCGCCATTGAACCAAGGAGCCATGCACATGAACCGCCATCTGATTCTCGCCAGCGCGCTGGCCGCGGCATTGGCCGGCGCCAGTTGCTCGAACATGACTTCGTCGCAGCAGTCCACCCTGTCCGGCGCGGGCATCGGCACCGCCGCCGGCGTGGCCGTCGGTGCGATCACCGGCGAATGGGCCTGGGCTGCCGCCGGTGCGGCCATCGGCGCCGGTGCCGGCTACCTGACCGACCAGGAACGCCAACGCCAGGAAGCCGCCCAGCAGCGGGCCTTCGAGCAAGGGGTGCAGGCTGGCAAGAAACAGGCGCAGACGAACTGACGAACGCGCGCAGCCGCGGCCCGACAGCGCCGCGCTGCGCGCGATGGTGCTGAAGTTCTTCGGTCTGCAGCGCGAGCCGTTCTCGATCGCGCCCGACCCGCGCTGCCTGTACCTGAGCGAGCGCCACCGCGAGGCGCTGGCGCATCTGCTGTACGGCGTGCAGGCCGGCGGCGGCTTCGTGCTGCTGAGCGGCGAGATCGGCGCCGGCAAGACCACCGTGTGCCGCGCGCTGCTGCAACAGCTGCCGCAGCACTGCAACGTCGCCTACATCTACGACCCGCTGCAGTCGGCGAGCGAACTGCTCGAGTCGATCTGCGCCGAGTTCCGCGTGGCGCGCGAGCGGCCCGCCGCGCGCACGAGCGGCGCGCGCGACCCCATCGCGGCGCTGAACGGGTTCTTGCTGCGTGCGCATGCCCAGCGCCAGGACAACGTGCTGGTCATCGACGAGGCGCAGAACCTGTCGGCCGAGGTGCTCGAACAGCTGCGCTTGCTGACCAACCTGGAAACCAACGAGCGCAAGCTGTTGCAGATCATCCTGATCGGCCAGCCCGAATTGCGCGAGCTGCTGGCGCGGCCCGAGCTGGAACAGCTGGCGCAGCGCGTGATCGCGCGCTGCCACCTCGGTGCGCTGTCGCGCGACGAGACGCCGCAGTACGTGGCGCACCGTCTCGGCGTGGCCGGGCTGCGCGGGGCGCCGCCTTTCGATGACGCCGCGCTGCAGCGCGTGCATGTGCTGTCGCGCGGCGTGCCGCGGCGCATCAACCTGCTGTGCGAACGCGCGCTGCTCGGCGCCTATGCGCTGGGCCGCCCGCAGATCGACGCCGCCATCGTCGAGCGAGCCGCCGCCGAAGTGCGAGGTGAACTGCCGCGCGCGAGCCGCGCATGGCTGCGATCGCCGCGAGCGCGCATCGCCGCCGGCCTTGCATTGGGTGTGTTGGCCGGGGCAGCGCTGTTCGGCCTGGGCCTGCTGGGTGCCGATGCGTGGCGCGCGGCCGGCAGCGCGGCAGCAGCGGCACTGAAGTAGAAGCAAGGCCGGCCATGTCCTACATCCTCGATGCGCTGCGCAAGGCCGAGGCCGAACGCGGCGGCGTGCCCGACGTGCACGCGTCTGCGCTGCTCGCGGCAGCGCCCACACCCAATTCGTCGGCGGGCGCTTTGCGGCGCTGGCGATTGCAGGCGAGTGTGCTGGCGGGTGTGCTGGCGGGTGCGCTGGCCGTGGCGGGGGCGGCCTGGCTGCAGTGGGGGCGCGACGCGTTGCCGAGCGTGGCGCCGGCCGTCTCCGCCGCCGCGCCGGGTGCGAGCGCTGCTGCCCAGGCCGTTGCCCGGGCCGCTGCGGCCAGTGCCGCGTCGGCTGCGGTGGCGGTCGTGCCGGCGGCTTCCGCTGCCGACACGCCGCACCGCGCCAGCGCAGTGGCAGTGGCGGCGCCGTCCGAGCCGACGGCAAAGCCGGCACCCCGGTCCGAGGCGGCCGAAGCCAGGCCCCGCAGGCCGAAGGCGCCGGCCGGCCCCACCAAGGATGACGGGCCGGCCACGGCCGCCGCGACCGCCACGACGACCGCCAAACGCGCCGGTGGGCCGTCGCGCGCGGCGCAGGCGGCAGCCGAGCCGGCGCCGCGGCTGCCGCAATGGGCGCAGTTGCCGGCCGAGTTGCGCCGCCAGTTGCCGCCCTTGGCGGTAGGCGGCTCGGTCTATTCGCCGCAGCCCCGCGCGCGCATGGTGATCGTCGACGGCCAGGTGTTCCAGGAGGGCAGCCAGCTGACGCCCGAGCTGACGCTGGAGCAGATCCGGCCGAAGGCGGCCGTGCTGTCGATCCGCGGCACGCGCTTCGAGCTGCCGCTGTAGCAGCAGGCCTCGGCGTCAGCCCTCAGCGCCTGCCGCCGAAGCGTCCGCCGCCGCCGAAGCGCCCGCCGAAGCCGCCGCTGCCGTAGCGCCCGCCGAAGCCGCCGCCGCCGAAGCGGTCGCCACCGCCAGAACCACCACCGTAGCCGCCGCCGAAGCGGTCGCCGCCGCCGTAGCTGCCGAAGCGGTTGTCGCCGTAGCTGCGCGCCTGCGCTTCACGGTCGGCCCATGAGTTGTCGCCTGCGGCTGCCCCCCAGCCGCCGGACGAATGCTGCTGCCAGCCATCGCCGGTGTTGCGGTAGACGTTGCCGTTGACGTCGGCGTAGTGGTTGCCGTTGACGGTTGCGGTGTTCCAGGTGTTGGTCTTGCCGGTGTTGGCGTTGGTGGTGGAGCCGCCGCCGGCATGCGCATAGCCCTGCGGACCGGCGGTGGTGGCGCCGCTGCGGTCGTAGCTGCTGCCGCCCGGGCCGGTGACCGACGCGCTGTTGGCTGTCGAACGCTGGCCCGTGTAGGTGTTGTAGTTGCTCGCACGCGCCACGTTGCCCGAGCCCCCGTCCGGCCCGGTGCCGGTGCGGTCGTAGCCGCGCGTGGCGTTGCCGGTCCACGCGTTGTACTGGCGGCCGGCGTTGTAGCTGCCGGTGGTGCCGGTGCGCGCGTTGTTGTAGGTGCCGCTGGCGGTGGTGCCGGCGACGCCGCCGCCGGCGTACCAGCTGCGCGTGCCCGAGTAGGCGGTGTTGCCCCAGTGGCCGTAGACGTTGGAACTGGCCGTGGCGCAGCAGCCATACCCGCCCCAGTAGTACGGGTGGTAGTAGGCGCCGCCCCAGTACGGCTCCATCCAGGCCGCGGTGGCCAGCCCGACGGCAAAGCCGTAGGTGAAACCGACGTAGGGGTTGTAGACCGGCGCGGCCGCTACGCCGTAGGTGTAGGGCGGGGCGTACCAGACGCTGCCGATCCACGGCGTGTAGACGTAGCCGGTGCCATAGACCACGGTGCCGTAGGGCGAGACCACCGTGCCCAGGTAGCCGGGGGTGTAGCCGACGTAGACCACGCTGGGGGTGGCCTCGTAGATGCGCACGTAGGTCACGTAGTGCAGCGGCGAGCTCGCCGGGATGGTGTAGATCACCTCGGGCACGTAGGTCGCGACGCGCCACGGCCCGGTGAGCTGCGGTGCGGTGAACCACACGCCGGCGGTGACCGCGTAGTAGGCGTCGCCGGCGCGGATCAGCGGCACCGACGAGTTGGCCACGTAGCTCAGCGCGGTGCCTGCCACGGGCGAGTACTGCGGCGGCCCGTCGAAGTTCGGCGTGAACGTGGGCCCGTTCTTGCGCGG
>ERZ795060.2661-NODE-2661-length-17682-cov-3.985080_pt1 | contig 17682 bp, 15 predicted proteins | sample MGYA00375144_ERZ795060 | MGnify/ENA primary metagenome ERZ795060 (study PRJEB30189, sample SAMN05720157) | activated sludge metagenome | isolation source: anaerobic digester from wastewater treatment plant | place: Japan | collected 2015-05-15 ...
TCGCCGGTGCTTAAACCGTGGAGGTTGGCCGGTAAGCCTGGCTGAACCTGGGCGGCGAAAGAGGGCGGGCCCAGAAAACGCTGCACCTCTTCCCTGTCCGGTATATCCACGGTCTCGTAGGTATGCGAAATATAGAAACCGTCGTAAATAACCATGCAGGGCAGCATAATTTTTTCGGCCAGGGCGTAAGCCTGAATAATGGTGTCGAAAACTTCCTGGGCGCTGGAGCAATAAAGTTGCAGCCACCCGGTATCGCGCTGGCTGAGACTGTCGCCCTGATCGGGATCGAGGCACCACGGTCCGCCCAGGGCCCGGTTCACGCCGGCCATGACGATGGGAAAGCGCGCCCCGGCGCACCAGTGGATCATTTCATGCATGTAGGCCAGGCCGTGCGATGAAGTGGCGGTAAAAACCCTTGCCCCTGCTGCCGCAGCGCCGCTGCAGCAGGCCAGGGCGGCATATTCCGATTCCACGCTGACGAATTCGCCTTTTAATTCACCCTGCGCATGCAGGCTGGCGAGGGTTTCCACGATCGCTGTCTGGGGCGTAATCGGATAAGCGGCCACCAGTTCCACTCCGGCACGCTGCACCGCCAGGGCCGCAGCCTGGTTGCCGGTGATTAACTCCACAGGCATGCTACCAGCCTCCTTCCATCATGAGGGCCCTGGCCGGGCATTCCCGGGCGCAGATGCCGCAGCCCTTGCAAAAATTGAGATCAAACAGGTAGCGGCCTTGATCCGGGGTTACGGCCACATCGGGGCAGAAGAGGTAACAGATGCCGCAGGAGTTGCAGGTGCCGCACCCCAGGCACCTTTCCGCTTCGGCGGAAGGATCTTCCTGGCGCCCCCGGGCCGCCAGGCCGGGCCAGGCGGCCAGGTGAAGCTCCTCGAATGTTACGGCGCCGCTTTCCGGGGGGCTGGGATCAGGGCCGGGCTTTCCTTCCAACTGTGCGGCAAGGGCCTCGGCAGCGATGCGCCCCGCTTGAATGGCCTGCGGTACTGCCGCCGGGCCGCTAATCAGATCGCCTCCGGCACAGAGGCGAATCTCCCGGTGCAGCGTCCCGAAAACGCTCCAGTCGCGCTCCTGTCCTACCGCAAAAATCAGAGTTTTACAGTAAATCCGCAGCTCGGTATCCCGGTCAATAATTAGTTTTTCACCGGAAGTATGGCTGCGGTTTAAAATTGCCTCTACCAGGCGGCCCTGCTCTCCCTTCAATTCACGGGGCGTAACGTTGAATACAAACTGGACGCCTTCCGCGGCGGCCGCGGCCACTTCTTCCGGATCCGCCGGCATTTCCTCCTTAGTGCGCCGGTAAAGAACAGTGACCCGGTCGATACCCTTAATCCGCATGGCGGAGCGGGCCGCATCAATGGCGGCGTTGCCGCCGCCCACCACCGCCACCGGGTTCTGGATCTCCAGGGTACGGCCCAGGTTTACCTGTTGTAAAAAATCCAGGGCGCTCCAGACACCGTTTAGTTTTACTCCCGGAAGCGATGGCATGCGGGAGAGAGCGGCTCCCGTAGCCAGGAAGACCTGGTCATAATCATCATATAAGCGTGAAATCTCCATATCCCGCCCCACGGAGCAGTTCAGGACAAATTGAACGCCCTCTTCCTGCAGCAGTTGCAGCTCCTGCTGCAAGATCTCCCGCGGTAGGCGGTAGGAGGGGATGCCCAGGGCCAGAAGGCCTCCGGCCACCGGGGCCCGTTCGATTACTGTTACCCGGTAACCGGCACGGTTGAGATAATAGGCGCAGCTTAAACCCGCCGGCCCGGAACCGACGACAGCGATCTTTCCCTCCACCCGGCGAGGCGGCGCTGCAGGACGGCAGTTCTGCAGTCTCCACAGCCCCAGGGCCCGCTCCATGGCGGGGATATTGATGGCCTCGTCCAGGTTGCGCCGGTTGCATTCTGCTGTACAGGGGTGAAAACAGACCTGGCCGGTTATGGCCGGGAAGGGGTTTTTCCGCTGCATAATCTCCCAGGCTTCAGCCCAGTTGTTTCTTTTGATCGCATTTAGCCAGGCCGGTATTTCTCCCCCCAGGGGACACCCCTGGCGGCAGGGTGAGATTTTTTCCTTCCGGGTGGGAGTAAGCAGCCTCCACTCCCCGGTTTTATTGGCCGTGCTGGGGACAACATTCAAGTAGATTTTCTCCATTTCCAGGATCTGTTCACCGTTCATGGCCGCTCACCTCCCGTACCGCCGCAAAGCCCTCCGCCGCTGCCTTGAGATTGTCTTCCCGCCGGGAGGAAACCCGCCTGGCTACGGCCTCCTCAATGCTGGCCAGGCCGGCCAGGCCGCATATACGCGCCAGGGCGCCAATGATCACTGTGTTGACCATGGGAAAACCGCCGATGGTTAAGTTATGTTTTACGGCAATGGCCGTGGCGTTAACCGTGTAGAGCTTAATGGCGCCGTCCGGGTTCAGCTCCTCCATCAGGCTGGCTGCGTTTTGGCTGTCCGGGGCATTGATTAACAGCGCGCCTCCCTCCTTTAATCCGGAGCGGACGGCGGAGCCGCCGAGGGTAACGTCAAGGACGGCGACATAATCAGGACGGTAAACGCGGCAGCGGGGCATGAGCGGGCTGTCGCTGACCCGGATAAAAGCTGTTACCGGCGCGCCGCGCCGCTCCGCGCCGAACAGGGAAAAGGCCCAGGCATAGCGGCCTTCCCGAAATACTGCTTCGGCAAAAACCGCCGCCGCGGCCACAATACCCTGGCCGCCCCGCCCGTGCAGCCGAAATTCGGTCATGCCGTTCATCTGTACCCCTCCTTGCAAATATCTGCAATTTGCAAATATTTGCTTGCAGAATTTTGCACACCTAGGCCCAGGTTTCAGTTGGGGCGGCTTTAGCCCCGCTCTGCAGCCGCTCTTCAGCCATCAAATCGGCCACAACTTCCGGGGGCTGTTTTTCCGCGGCTGAACGTTTAAAAATGTGCGTAAGTCTTTGTTCAATGCGACCCACCACCCGGCGAATCTCATCGGGATCTTTCAGGCCGAGCCGTATGGAATCAACGTAAATCAGGCCACCGGCATTGATGACGTAATCGGGCGCATAGAGTATGCCGCGGTTCATCAGTCCAGCGCCGCAGGCCCTGTCCTGCAGCACATTGTTGGCGGCCCCGGCCACAATGCGGCACTTAAGCTGCGGAATGGTTAGCTCATTAATGATCCCTCCGGCCGCACAGGGCGCAAAAATATCACACTCCCGGGCATGGATCTCTTCTGGAGCTACGGCTTTCGCCGCCCACCGGGAGACCGCCCCTTTAACTTTTTCCGGGTCAAGATCCGCCACGATTAAACGGGCTCCTTCTCCGGCCAGGTATTCGCAGAGCCTGCTTCCAACGCCTCCCAGCCCCTGCACCGCCACCGTCAATCCCTCAAGCGAATCGCTGCCCAGGGCGTCCCGGGCGGAGGCTTTGATCCCTCGCCATACACCGTAAGCCGTAAAGGGCGAGGGGCTGCCCTGGCTGGAATCCCCTAACACATGGGCCGTCTCCTGGCGGACCCAGTCCAGGTCCTTCTCGCCAATCCCCATGTCCTCTGCGGTAATATAACGGCCGCCCAGTTTATCTACAAAACGCCCGTACGCCCGTAAAAGCTTCTCGCTCTTGTCGCGGCAGGGGTCCCCGATGATTACCGCTTTGCCGCCTCCCAGATCCCGGTCCGCCATGGCCGCCTTGTAGGTCATCCCCCTGGCCAGGCGCATGACATCGTTCACCGCCGCTTCTTCGGTGGGATAGGGCCACATCCGGGTGCCGCCCAGGGCCGGGCCAAGAATAGTGCTATGGATGGCGATAACAGCCTTTAAGCCTGTTGAAGCATCGTGGGCAAAGAGCAGTTCTTCGAAGCCCTGTTTCTCCATGGCAGAGAAATATCCTGGCATCGCTCTCCTCCCCTTTAGCTGAAAAATTCAAAAAACAATATTGCAATTGACATGCCATCTTCTGAATCTTTTGACAACAGCCGGTAAAAAAATAACCTGGCCGTGGCAGGGCCGGTTGAACGGGGAAGGATTGAGGAAGCGGGAATCGACTTTTAATCGCCGGAGCGGTAGCGTTCAAGTTTGTTATAAAGGCTGCGCAGTGAAATCTGGAGCCGGCGGGCAGCTTCAGTTTTGTTGCCGCCGCACTGCATCAGCACCTGTTCAATCAACTCTTTTTCCCAGGCCTGCTGCAGTTGCTTCAGGGAGCCGCCGCTGTAGGTAATGCCTTCGCCTTTAGGCTTCGGGGCAGCGGCAAAGGGGATTAGCAGGTGTTCTTCTTTAATGACCGATTGATCTCGCCCCAGATTAATCAAGGCCCGTGAAATAACGTTTTGCAGTTCGCGCATATTGCCCGGCCAGTCATATTGCTGGAGGCGCTTATATACGGAAGGGGCAGCCGCAACGGCCAGGCGGCCGTATTCCTGGCCGTAGCGATGAATAAAATAATCGGCTAGCAGGGGTATATCTTCAGGAATTTCTCTAAGCGGAGGCAGGTGTATGGGGAACACGTTGAGGCGGTAATAAAGATCCTTGCGGAAAAGGCCCTGCTGCATCAACTCTTCCAGGTCGGCGTTGGTGGCGGCGATTATACGAACATCGACGGCCCGGGCCCGCGATTCTCCCACGCGCACTATTTCACCCTCCTGCAGCACTCTGAGCAGCCGGGCCTGGGCTTCCAGGCTCATGGACCCGATTTCGTCCAGGAAGAGGGTGCCCTGGTGGGCCTCTTCAAAATAGCCCTTCCTCCCTCCTTTTTTGGCCCCGGTAAAGGCCCCTTCGGTATAGCCAAAAAGCTCGCTTTCCAGCAGGGTGTCCGTTAGGGAGGCGCAGTTAACCCGGATAAGGGGCTTCTCCGCCCGCTCGCTGGCATGATGGATGGCATGGGCAAAAAGTTCTTTACCGGTGCCGCACTCGCCGCGCAGCAGCACGCTTACCGGGGTGCGCGCCGCCAGCCGCGCCCGCTCCACTGTTTCAAGCAACCGGGCGCTGCGGCCAATGATGTCTTCAAAAGTGTAGCGCGATTCCAGGTGGCGCACGAGGCGGCGCGTTCTGGCCAGTTCATCCATGAGGCGGCGGATCTCGGAAATATCATGAATGACGCCGACGCTGCCTTTCAATTTGCCGTTGATGATTACCGGGGCACAGCTAACCACCACATCCCGGCGGTAGGGGCCTACCTTCATTGGCACACCTTTTATCGGCTTGCCGGTTTTCAACACCTGGTAATGCACGCTTTCGCCTTCGGCGATATCCACGTTGGCCGGCTGGCCGAGAACCTGCTCCTCCGTCATCCCGGTAAGCCGGGTGTAAGCCCGGTTAATCATCAGGCCCATTCCGTTTTCGTCGACCACGGAAACGGCATCGGAGAGAGAGTCTATGACGGTTTGCAGTAGCAGCCGCCCTTCTTCGGCGGTAGAAGTTTTATCGGTAACTTCTTTCAATATGAGCCATGTTTGATCTTCACTGTCCAGGCGGGAAACAGCTATTTTGATGCCGTTCAGGACGAGGGTGGCGGGGAAAAAATTCTCTTTCAAGATCGCTTGCAGCATGGAAGGAAGGTCTTTTTTATCTTGATCCGGCCGGCATAGTTGCCGGGCGCGGTTGTTCCAAAGAACAACCTGCCCCTCCGCATTTATACAGACAATTCCTTCTTCAAGCTCTTCCAAAAACGACTGCCAGGGAAACGCAAGCGGCGGCGGGGAAGCGGCCATCTTATTTATCACTCCTCGCCTTGATGATTCTGAAATTAAAACAGGGTGGCGTCGCGCCGGGGGCTACGGCAATTGAAGAAGTTCCATGAATTCTTCTTCCGAAATAATGTTAACCTTGAGTTCGCGGGCCCGCTCCAGTTTGCTGCCGGGTTCTGCTCCGGCGACCAGGCAGGTTGTTTTTTTACTTACCGAAGTGGCCACCCTGCCGCCCCTCTCTTCCACCAGCGCCGCCGCCTTCTCCCTGGTAAAATTCTTCAGGGCGCCGCTAAAGACAAAAACTTGCCCTTCCAGGAAGCGGTCGCCCTCCGGTGGGGCAGCGGCTGCCGGTTCAGTGAAGTTAACACCGGCGTGGCGCAGCTTCTCCACAACCTCTTCAACCTCGGGAGCCTTGAAATATTCTACTACGGCGTCCGCTATCTTGGGGCCGATTTCCGGAACAGCGGTCAGCTCCTGCGCCGGGGCCTTAATTAGCGCATCCAGGGTGCCAAAATGCCTGGCCAGCAGGCTCGCCGCCCGTTCTCCCACAAAACGAATCCCCAATCCAAACAGCAGCCGGTGTAAAGGATTGCTTTTGCTGCGGCGAATGGCTTCCACCAGGTTGGCCGCCGATTTTTCGGCGAGACGCTCCAGCGGTTCAAGCTGCTGTTGCTGCAAATAGTAGAGGTCGGCCACGTCTTTGACCAGCCCTTCCCGCCAGAGCAGTTCCGCCACAGCCGGGCCGATGCCTTCGATATCCATGGCCCGCCTCGAACAAAAATGGACCAGCCGCTCTACTACCTGGGCCGGGCAGGCGGGGTTGAAGCAGCGGCGGGCCGCTTCTCCGGGAAGGCGCTGCACCGGGGATCCGCAGGAGGGGCATTGCCGCGGCATGGTAAAGGGTATTTCAGAGCCGGTGCGAGCTTCCGGTACGACCCGGACTATTTCGGGGATTATTTCACCGGCTTTGCGAATGACCACCGTATCACCGATCATGATGCCTTTTTCCGCCAGAATATCTTCATTATGCAGGCTGGCTCTCTGCACGGTAGTCCCGCTTAAACGAACCGGTTCAAGGAGGGCTACCGGCGTAATCGCTCCCGTCCGGCCAACATTCACCTGAATATCGAGGACGCGGGTAGTTTTTTCTTCGGGGGGATATTTAAAGGCCACGGCCCAGCGGGGGCTGCGGGAGGTGCTGCCCAGTTGTCTTTGCAGCTTCAGATCGTTTACCTTGACCACGATGCCGTCGATTTCGTAGGTTAGCTCTGCCCGTTGTTCCTGCCATGCCTGGCAATATTCCCACACCGCTTCGATACCGGAACAAAGCTTCCATTGGGGGTTTACCGGCAAATGCAATTTATCGAGGTAATCAAGCAGCTCGCTTTGCGTGGAAAGCTCCAGGCTGTGCTCCCCCAATCCATAGAGAAATATTTTCAGCGGCCTGGCGGCAGTGATCTTGGGGTCAAGCTGCCTCAGTGAGCCGGCTGCGGCGTTGCGCGGATTGGCAAACAGCGGCTCGCCGCGCTCCCGGCGGGTTTGGTTCATCTGCTCAAAATCTTTCCGGGATATATAAACCTCGCCGCGGACCTCCAGGGTCACTGCCTGCGGCAGCCGCAGCGGCAACTGCCGGATAGTCCGCAGGTTGGCGGTTATATCTTCACCGCGGAAGCCGTCACCCCTGGTGGCGCCCCTGACAAAAAGGCCGTTTTCATATTGCAGCGAAACGGCCAATCCGTCAATTTTCAGTTCGCAGACATACTCCAGGCGGGCCAGGCCTGCGCTTTTACGGATCCTGTTGTCAAAATCGCGCAGTTCGGACTCGCTGAAAGCGTTATCCAGGCCGAACATGGGCAGCCGGTGTTCTACCGCGGCAAAGGCGGGCAGAGGCGCGCCCCCGATCCTTTGCGTCGGTGAATCGGCAGTAACGAGCTGGGGATACTGCTTTTCCAGCTCCTGCAGTTCCCGCAGCAGCAGATCGAATTCGTGGTCGCTGATGATCGGTTGATCCAGGACGTGATAACGATAATTGTGCTCTTCCAGTTCCTTCCGTAACTGTGCGGCGCGACGGGACGCTTCGTTTAGCTGTTGTTTGTCCATGAAAACACCCCGCTGGTATAAGTGCCGGCCCTCCCGCCAGCCGTTTAACGCTCTCTTCCCGGGCTTTAAACATAGTATGGCCCGGCCATTTATGAAACAACCGCCGGGGGTATTAATCTATCACTCCAAGGCATTAAAACTTTCGCCGCAAACATGACAATTCCTTCCGTGGTGGGGCAGGGGCAATTGAGAAATTTAATTGTTGCCGGGACCGAGCTGTCCGGCCGCTTCTTCCTGATCCTTAGCTTCTTGCCCTGCTCCATGGGGTAAGGGGAAAAGAACAACTATTGAGAATTTCCCTCCAGGTGCAGTGTGGCTAAAACCTCCAGCAGCAGCGCGGCAAAACGCCTTTGCTCTGTTTCGCTAAGTTTATCCCGGGAAACACCGATAGCCTCTAAAACCAGGTCTTCCAGCTTATTGCTGCTGAGCATGGCTGTTATTTCAGTAGTGCTCAACGGGCCCATCCTGCGCAAGGCGCCGGTGATCAAGCTGCATAAATTATCTAGATCCAGAATATAATCGTCCATACCGCTCTCCCCTGCCCGGTGATATATAATATGGCATACCGGCGGTATAGGTTCCGTCTTGCCGGCCGTTTTTTTGTTTTGTTCTTGACACCTGCTGCTGCCTGGCATATGCTAGTAAAAGACCGTTCGGTCTCTGAGGAGAAAGTTTGCGAGCAATAAGCACGCCGCCCGGTATCCTGCTCTCAGTCAATGATCTCCCTGGCCGGCGGGATATGCCAGCAGGCCCTGCTTGACCCTGGCGGCGCAATCTGGGGGAAAGTGCTCCAGGATAGTGGGCCCATATTTTTCGATGGCATGACATGAAACGGAGGGAGATCTTAAAATGATTCTGGTTACAGGGGCTACCGGCCACCTCGGCAATGTCCTGGTGCGCAAACTTCTGGAAAGAGGCCGGCGGGTCAGAGCGCTGGTTCTACCCGGAGAGCCGCTTACTGCGCTCAATGGGTTGATGGTCGAAGTTATCGTGGGTAATATCCTTGACCGGGAAATCCTGAAGCGGGCCGTGGCGGATGTCGATACAGTTTATCACCTGGCCGGCGTAATTTCCATTCTTTCCGGTGACGATGAGATTATGCACCAGGTAAATGTGACCGGTGCGCGCAATATCGCCGAAGCCTCACTAAAAGCAGGCGTCAGGCGCCTTGTCCACGTTAGCTCCATCCATGCTTTCCAGCGTGAACCCCATGGAAAGATCATCGATGAAAAAACGCCGCTGGCAATCGGCAGCACAGACGGAGCTTATGACCGCACCAAGGCTGAAGGGACCCGGGAAGCGCTGAAACTGGTTGAACAGGGGCTCAATGCGGTAATCGTCTGCCCTACCGGCATCATCGGACCGTACGACTTCCAGGGATCAGAGCTGGGCAGAGCCGTGCTTGACTTTGCGGCAAAAAAAATACATTTCCTGGTGAACGGGGCCTTTGATTTTGTGGATGTACGCGACGTGGCGGAAGGATTAATCCTGGCCGCAGAAAAGGGGCGTAGAGGCGAAAAGTATATTCTATCCGGAAACCGGGCTACTCTGGAGCAAATTTGGCAAATGGCACAGAACTGCAGCGGTTGTAGATCCCCGCGGTTGATCCTGCCTTTTAAGCTGGCTCTCTTTGGCAGTACTTTTTTGCAGTACTACTACCGCCTCTTAAAATTAACACCCCGTTTTACCCCTTATTCCTTGCAGACTATCGTCGACAATTCGGCATTTAGTTGCGCCAAAGCAGTTGAAGAACTGGGCTACACGGCCAGGCCGCTGCAGGAAACAATAGCCGACTTCATCGCCTGGCATCGAGAATATTATCACCCGCATTTTACCAGTAAAAAGCGCAGGCCGGCCTACCGCATCAAAGGCGCCCGCGCCACAGAAAACCCGGGCTAGGCCCGGGTTTTGCCGGCTTGGGAAAAATTAGCGGGTGTGTATATTAATAAACAGGCCGCCTTTTCACCCGGCCGCTACTCTCCCCGGCATTTTTCTTTAATCCAGTCAATAATCTTTTCCAGGGGATCGCCGGGCGTGAAGACCGCGTCGGCATAACCTTCGGCCAGCAGCTTTTGGGCATCCTCCTCGGGGACAATGCCTCCGACCATAAGGGGCACATCTGCCATCTGCCGGCCGGCCAACAGCTCCTTAATGCGCGGTACCAGGGTCATGTGCGCTCCCGAAAGGATGCTCAGGCCCACCACATCCACATCTTCCTGCAGCGCCGCCTCGGCCACCTGCTCCGGTGTCTGGTGCAGGCCGGTGTAAATTACCTCCATGCCGGCGTCTCTGAGCGCCCGGGCCACCACTTTGGCGCCGCGGTCATGCCCGTCCAGCCCCGGTTTGGCCACCAGCACCCGGATCTTTCTCTCACTCATGGTCAAACCCCACCCCCTGTTTCTCTCCATCTCCAGTGCTCCGCCAATGCTTTACCCGCTTATTTTTGTTTTCTAATCTGTGAGCCCAGCAAAATCAGGTGAAATGCCGCGCCACCGCCGAGAATCAACACCAGGTTGGGGAAAGCTTCCGGTTCGGTCAAGGATGATGCCAGGATCACCACCGCCCAGATCAACATGCTGGCCCATAAAACAATCGCTTTCACCAGATTTCCTCCCCGTTTATAATTGTTTCGCGGGCGTGGCTCGCCACGCCCACTATGGTTTGGCATATTCTCCCTGGTTTACCCCTGTCAGTGGCTCTAGACCCGCAGGCGCGTCACGTCGCACCCCGGAAAATTTGATTCACAGTCTTCTGAATTCTGGATTCTGAATTCTTATACTAAAGTTTCTGATTAGAATAGCGGTTGCTCTTTATATTCCCCAAACACTTCTTTTAGCGCGGCAATTATTTCGCCTTCCGTGGCATAGGCTTTGACCGCCTCCAGGATATGGGGAATCAAATTTTCGGTGCCGGCGGCGGCTTTCTTTAACCGATCCAGGCAGACGCTGACCGCTATGGCGTCGCGTTTTTGCTTTAATTCACGTAAACGCTCTACCTGCTTCTGTTCCACCGCCGGGTCAATTTTGAGCAGTTCGATCTGCAGCGGTTCGCCGGAAGCAAAACGGTTGACGCCAACCACGATCCTTTCCCCCTGCTCCACCGCCTGCTGGAACGCGTAAGCGGCGTCGGCAATCTCCTGCTGGAAGAAGCCCCGGTCAATGGCGGCGAGAACCCCTCCCAGTTCATCGATACGTTTAAAATAGTCCTCTGCTTCTGCTTCCATCCGGCTGGTTAAAGCTTCGATGAAATAAGAGCCGCCCAGGGGGTCGATGGTATTGGCCACGCCGCTTTCATAGGCGATAATTTGCTGGGTGCGCAGGGCGATGCGGACCGCTTTTTCAGTGGGCAAAGCCAGCACTTCGTCCATGGAGTTGGTATGCAGCGATTGGGTGCCGCCCAGCACCGCCGCCAGGGCCTCCAGGGCGGTGCGCACGATATTGTTTTCCGGCTCCTGGGCCGTCAGGGAGCATCCTGCGGTCTGGGTATGAAAACGCATCATCCAGGAGCGCGGATTTTTGGCGCCGTAATGCTCTTTCATCCGCCGCGCCCAGATACGCCGGGCAGCCCTGTATTTGCAGATTTCTTCAAAGAAATCGAGGTGCGCGTTAAAGAAGAAGGATAGGCGCGGCGCAAATTCATCCACATCCAGGCCGGCGGCGATGCCGGCCTCCACGTAGGCAAAGCCGTCTGCCAGGGTAAAGGCCAGTTCCTGGACCGCAGTGGAGCCGGCTTCGCGGATATGGTAGCCGCTGATGCTGATGGTATTCCAGCGAGGCACGTGGCGGGAAGCAAAGGCAAAAATGTCGGTAATCAGGCGCATGGAGGGCTCGGGAGGAAAAATCCAGGACTTCTGGGCGATATATTCCTTGAGGATATCGTTCTGGATGGTTCCCCCTATTTTATCCCAGGTTACCCCCTGCTTTTCGGCTGCCGCCAGGTACATGCACCAGAGCACGGAAGCCGGGCCGTTGATGGTCATGGAAGTGGTGATTTTATCCAGCGGGATGCCGCTGAAGAGCACCTCCATGTCAGCCAGGGAGTCTATGGCTACCCCGCAGCGTCCCACTTCTCCTTCCGCTCGCGGGTGGTCCGAATCGTAACCCATGATCGTCGGCATGTCAAAAGCAACGCTCAATCCGGTCTGTCCCTGATCGAGCAGGTAGCGGTAACGCCGGTTGGAATCATAAGCGTCGCCGAAGCCTGAGAACTGGCGCATGGTCCAGAGGCGGCCGCGATACATGTTTTCCTGGACACCCCGGGTATAAGGGTATTTTCCCGGGAAGCCGAGATCCCGAAGGTAATCCAGGTTTTCAATATCAGCGGGAGTATACAGGTCCTTGACCGCCGCCCCGGAAATGGTCGTAAATGCGCTGCAGCGTTCGCCGTTTTTACCCCGGTAAGCCTGCCGTGCGGCCGTTTCTTTGAGCTCCGCCATTTTTTCTTGATCCCACATCAACCCCGCCTCCTCAGGAATCGTTATGTGGAAAAACAATATTCGCCAGCAGGTCGCGTGCCGCGCTGTAAGGGTCACGCCGTCGCTGCACGATTTCTTCGATCAAATCTTCCAAAGGGATGCGCGAACGAATCTGTTGCCAGACTCTGCTTTTTACCAGGTGCTCCACCTGTTCAGTCAACTCCCGCCTGACCCGTTCTTTGCGTAACTGGTGCAGTTTCCCGCTGGTTTCCAGGTAAGACCGGTGCTCTTGTAGCGAGCGCCATAACTTGTCGATTCCTTCCTCGCGCAGTGTAACCGTAGAAACAACGGGAGGGCGCCAGTCATACTGTTCTTTCATGTCCAGCATGACCCCGACTTCTGCTGCAGTCCGCTCGGCACCCGGCAAATCGGCCTTATTGATCACGAAAATATCGGCAATTTCCATAATGCCCGCCTTCATGGTCTGCACGCTGTCTCCGCCCGCAGGGGTCAGGACAACCACGGTGGAATCGGCGGTTTTTACAATGTCAACCTCCGACTGGCCCACGCCGACCGTTTCCACCAGGATAAAATCCTGGCCGAAAGCATCAAGGACCTGGATGGCCTCCTGCGTGGCCCGGGAAAGCCCCCCCAGGCTGCCCCTGGTACCCATGCTGCGAATAAAAACCCCGGGATCGAGAGCGTGATCCTGCATGCGAATCCGGTCCCCCAAAATGGCTCCCCCGGTAAACGGGCTGGTTGGATCAACGGCAATCACTCCCACTGAATAGCCATCCCGTCGCATTTCCTTTAATAACCGGTCTACCAGTGAACTTTTACCCGCCCCCGGTGCCCCGGTAATGCCGATGACATAAGAGTTTCCGGTATGCGGGTAGAGCTCCTGTAAAAGGTCATATTTTTGTGGATCTCCATTTTCTACCAGGGAAATTAAACGGGCCAGGGCCCGCCGGTTGCCTTCCAGTAACTCCTTAACTAGCTGCATAGTCTAGTACACACATCCTGTCCAGTTGTTATAACACGTAGTCCTTCGAGAGCGTACCGGCCTAGTATTCGATTCCCTTCCGTCCATCTACGCCGGCATCGTAATGGTGTTTGATTGCCAGTATTTCGCTGACCATATCCGCCCGCTTGACCAGCTCAGGAGAGGCGCCTCGCCCTGTAAGAACCAGGTCAACCCTGGGTGGCTTCTGCTCCAGCAATTCAAACAACTCCTTTTCCGAAATGAGACCATAATCAACCGCCACAATGATTTCGTCTAAAACCACCAGATCATATTCGCCGCTGCAGACAGCTTTTTTGGCCCTTTCAAAACCATCGCGGGCCAGCTCAATATCAACCGGTTCGGGATTTTCACGGTTTACGAAAACATCCCTTCCGGCCCGCACTACTGTCAGGTTGGGCAGGCGGCCGGCGGCCAGAAATTCACCGTAATCCCGCCCTTTCATAAAGTGGATCATATAGACACGATAGCCGTGTCCAATGGCCCGCAACGCCTGCCCTACCGCAGCGGTAGTCTTTCCTTTCCCGTTTCCCGTGTAGACCATGACCAGACCGCGTTCCTTAGTGCTCATTATCCCCTCTCCTTTCGTCATTCCGGTCAAGCGTTCCCCTGTCGCAGTTTAGGTTAAAATGGTGCCCCATGGAAGCATAACACCATGAGCTTGATTTTAGCCTTTCAAAAGATAACGCGAGATTACCAGGCGCTGCACCTCGCTGGTGCCTTCATAAATCTGGGTAATCTTTGCATCGCGCATAAACCGTTCTACCGGATAGTCCTTAGTGTATCCATAACCGCCAAAAATCTGGACCGCGTTGGTGGTTATCTCCATGGCCGCTTCAGAGGCAAAGAGTTTGGCCATGGCCGACGCCTTCCCATAGGGCAGGCCCTGGCTCTCCAGGAAAGCGGCCTGGTAAGTCAGCAGGCGGGCTGCTTCAATTTTGGTGGCCATGTCCGCCAGCATAAACGATATGGCCTGGAAGTTGCCGATGGGCTGGCCAAATTGCTCGCGGCTCGCAGCGTAGGCTACAGCCTCTTCCAGTGCTCCCTGGGCGATGCCCACTGCCTGGGCGGCGATGCCATTGCGCCCCCCATCCAGAGTACTCATGGCAATTTTAAATCCTTCACCTTCCTGGCCCAGCAAGTTTTCTTTGGGCACGCGGCAGTTTTCAAAAATCAACTCCAGGGTGGGCGAAGAACGCAAACCCATTTTCCGCTCTTTTTTGCCAAAAGAAAAGCCGGGCGTTCCTTTCTCTACAATAAAAGCGCTGATACCCCTGGCTTTTTTCTCCTTGTCGGTCACGGCAAAGATGATGTAAATCTCAGCTTCACCGGCATTGGTGATGAAAATTTTGTTTCCATTTAAAATATAACTGTCGCCGTCAAGCACGGCGGTAGTCCGCTGCGCCGCCGCGTCGGTTCCCGCCGTCGCCTCAGTCAAACCGAATGCGCCCAGTTTTTCGCCCAGGGCCATGGGCTCCAGGTATTTTTTCTTCTGCTCTTCGGTCCCGTATTTAAAAATAGGCCAGCTTGCCAGGGAAATATGCGCTGACAACGTTGTTCCGGCCGAGGCATCCACCCGGGATAGCTCTTCTACGGCGATAACATAACTGAGAAAGTCGCTTCCGGCCCCGCCGTATTCTTCGGGCCAGGGTATGCCGGTGATGCCGAGTTGACCCATTTTGTCAAAAAGCTCGCGGGAAAAATGTTCGTTTTCGTCCCGCTCTGCGGCGCCCGGTTTAACCTCTTTCTCGGCAAAATCACGCACCATCTTCCGGGTCATCTCCTGCTCTTCCGTAAGAGCAAAATTCATCTTACCCTACCTCCTCGTTATTTATGGAAAGTTTTGAGGACATCCCTGGAGATAACTAGGCGCTGAATCTGGTTTGTCCCTTCATAAATCTGGGTCACTTTGGCGTCGCAAAAATACCGGAATAGGGGATATTCACCTTCATATTCATCCGGAGGCCAGAGATCAATGCAGCGAATGGCCGCCTCAACCGCCAGGTCTGTAGCGAAACACTTGGCCATGGCCGCTTCCCTGCTGCAAGGCTGCCCTTTTTCTTTCAACAGGGCGGCCCTGTACGTAAGGAGGCGGGCCGCCTCCAGCCGGGAAAATAGATCGGCCAGGGTAAAACGGGCCCACTGGCTGACCTGATCTCCCTTCTCCAGGCGGGAAGCCAGGTAAGCCGCCGTGGCTTCCAGGGAAGCCCGGGCCAGTCCCAGGCCCTGGGCGGCGATGCCGATACGCCCGCCATCCAAGAGCGACATGGCCAGAGCAAAGCCCTTGCCTTCTTCTCCAAGGAGCTGGTCAGCGCCGACTACCAGGTCAGTAAACTGTAACTCCGTAGTCGCAGAGCCGTGCAGCCCCATTTTTTTTTCCGGTGGAGCAACGGTCAAGCCCGGGGTACCCTTTTCAATCAGAAAAGCGCAGATTCCCCTGCTGCCTAAAGATTGATCCAGCGTGGCGAAAACTGTATACAGGTCAGCCTCGCCGCCGCTGGTAATAAAGACTTTGCCGCCGTTGATACAATATCCTTCTTCTATCCGCCTGGCCGACGTGCGCAAGGCCGCCGCGTCGGATCCCGCTCCCGCTTCGGAAAGGGCGAAAGCCCCCAGCAGTTCACCCCGGGCCAGCCCGGGCAGATAACGCTCTTTTTGGGCCTGAGTGCCGTAGTATAGCAGGGGAAAGGTGCCTACGGAAGTATGCACCGCCAGGATTACTCCCGTGGAGGCGCAAATCCGGGAAATTTCTTCAATTAACAGGATGTAGGTAAAAAAATCTTCTCCCTGGCCGCCCCATTCCCGCGGTACCGGCAGGCCCATATAGCCCCGCCCGGCCATTTTGCGCAGGTTATCCCGGGGAAAAGTGTGGCCGGCCGGCTGAAGCTCCCGGTCGGCAAATTCCCGGAACTCGATCTGCCGCGCGGCATGTTTTGGTGACAAACAAAAATCCATGCGCTTGCTCCTCATAGTTGGAAGTTAGAAGTTGGAGGTCAGAAGTTTAATGAAAAGTCCCTTTTCCTAGTCTCTGCCTTCTATGGTTAGCGGTGCCGTTTAACTCGTCTCTAAAACCTTGCTCCTGAATTCTGGATTCTGAATTCTGTCTTCCCTCCAAAGGGATTAAATTATTTCATCCTCCAGACCTGCCTTACCAGGTAGTGCTTCAGCCTACCTTTACAATCACCGCTTCCCCCTGGGCGGCGCCGCTGCAGATGGTGGCCAGGCCGTAGCCGCCTCCCCTGCGGCGCAGCTCGGCGATTAAAGAAATTAAGATGCGGGCCCCGCTGGCGCCAATGGGGTGTCCCAGCGCCACTGCTCCGCCGTTGACATTAACCTTATGCTCAGGCCAGTCTCCGAGCTTCATTGCAGTCAGCGCTACGGCGGCAAAAGCCTCATTCACCTCGATGCGATCCATTTGTTGAGCCGTCAGGCCCGCTTTGCGAAGCGCCGCTTCGGCAGCATGGTAAGGCACGGTGGCTATGTACGGAGGTTCCAGGGAAGCGTGCCCGTGGGCTACAAGGGCGGCCAGGGGCTCCAGCCCCCATTCCCTCGCCCTCTCTTCAGAGGCCAGCACTAAGGCTGCAGCGCCGTCGCTGATGGCGGGTGCATTTCCGGCAGTGATCAATCCATCCGGTTCAAAAGCAGGCGGCAGCGCGGCCAGTTTCTCATAGGTAGTATCCCGGCGGGGCAGCTCGTCATCTTTCACTAATTGCGGCTCGCCTTTTCGCTGCGGCACCGCTACCGGGACTATCTCCTCCGCAAGCTTGCCGCTGTCCATGGCCTCAATGGCCAGGCGATGGCTGCGCAGCGCCCAGCGATCCATCTCTTCACGGGTGATACCGTGGGCTGCCGGGATTTTGCTGCCGTGCACACCCATATGAACTTGATGAAAGGGGCACCACAAGCCGTCTTTGATCATTCCGTCCACCCAGGCGGCGTCGCCCATCCGCAAGCCGGTTCGGGCCTGTTCCAGCAGATAGGGGGCGGCGCTCATATTTTCCATGCCACCGGCCGCCACTACTGCGGCTTCACCGCTGCGGATCATCATCTCTCCCAGGTTTACCGCCCGCATTCCGGAAGCGCAGACTTTATTAATCGTGTCGGAGGGGACAGTGGCGGGCAGTCCCGCTTTGATCGTCGCCTGGCGGGAGGGAATCTGTCCGGCGCCGGCCTGTAGCACCATGCCCATGTACACATAATCTACGGCCTCCGGGGCCACCTTTGCCCGGCGCAGCGCTTCCCGCAGCGCCACGGCTCCCAGATCTACCGCCGCCAGGCTTTTCAAGCTTCCCAGGTAGCGCCCAAAGGGGGTGCGGGCGTAGCCGACAACCACGGTGCTTCCCATGGCCTCACCTCTTTGGTTTAATTCTGCAATCTTAACATAATTTCTTTATAAAGCATGTTTTTTCCTGCAATTTTCAATTATTTAATTGCGCCCGATTATATAGCGGTATGGGTTCACCTTCTCCCGCA
>ERZ795060.2677-NODE-2677-length-17603-cov-4.383007_pt1 | contig 17603 bp, 14 predicted proteins | sample MGYA00375144_ERZ795060 | MGnify/ENA primary metagenome ERZ795060 (study PRJEB30189, sample SAMN05720157) | activated sludge metagenome | isolation source: anaerobic digester from wastewater treatment plant | place: Japan | collected 2015-05-15 ...
TCAGGTTCTCCACAATTATGAAACAGGTGGCAAATGATCTGATGCCGGTCGCCGGTGACTTTATTGCAGCAGGTGATCCGGAAGATCCGCGGATTATCCATCTCTCTCTGGCTCCTATCATTCGTGACGGAGTTTTTTCCGGTACCCGGGGCATCCTCATCGATATTACCGAGAACAAGCGGTACCAGGAGAGACTCCATCATATGATTGAAGAGAAGGATGTCCTCTTTCGTGAACTGCATCACCGGGTTAAAAATAACATGCAGATCATCTCAAGTATGCTCCAGCTGCAGGAAGAGTACATCTCTGATGAGGTCGTTCTCTCCGCCCTTCATGATTGTGAACAGCGGATTGATTCGATGGCGCTCGTTCACGAGACCTTATACCGGACTGAATCACTTGCAAGCATTCCATTCGGCCAATATCTTGAGGAACTGGCCAGGGCGGTGACTGAGGGATTCGCAACCGTAAGGGATATCAGGACTGAGATCGATGTCGGAAGTATCATGCTCAGTCTGGATACCGCCGTCACTATCGGTTTGATCGTGAATGAGCTGATGGTCAATTCAATGAAATATGCCTTTGTGGACCGGCCATCCGGGCATATCACCATTCAGTTGTCATGTGAGGACGGCGGGTGCATGATGCGGTATTCAGATGACGGGGTAGGTCTTCCCCCTGGATTTGATATCGAGAAGATCTCAAGTCTTGGTATGCGTCTTGTACGGATTCTTGCAAAACAGATACGGGGAACACTTCAGATTGAAAGTTCGCAGGGTGCAGGAATGGAATGTACGGTCAGATTCCCGAAACAGGCAGGTAATGTATGACCCAGGTGCTTATCGTTGAAGATGAAGCTATCGTCGCAGAATCTATCGCATCAAAACTTCGCCGGTACGGATATGAAGTGATTGATACCCTTCCGACCGGAGAAGAGGCTGTTGAAATGGCAGGGAAATCACGGCCTGATGTCATCCTCATGGATATCCATCTGACAGGAAAAATGGACGGAATCCAGGCAGCTGACAGAATTTCTGGCCAATATCATATTCCGGTGATATTTCTGACGGCGTATGCCGATGAGCAGACCATCGCACGTGCCAAGGAGGCGGGGCCATTTGGATATCTGGTCAAACCGTTCCGTGAACGGGATCTGTATGTGACTATTGAGATGGCACGGGAGCGCTCCAGACTTGAGGCAGAGCTTGAAGCGGCAAACCGCGAACTTGACTCATTCAGCTATTCAGTCTCACATGACCTGCGTGCGCCGCTTATCGCAATCGATGGATTCTCCCGAATTCTTGAGGAGACCTATGCCGGGTATCTCCCCCCTGATGGTATCGAATGTCTGTCACGGATCAGGCAGGCAGCAAACCAGATGGATCAACTTATTGAGGATTTTCTCCGGCTCTCCCGGGTTACACGAGCACCCATTCTTATGGAACGGCTTGATCTCTCCCACATGGCACGCGAGATCCTGGGGCAGCTGGCGACCCATGATCCGGACCGCAAGGTCTCCTGGAGGGTTGAAGAAGGGCTGATGGCATATGGAGATCCAGGACTTTGTGAGATCGCTTTGAAAAATCTGATAGGGAATGCCTGGAAGTATACCATGAAGACCGATAATGCACAGATACAGATGGGGAGTATGATGCAGGGCCAGACGCGTGTGTTTTTTGTGAAGGATAATGGTGCTGGTTTTCCATCTGATAAAGCAAATCTTCTCTTTATTCCCCTGCAAAGACTCCATTCACACCAAGAGTTTCCAGGAAACGGAATCGGTCTTGCAACAGTGCAGCGGATCATACACCGGCATGGTGGACGTATCTGGGCAGAGGGTGCTATCGGTGAAGGAGCAACCTTCTTCTTTACCCTTCCTGAAGGGGCGAATTAATCCGGAGAACGACATGCCAACAGTACTTATTATTGATGACGAGGATCTCGACCGGAAAGTGCTTCATTCAATCCTGCTCTCCGCGGGATATGAAGTGGTGGGGACAGCACGAAGCGGAGAAGAAGGTATCAACCTGTGTAAAACCCTGAGACCCGATCTTATTACGATAGACCTCATGATGCCAAAGATGAACGGAATAGAGGTACTGATCAGACTTATGAAGGAGAACGATAAGACCAATGCCCTGATTTGTACATCTGCCCATTCAGATCCGGTGGTTGATCTTGCGATTCGATATGGGGCAAAAGGATATATTATCAAACCATTCCAGGCCAAATCCCTCCTTGCGACCGTAAAACAAGTAATCGGTGCACCTGACCCTGCACGGGTGAATGTATGGAATTTTTAAAGATTTATGAATCAAGGAATGGGTACGAATGGGAATCCTGATTGTTGATGATACGGATTTTGATCGCAATCTGCTCAGATCAATTCTCCTCTCAGCCGGGTACGAGATATCCGGTATGGCCTCATGTGGGGAAGAGGGGATCAGACAATTTCATGCTCTGCAGCCAAGTCTGGTTATGCTAGACCTGATCATGCCTGACCTTAACGGTATTGAAGTACTGCGCCGGATCAGGAGTGATGCACCAGATGCAAAGATCATGATGTGCACATCGGTGGGTGAAGAGAGTATGGTTGACCTGGCACGGAGGATGGGTGCCAGAGGGTATATCGTCAAGCCCTATATCGCGGATAATCTTTTAGGCGCCGTTCAGAAGATTCTTGGCCCGCCTGAAAAAGCACGGGTTGTTTAAGATATTTCAGAATACATCACCGCCTGTTTTTCCCTGTTTTTGATCTCATGAAGGGACAGAGATGGTATGGACCACCGATCCTTTGCCATGCTGACCGGATATGGTCAGTCCGACCTGGTACGTTCCTGCCCGCTGATAGGTATGAACAGGGTTTTGCTCCCATGAGGTATACCCGTCACCAAAATCCCAGAACCATACCGAGGGATCTCCGGTTGATGTGCATGAGAACCGTACGGTTGCAGGATTTTTCGGATCTGTATCCCAGGTATACGACGCCTGATAAACGGTTACAACGCCACTGTCCCTGGCCTGGCTGCACGCATTAGAGACGGTATAACTGACGGTATAGCGCCCGGGATATTCATACCGGTGGTAAAACGGCCCGGTAATGGAAGTTATGGTTCCGTCTCCCAGATTCCATGTCCCAGCCAGGGGGTTATTGGGGACTGAACCGGTAGATCGCTCAGAAAACCGCACCTCAAGAGGGGCATAGCCGGATATTGGCTCGATCATGATAGACGTATTCACCCTGGGAACTGTACCAACTGACACCTGCTTGTCCATCAGGAACCAGACCAGATTTGTTGCGTCTCCCGGATAGGTGACTGAGAAGACATCATGGTGTATTCCTGGCATAAATACCACCGGCTGACCACGGTCTGGTTCACCAGGATAAAACCGGTTCATATCGCCAACCGGGAGTGAAACGGGGTGGTCATGGCGGGAAGTGTATCCAAATCTGGCAGTACATGAGCCGTCAGCGTTTCTGCATACCACACCCGATTCCGGAATCAGCATGCCAGGAATGGGTGTCCCTGATGGAGCTGGTGTGTTGGTAGTAACAGGGGTTGTTGTTGGCAGGGGGGATAATCGGGCCATTAAGGTATACCGGTTCAGAACAGCGGTGACTGAGTCCGGATCCATGATATAACGCGCTCCCTGTGTCCGCTCAGTACTCCCGTCCCATGAGAGAAACCGTATCATAGCAGCCTGTGCCCCTGGCGGGGGATCTCCGGTAAAAGTGTATGACTTTGGATCAGGCTTTGTATCCTGTGGATAATCCTGAAATGAATATGTCCGGTTCTGATCATCAACCCAGAGAATCCGAACAATCCAGGTCTCTGCCGGATCCTCTTTCTGCCCGGTACTGTCTTGTTCCACAAGAGAACCTGATAGATTCAAGGTCTCACCAGGACCCTGCCCCCCGGTAAATAAAACAGATATTCCTGCAGCGATAATGAGTGATATAAGAATGATGATAAGGACGATATGATACTGGTTATCAACGGGATCCATTGCAGTTCTTACATCTTTTATGTCATACGCCAAGAGGGCTTCTCAGCAGTTCATGTTTTTAGAGGAATATCTTATCATGAATACACCTATCGTTCATTCCCATATACGTTCGCGCGAGACGGATCTGCATACAGCCATCATCCTGTCTTCATACCTGCAACTGGTTCTTCTCTCTGTACTCTGCTCCATCCTGGTTCTGACCTGGACGGTGCCGGCCGATCCTGTCTCTTTGGCAACTCCACCAGGGATGAACCGGTCAATTGATCCAGGGGTGGATTTCTTCTCATATGCTAATTATTACTGGATTGCTGACCACCCGGTTCCAAAGGATCAGAAATTTTACTCTGCATTTGAAGAGGTAAAGGATATGGTCGATAAACGGGTGAGATCCCTTGTTGAAGACGCCGCAACCGATTACAGTGCAGAACAGGGAACTCCCCGGCAACTTCTGGGATCATTTTACCGTGCTGCACTCAATGATGAGTCAAATGCAAAGACAGGCCTTACTCCGGTTCAGGATGAACTTGATGAGATTGCACGGGCATCAGACCGGAGTGAGATTCGTGTGATCGCTTCAAATCTGACCGCACGCGGACTGGATCCCTTTTTCATCCTGTATATTGATGAAAACCCTGAGAAACGGCAGGAACTTATCGCGACCGTCGAGACCGGTGATTTTACCATCAGGTTCCCCCCGTTTTACGAACTTGCATTTGATGAGGCTGTTCGGGTCCAGGACCTGATGAAGGAGTATGTTGCCTCAACCTTCAGGGATCAGGGTATGGATGCTGATGCAGCACAGAACGCTGCGGATGTCGTATTCAGGATAGAACGCCGGATGGCACAGGCTGAGATGGGTCTGAATACGTCTCATGCAAACAGTTCAGAAGAACTGAAGGCAGGAACATACCAGGCAGCGGATCTGAAAACCCTCTTTCCCGGGGTAAACTGGAATGCTCTCTTTGAAAAGTCCGGGCGTCCTGATCTCAAAGAGATCTATATCACAAATCCGAATTACCTCAGGGAAGTCGGCAGAATACTCTCATCAGAACCTGTTGATGATCTAAAGGTTTTTCTGACCTGGCGGGTCCTGCAGTATGCAGCACCCTATGCCACACCTGACATGCAGGACAGGTATTACCGGTTTTATGATGTAAAACTCTCAAAAGGCGAGATTACTCCACAAAAAGATCGGGTTTTTGACATCATGAACCTCTATCTTGGAAACCCCATTGCTCATCTGTATGTTGACAGGTATTTTTCTGCATCTGACAAGGCAAAAGCAGAAGAAATTATCAAAAATATCAGGGAGGTCATGCGTGAACGGGTGCAGAACCTCTCATGGATGAGTCAGGAGACAAAAGATATTGCTCTTTTGAAGATGGACGCACTAAAGGAACAGGCAGGGTATCCTGAAGAATGGGGTCAGTACCGGAACCTTACCCTCAGTGACACCTCATATCTGGAGAACATGCTGGCTCTGAATGAGTACTTTACCAATGGAAGCCTTCAGCTCTCCGGCGAACCGTCGGATCCAGATGTATGGTATGTGTCTCCACACGGGGTTGAGGCCCATTATGATCTTGTTCATAACCGGATCATCGCCCCTGCCGGATTTTTAAACCCGCCATTTTTTGATCCGATGGTTGATGATGCATGGAATTATGGATCATTCGGATGGGTCTACGGGCATGAGCTTATTCATATGATTGATATCGGAGGCCAGCAGTATCGTCCGGATGGAAAGAAAGAGAACTGGTGGACAGATGATGATGCAAACCGGTACTTCCATGCAGCCTGGCCGTTGATTGTGCAGGTCAACGAAACACCGGTCCTTGACAATCTGACCCTGAATGGAACACAAATGCTTATCGAAAGTTCCGCTGACCTTGGGGGCCTCACCCTTGCCTATCATGCATTTATCAGATCACGCACCGATCCGGACTCGCTTGATACCCCGGGAATTGATGGTCTGACTGACCGACAACGATTCTTTGTCGCATTTGCACAGGCGATGAGAGGAAATATCACCGATGAGAACCTGCGCAATGTTACGATGTCAGAGGATCATCCCTGGAACAAGTATCGGGTAAATATCATTCCCTTCCATATGGATGAATTCTATGAAGCATTTCCGGATATTAATCCGGGCGATCCACTCTATGTGAATGAGACCGAACGGGCACGGCTCTGGTGATATGATGCACAAACGATTGACCCTGTATATACTAGCAGTATTCCTGATCTGGTATTGTCTTCCTGCCGCAACCACTCTGGCAGATTCTGTGACCGGCACTGATGAGAGATTCCTGACTATCCTGGCAAAGACAGATCGGGGATACTATGCACCGGGTGATATCATCAGGATACAAGGAACGATCACCGGTGATGAGAATGCCTCTGTTCATGCAGAAATCATCCTTTCGTTTCAGGGTATGAATACTACCACAGCAACAAACCCGGATGGTTCATTTACCGCACGAGTTCCGATCTCGCTGATTGAGCCGGAGAGTATGTACCGCCTTATGATTTCTGCTCATGCAGAAGGGTATGCAGAGAAGAATGTTTCATTACCCATCATTATCATGGGTGAACCCTCCTCCCTTGCCCCTCCTCCGGTCGTTCCTGATGAATACGTACTTATCTGATTTTTACCAGAGAAACGTCCACATTCCTGACTTTATAGGGGTACTCCCGCTCCAGGACCGAGCGGAGTTTTGAGATATTCTGCCCGTCCCGAACCCACCCCCCGTCATACGAAGAGCGTACCACATCAGTGCTGTACTCGCCGGTCTTTGGATGGTATGCGAGTATGAGGAGGAGTCCTGCATCTGCGCTCCGGTCCTGCGCAATAATGTCACCCTCCCGATATACAGGCTCTGTTCCTGGTGGGGATGAGTCTGCCCCAATCCCGATCTGACTGAGTGCAATCCGGTTTACCCTGGCAGGATAGGTTCCTTCAACCTCTGCCCGCCCCATCCATTCGGCTCTAGTATCCGGCCTGTATCCCCAATCCCCGGTATAGTATGGATAGATGGTATCGGTGGCATACTCGTCTGTTGCAGGGTCATACCCCAGAATCACGAGGACATCATCTGCCCTGCCTGATGTCCGGGAGATAAGATCTCCCGGGACATAGAGTGGATTTCTCCCTTTTGAAGATGACTGCATGCTCCGGGCCTGATAGGGGGTCCCGGGTCTGAACACCGTATCAGCAGGCACAGGTAATTCTGCCGCTTTCTGAGAGAGCATCTCATACTCCGCCATGCTGACATTTCTTCCAAGCCCTGGCTGCACGAGGAATTGTCCGTCATTTCGTCTGATTAACTCCTCAATCCGGTACTGGTTATCTGGAAGGAGGCTGGTAATCAGTATGTAAGTCCCATTCTCTCTTCTTATGAGCACATCTCCGACCGAATACATCGGGTTATGCGGGGGAACGATCACCGGCTCCTCAACCACCGGTTCCTCCTGAAGAACCGGAAGGGCCAGTGTCCGTGCCAGCAATAACCTGGATGAATTGTCGTTGAACACGGCGGTAACCCGGCATGTGACCTCATTATTCTCAGACACCGGATAGAGATCGTCGATGGGAATCGCAATTGATGAGCCTTCATATGTGCCAAGGGTAGTTCCTGTCTTAACAAGTGTGCCCAAAGACTGATTGTTCATGGTTATGTCAAACTGTTGAACCCTGGAAAGTCCGGGTCCCCCCTGGTTTTTGATAAAAACAAGGTCTTCTGTACTATCAATAAAAATCGAGATGTCACCTGCGGTTGCTGAGAGCGGGGACGGATTGAGAACCGGCGGAAGAAGGAATGCAAGCATGACGATAACTGCAATCACCCCGGCGATACCAAGAATACGATGCCATACAAGAATATCAGAAAAATGGGGGACAGGGAGTGATAAGAGCTGATCTTTCACACTTTTTTTTATATGACTCTTGTTCTTCTCCTGGTTCCTTTTATAAACTTCATTTGAGGGATCAAGGGTGAGCGCATTTTCAAAGCATACCTCCGCGTCCTCATATTTTCCCATCTTTGTAAAAACAACCCCAAGAGCGTTCCAGGCCTTATGATCCTCTTCTGATGCTTCGACCACTTGTATGAGGAGATTGGATGCATTCTGCAACTCCCCTCTCCGATAGGCCTCTATCCCCTTTTTGTACGTATCCTGAATCGCATCATCATCCACCATATCACACGTACCCCCGAGCGCCAGATGTATGTATCAGATATGGTCCTTCACGAAGAAATGGTATTCCAAACCGGCCCTCCATATATCATCCATAAATATCCAGCCTGCAGGCTTATCTGACTCCTGACAAAAATGCATACTCATGCCGGGTTTTTCCTGCTGATTGGGACATATGGTGAAGAACATTTATATTGACTTTCTCCGAATATTTCAGAATGGGGGAGAGAATCGTGCTGAGGCAGATCACTCTGATACTTTTCAGTCTTATGGTACTACTTCCGGTGATGGTATGTGGGGCATCACCCGGAGATATTCTAAAAAACCAGGTTCTTGGTCTTCCGGACGGTCCTGAATGGGGCTATGGCCTTGATACCTCACCGGATGGGAATACTACCGTATGCGGGGTGGCATACCCTGATCAATCCGTTGATCTGGGATCCCTCGGAAACGGGGATGTCTGGGTACTCAGATTTAATGCAGATAACGCAATCGTCTGGGAGAAACTTTTTGGCGGGAATGAGACCGATTATGCCCTGGCTGTGCGAAATTTACCAGATGGCGGAGCAGCGGTCATTGGCACCACCGGATCATATAACGGTGATGTCACCGGCTATCATGGAAATGGCGACATGTGGTTTCTCAATATCGGCCCTGATGGAAATATCCGCTGGGATCAGGCATTTGGAGGAAGTCTGACCGATGAAGGATCAGATCTGGCCCTTCTGCCGGATGGAGGATATATCCTCTGTGGGTATACGATGTCCGCAGACGGGTATTCCACTCGTCAGTTTGGAGAGGGAGATCTCTGGCTTATTCGTCTTGATCAGAACGGGACAGTCATGTGGCAGCAGACATATGGAGGAAGCAGACGTGACAGCGGGACCAGTGTCATCCTGACCCGGGATCATTCAATTGTTGCCTGTGGAAATACCAACTCAACCGATGGGATGGTGTCCGGCAACCGGACCAGTAGCGATGTATGGGTGATAAAGACCGATCTGAACGGAACCCTGCTCTGGGAACGGTCCTTTGGAGGGTCAGCGCTTGACTGGGGCCATTCGGTTGTTGAACTTGCATCCGGTGATCTCATGATTGCAGCCGTCACTGCATCAGGAGATGGTGATGTAGAGATGAATCATGGGGCAGGTGATATCTGGCTGATGCGAATCACTCCTGATGGAACACCGGTCTGGATGCATACCTATGGCGGGAGCTTTAGTGACAATGTCTGGAAACTTGAGCCCTCACCGAAAGGAGGGGCATACTTTGTCGGTGACAGTTATTCTGTTGATGGTCAGTTCAAAGGAAATCATGGTGAGTCTGATCTCCTGATTGGTGAGGTGGATGGTGATGGAAACCTGCTCTGGTACAGGCAGATCGGCGGCTCGTCAGTTGACCGGGGATCCTGGGTAAAACGAACCGGGACCGGTTCCCTCATGATCACCGGAATGACTGCATCATCTGACGGAGATCTATCAGGAGCACATACAAGCGGTGATCTCTGGCTCGTTGAGGTTGAAGGGAGTCCAGCTCAGCCGGTCACCCCGTCTCTCCCGCAACCAGACACTGCACCCTCCAAGCCTCCTGTCGGCCCGCTTGGTGGAGACGGACCAGTTCCAACTGATCCTGACGGGGACGGGAGATATGAGGATCTGAACGGGAATGGCAGGATGGATCTGCAGGACCCAACAGTATTCTTCACGTATTTCAGCTGGCTGCAGAGCCAGGGAAACACATCTGCATATGATTTTAATGGGAACGGAGCTCTGGATTTAAGTGATGTCCAGGCATTATTTACGGAGATACAATCATGAATACTCAATTGACATGGATCGGTCTGTTATGCATTATCGCAACGGTTGTCACAGGAGTGGAGGGTGCAGTGGTTTCTGTCCAGTCAGGAACACTCTCCCCCGGGGCTGCCGGAACTCTTGATATCATTCTTGATTCAGCTCCATCTGGCATATCCGGGTACCAGATGACTGTTCAATCGGATAATGCGGCGGTTGTGAAAGTAACCGGAGCGACCTATCCTTCATGGGCAGCCCTTTCTGAAGCACTTCCTGGTGACGGGGGTTCCTATGCCCTTCGTGCCATTGATCTGAACAGCGGAGTAGAAGCCGGAGCATCACAGGTACCCCTTGCAACCCTCTCGGTTCAGGCAACCGGAAGTGGAACTGCCCAGATAACGATCCAGAACCTGCAGATAGATGATGACGCAGGAAACGCTCTCCAGGCAGAGGCAAAAAGCGGGGCGGTAACCGTATCAGGGGGAAGCACACCGGTTGTTCCATCAACACAGGAGATTCAGGTCAATCTTCAGACCGGATGGAACCTTATCAGTATCCCGATGCAACCGGCTGCAGGATGTGAGACCGCAGCAATCTTTAAGAACGTTCAGAGTGCAGGCCATTCCATTCTTACCTATGACGGATCAGGATGGATTACGGTTGGAAAAGACCACCTGCTCAAACCAATGACCGGATACTGGATCTACACCACCAGTCCGGTGACGATCCCCCTGACGGTCAAAGGGGCACCAGCCGAAGCAAGAGCCCTGAACGCAGGATGGAACCTGGCAGGTATTACCGGTACAAGCCCGGCGTCTGCTGAAACGGCTTTGTCAGGCCTGTCATCCTGGTCATATATTGTCAGCTATGATGCTGCCCGTCAGCAGTACCGGGATGCCGGTATGAAAGAAAATCAGAGTCAGATCACCCTCATCCCTGGTGAGGGGTTCTGGATATATCTTAATACACCCGGAACGCTGAGTCCGTAAGCATAAAACAAACCCTATATTTTTATAACACATTTCTTAGGACATATTCAGAATGGAGACCTGGAACATGAAGTACACGATTGGAGTATGCATTCTTCTCACCACCCTCCTTGTTATGGGTGTTTCCGCAATCCCCCCGCTGCCATACGAGTTTTATGGGAATGTTTCAATAAATGGAACCCCGGCCGAGGCAGGGACGATAATTATTGCGAAAGTGAACGGGTCTGAGGTCGGTACTGTGACCACAACAGCTGCTGGTGTATATGGCGGCGCCGGAACGTTTGATCGCCGTCTGGTGGTCAATGGTGCGGAAGACCAGATCGGTGAGTACATCACATTCTGGATTGGAGATATGCAGGCTGCACAGAAGGTCAAACTCTATGCAGGTGAGTCACAAAAGCTTGATCTGACTTTTATTCCTGGAAAAGAAGGGAGTATTGATGCATCAGTGACCCCCTCACAGGCCGGAACCATCGCGGATGTTCCAACCGAAGAAGCAACACCGGTAGCAACCGCAACAGAAAAAGCACCGCTTCTTATTGCCCCTCTTGCAGCAGGGCTTGCTCTCCTCATTCTTGGACGCAGGGATTAATTCCCCGCTTCTTTTTTGTACGTGACCAGCACATACCTATCCCATATGCCAGAGGTCACAGTTTATTCAACACAGAACTGCCCCTACTGCCGGCTTGCAAAGGCGTTCCTTGACAGAAATAATATTCCATACCGGTCGATTGATGTGGGTATTGACCGGAAAGCAGCAAAAGAAATGGTCGAACTCTCCGGGCAATACGGGGTCCCGGTTATTGTTGCTGGTGATGAGGTGATTGTCGGATTTGATACTGACCGGCTCCGTGCACTCTTTACCTCAGGCAAAAAACCGGATATGTTTGATGTAATTATCGTTGGCGCAGGCCCTGCCGGACTGACTGCAGCCCTTTATTGTGTCAGGAAAAATCTCAAGACTCTGATCATCTCACCTGACATCGGCGGGCAGGCTCTTGAGAGTTGGAATATTGAAAATTACATGGGATACCGGATGATCACCGGTGATGACCTGATGTCAAAATTTGAAGAGCAGATTCGGGAGCTTGAGATCAGGATAGAACTTGACCAGGTCACCTCTCTTCTTCCGACAAGCGGAGGATTCTCGATCAAAACAGTTTCAGACCAGGAGTATAAAGGAAAGACAGTGATCCTTGCCCAAGGGAAAAAACCTCGAAAACTTGGAGTGCCAAGAGAGGATCAGTTCATCGGGAGAGGACTGTCGGTCTGCGCAACCTGTGACGGACCATTATTTAAAGAGAAGATTGTCGGCATCGTCGGGGGAGGGAACTCGGCACTTACGACTGCCCTTGAGATGAGTTCCATTGCAAAGGAGGTTCATCTTATCGTACGGAGCAGTATCCGTGCGGATGCCATATACAAAACCCAGTATGAGCAGAAGGAGAATATCATCACGCATACCGGATATGAGGTCACCGAACTGCTCGGCGACGACCGGCTTTCGGGTATTATCATCACAAACCGGGAGACCGGGGAGAAGAAAAGCCTGAACCTTGACGGGTTGTTCACCGAGATTGGCTGGATTCCAAATACCTCATTTGTTGAAGGGCTGCTCAGACTGAATGATCAGAAAGAGATTGAGATTGATATCGACTGCCGGACCAGTGCTCCGGGGATTTTCGCTGCCGGAGATGTGACATCAATAGCCGGAAAACAGATCATCATCGCCTGCGGAGAAGGGGCTAAAGCCGCGTTATCAGCTTTTCATTACCTGATGACCAGATAAGTCCGGATTGGAAAACCACTTCCAGGCAGGGATTACCTGCATTTTTTTGCATGGTCCCTCCAATAACCCGGAATTGCCCGCCGGTTCATCGTGAGAAGAATCCCCAAATCAGCTCCGGTTTTTTCATGACACGGATTACAGGCCGTCAGACTGCTTATGAAATAATACGATCCGGTTTGTGTTTGTCCCTACCGCCATGTTATTCACCCCCCAGATGTTCGCAGTCTTGGTAAAATTCTGTTGATTTATAATGACCGCTATGCAGACAAACCCTGCCCTGATCCCGAGAGGAATGACATGTTCATCAAGTCTTATCGATCCATTCCTGACCTCGCCCACTTCAAAAGCCACATACCCGCCGGGTCTGGTTATCCGGAATAACTCCATGAAGACGTCTCCCATAACCGCCTCCCAGTCAGCGAGTTTCCGCGTGGTGGTTATGCCTTTTCCAATCTCTTCCGCATCCAGACCATTAAACCAACACCGTAGCCAGTTATCAGTGGCATATTGCACAATGTCCAGGAACGGCGGAGAGGTTACCGTTAAGGAAACGGTGTTATCCGGAATTTCAGGAGTGTGGCGAGCATCTCTTGTCAGGAAAAGGGAGGATTCTTTCGCCCTTGAAAGGTTCTCCCTCTGTTTCTGTTCAAGTCCCTGGAGTAATGATCGTGATTTCTTCAGAATAATCGCTCTGACGTCACGATAGGGAGGAGTCTGGTTGCGGTCCCGATTGATGATGACCTGTCGCTCCGGTGTTACCGCCTGGTTGGGAGGTAGCGTATATACGGAAAAAAAGCCGGGTGAGTGACCGGATAACCGGTTTGTTGCAACCATCCTGATCCATGCATCTGTCTCATCAGTCACGCCTCTTTTCTCCTGCTTAAGCAGATAGGCACGGATACTGCACAGTGATCGGAGGGTATCAGGATGGTAAAACATCGAGAGATCGATCTCACCTGCTGCCTCTGGGTTGTCAGGGATCGCATACAGGCGTGCCCTGATATCATCATACGCCGGGAGGTGAAGTCTGGGTTCGGTCAGGATACGGGAGAGCGGATTGATGTCATTTGCTATGACCCGGCGACCAAGAAGAGCGGCCTCGATGGGTGTTGTCCCCCGGCCGGTAAATGGGTCATATACAATATCCCCCGGCATGGTGAGAAGACTGATGAAAAACCGGGGTAGTTGAGGCTTAAAGCATGCCCGGTAGGAGATCTCATGGAGCCGGGATGCCTGCCGCTGCCGGGCAGTCCAGAACTCATTGATATACCGGCAATATTCCTCCTCACCAATGCGGAGGAGGTCACACCGGGTTTTTTGTTCTGGCTGCAGGGTGGTCTGTCCGTTCTGGTCAGGAAGCGAGAACACCCTGAGATACTCATGGACAACGCCGGGGTCCCGCATCATCACAATGTAGCCGGCTTCTGACCCAGTGCCTGCACCAGAACGGTCATAAGGTTCATGACCGGCCGGTCACTGTGCTCCTGAATATGGTACTCACAGAACGGACAGATGGTCACCACGATGTCAGCTCCGGTTGCATTGATCGCTGCCCGTCTCAGTTCCCCAAGTGCTGCTGCCTCATCAGGAAGGCCTGACCTGACACCCCCGCCAGACCCGCAGCACTGTGCCGGCATCTCAACAAACCGCTCCACCGCTCTTGTCAGTATCTTGCGTGGCTGCGTGGTTATCTGCTGACCGTTCATGAGATGACAGGGATCGTGGTAGGTCGCCGTGACAGGAACTTGTGTCAGAGGAGGCAGGCCGGTCTCTGTCAAAACCTCCGATACATCCTTCACTTCAAACGGGGTTTCATAGTCATGTTTGAGTGTTGCACCACACCCTGCACACATGGTCATGACGGTTGTAATTCCCCGATCCTGAAATGCCCTGATATTCCGCTCTTTTATCTCATCAAGAAAAGAGGTCTGCCCGGTTCTGATAAGGGGAGAACCACAGCATATCTGCTCTTTTGGAATGATCACGCGGATACCGGCATGACGCATCACCTCAAGCATATCCAATGCACGCTCCGGGAGCCGGGCGTTGAACATACATCCTGAGAAGAATCCGACTTCACGCCTGACCTCTCCATATGGTTCAATGACCTCATCCACGAGATCAAGGAAGATGTGTTTTCCAGGTTCAACACTTCTGCCCGTGGTCCTGACCAGTGCTGCCACCTCCTGATGCCGGGGCAGGGTGAGCCCCTCCCGATTTGCAATCTCCCGCAGTTTCTCAATTGCTTTACCCGGTATCTCGATATCCTTCGGACAGACACGCCAGCACCGGTTACAACTTGTACAGGTAAAGAGACCCTGGGAGATGGCCTCGCGAATTCTGTTGCCGGGTTCACGGGGATCGAGTGCTATCCGCATCTGTGAACGCATTGAGGTCGGCCCCAGGAATTCGGTCACCTTCATCGCCGGACAGATCGATACACAGGAGAGGCATTCGATGCAGTCCCGGAGGGGTTTTATCTGAGCAATCACCTCCTGTTTTGGGACGATACCACATGCACTGGTATGAATGCGTGGAATCTGCGAGATGCCCGCAACCAGATCTACGAGCAGGTCCCTGATGACCGGCAGGTCCAGTGGCTCGATGATCATCCCGTCCCATGCCTCTTGTGTGCAGGCAAGGACCGGCTCTCCATTTACCCGTACCGCACAACTGCCGCATTGTCCTGCACGACAACTGGAACGGTATGCGAGGGTTGGATCCCGGGCATGGATCGCATCCAGAACATTGAGAACACGCGCGCCTTCTTCGACCTCCACGGTCCAGGTCTCAAGACGGGGCTCTGCATCGGTTTCCGGGTTAAACCGCGATACACGCACTGATATCTGCATCAGGATCCCCTCCGTTCAATGCCCGCTTTCGTCATTGTCTGGAACGTATGACCAAATGGTGAGCTCTGATTATCCCAGTCCTGGGTAACATCGGTCCTGACATGCGCTCCCCGGCACTCTTCCCGAAGAAGTGCGCCGGTAACAATCAGTCGTGCGGTATCAATCATATTCCTCGTGGTACAACAGTCGATGAATCCTGATGGGTCGACTGCTTTGAGCCGTTTTCGTGAAAGTGCATCAAGTGCATCCTTCGTCTCCAAAAGAGCTGTTCGATTTCTGAAAATGCCTGCACCTTTCCACATGATTTGCTGAACTTCACGCTTTACCTGATCAGGCAGAACGGTTCCGGAGATGAATTCCTGAAGCATCGTAATTGCAGATGCGATCTGATCATCAGGAATTGTAACATCCCGCTTCGGACTTTTTCCGGCTGACGCTCCTGCACGCCTGCCAAAGACCTGGGTTTCAGCAAGTGCATTCCCACCCAGACGGTTGGCACCATGCACCCCTCCGGCTACCTCTCCACACGCAAAGAGACCGGGCAGGGTGGTCTGACAATCAGGATTGATACGAAGCCCGCCCATGATGTGATGCGCAGTCGGGGCCACCTCCATCGGTTCGGTCCTGATATCCACCCCGTACTTCAGGAACTGTTCCAGCATAACCGGGAGCCGCTCTTCGATGGTCCGGGCAGGGAGATGGGTAACATCAAGCCATACTCCCCCATGAGGGGTCCCGCGTCCCTCCATGATCTCAGTTGCACATGCGCGTGCTACCACATCCCTCGTGGAGAGCTCCATCCGAACCGGATCGTACCGGGACATGAACCGTTCACCACGGGAGTTTTTGAGGACCCCCCCTTCTCCCCTTACCGCTTCAGTCACGAGCCTTCCCCGTGCATCCCAGGGATAGACAGCACCGGTCGGATGAAACTGCACCTGCTCCATATCGATAAGTTCTGCCCCTGCACGCCATCCCATCGCATACCCATCACCGGTCCCGCTCGTCGAGTTTGTTGAGATGTCATAGACCCGGGTGCCGCCACCGGTTGCAAGAACCGTTGCATCTGCAAGAAATACATAGAGTCTGCCGCTCCGGTCAAGCCCAAGGGCACCAGTAACCCGGCCATCAGAGAGAAGGAGATCAAAGGCTGCTATCTCATGACAGATCCGGACGGGTGTATGTGCGAGCCGTTCCATGAGGGTGACCATCATCTCATGCCCGGTCCGGTCTCCTGCATAACAGGTCCGTGGAAAACACTGGCCGCCAAACGGCCGCTGACAGATAGTGCATGAATCGGTGACATCAAACACCGCACCCCAGGTGATGAGATCCTGCATCCGGTCAGGGGCTTCCTCGGTCAGGACATGTACCAGATCCTGATCATTGAGGTAGGCCCCCCCTTTCATGGTATCCGCAAAGTGATCGGCGATAGTATCGGCCTCATTCATCACCGCGTTATACCCTCCTTCAGCCATGATTGTACATCCGCCCTTTCCGACAATGGTACGGGAGATGAGGACACAGGTTCCATGGGAAGAGGCCTCGATCGCGGCACGGACTCCTGCACCCCCACTTCCGATGACCAGAACATGGGACCGGATGATCTCCTGAATCTGCATTATATACACGTCACAGTCAGAATGACTTTGATGTTTTGGTAGGATCGTCATCTCCCTCACCGTCTGGAGCATCCCTTTTGAGAAAAAACGATCCATAGATTTAGGAGAGTTGCTACCTGCATGAAGCTCATCATGAAGTTTGGGGGCACTTCTGTCCAGAACGCAGAGTCAGTCAGAAGGGCTGTGGATATTGTATATGATCGATATTCCAGACAGGATCGTCTGGCAGTTGTAGTCTCTGCACAGAGAGGAGTGACTGACCGTCTGATCACCTGCGCAGAAGCGATGGTCTCATCACGTGATGCGGCCGAGGTTGCTGAACTTGTCGAATATCTCTCAGATAGTCACCTGAG
>ERZ795060.2678-NODE-2678-length-17601-cov-25.354041_pt1 | contig 17601 bp, 21 predicted proteins | sample MGYA00375144_ERZ795060 | MGnify/ENA primary metagenome ERZ795060 (study PRJEB30189, sample SAMN05720157) | activated sludge metagenome | isolation source: anaerobic digester from wastewater treatment plant | place: Japan | collected 2015-05-15 ...
CCATCTGCGGCCTGTATGTCTAAACAGAGGTTTGTTGATCTCATTTTTTAGACTACTTGACTATCCTGCCACGCATTAAGCTGAAACGGTATAGTGTATTGCAGGAGGTGATGGTATGGTAGTATTTTATAGGAGTCTCCAGCTTTCCAGGCCCTCCCTGGAAGACCAGTTTTATAATTACCTGGCCGCCAGCGGACTCAAAGCCCTGAAGAAATTCTCCAGTGCCCAAGTTGCGCCTGCTTACCATGCTAACGTAGATTCTTTAGACCAGTTAGCCAGCTTTATAGATGACCTGAAGGCCACAGTTGCCCGAGTTTCACCTGTCACTGTGGTATACCAGATCAAAGGCACTAACCAGGTTCATTGTCTAATGGTGGGCCGCAAATAAGGCCCACTCCAGGTCTCCTGTTTTTGCTTTTTTACCAGGCACAACTATCCGGCCACATAAAAAGCTCAAACGCAGCACTCTCACATGCCACGCAGTGCTTTATACATCTGGGGCCTTACTGTTGCATGTCTTTTATGAACCAATTATGAACATTATTACAGGTCTCTCCGGAAAGTCGATTCCCCCCTAGATGCCTGAACGACTAAAATATGACATTCGGGTTAACTCGCAATCTGCAGGTTACACTGGAGGCCTATGGTTTAACACAGCATTCAGGCATTAGTTACAGGAACGTAAGCCAATTAGACCGTAAATTCGGGCCTATACTCGCCTATCTCGGGCCTATATTCATTTTCCAGGTCTTACTATCCGGTCATATAACAAGCTTAAACGCGGCATATTAGCTCAATCATCCAGGCTATACTGTCTGTCTGGCCTAATATCAGGCACACATGGATCTCTGGTTCACACAAGTGCAGCATCGGATTTTCTGGGCCCCACAAGCGTTTGCGTCAGAATTTCTGGATCTAACAAGTGGGACAAGGTATCTGAATCTAATAAAGGTTAGCAGTGTGGCTAAGGTTAGCAGTGTGGCTAAGGTTAGCAGTGCTTGTTTTGAATTCCATAAAGGTTAGCATGGTATTCATAAGGTTGGTTAGACTTTTAGACATCTGTTGGCATCTTAGGGGGGAATATAATAGGGGGGTAATTCTTAGATGGGTTAGAATATGGGCCGCCGTTTGTGGCTGGTGTCATTCGTGGCCTATTTGATTTATTAGCTTTCTTGACTATCCTCTCATGGAATAAGCTGAAACTTGGAAGTGTAGTATGGAGGTGATGGATATGATGAGAATTATAAGAAGAAATTTGAAATTGAAACCAAGTAACATTTCCAGTGGCCCAGTTATCGTCGGAAAAGCCAGGGCTTACGTCCAGAATGACCTGGAAGCTGCAATCCTGGACGTTCCAGTAAATCTAATGGTCTTTATAGACACTCCAGATGGTAGCCTGATTTTCGATATGAGACCAGACGGGACCTATAAGGTCCATGTTCCTGGTACGCCTGGTTCTCAATGGAAAGACCAGCTCGAACTTGACGACATCTGCCAACTGAAATGGCACTTTGGAAAAGCCAGATAAAACTAAAAGACTTGGGCCGCTAATTCGGGGCCCACCTGTCTTTTTTAGATTTTTTACTGGATTTACACCGCACAATGTTAAAAGGCCCAAAAATAAGCCTAACATTGGTCTATGCTTTTTAGACTTCTTGACTATCGTCTCGGATAATAAGCTTAAAGATGGTAGCTGAACTCATGGGCCGCAGATTGCAGGTTACATGTCTAACTCGGGCATATGTAGTCAGGCAATTGAATAATCTGGCTATTAGAACATTGAGTAGTCTGGCTCTTGCAATTTAGAAAATACCTCCGTTGACTATCCCACCGTACATTAAGCTGAAACATTCTAGTGTTATTTGCAATTCACTTCACCCGAAGAGGAGGTGTCAATGTCTTGAGAAAAAAAGTTGAGTTTAGTAATGAGCCAGATGTCCTGAGCATCCTGAAACGCAGGTATAGAACCTGCAAGGGCCGGCCTTCCAGAAGTTTTAAGCTACGTAGCCAGAGATTCCCGTCGTCAATAAGCCTGAATGTAACCAGACTCGATTCCATTCAGTCCAGATTATACCACGAAACCACGAATGTTCCACTTATCACCAGAGAGACTAGGCAGGTTAAGAGCCTAGTTGACCTGGATGTCCTGGAACAGAAACTCAGAAATGAACCAAGTGCCGCCAGTAAGCTCGAAAATCGTGCAATGGACCTGTGCGCAATTAAGGGCCTGATGGGGCCTGTTACTGCTCTCTGGTCTGATGTTATAATACCGACAGCCAGAGAAGCTAAGTTGGATACCAGTGAGATGAAGAGCCTGATGGTCTATTGTGAACGTGATATCCGGGCCACAGTTAAGAAAGATAAGCGTGTGGGCACCGGTATTGCTGCATATTACCTGCTATCTAAGGATGATAGTGCTAAAGCCGTCATTGGCCCTGTTGCCGAGAGATTAGACCAGATTGAATTGCCAAAGACTCAGTGGCCTCAGTTAGTGCTTATGGCTATGTCTATCGCCGGCAATGTCCTAGGAGATACGTGGATATCTGACCTGTGTGCCCGACTTTTGCCATATGCTACCAGAACTACGATTACGTGGCAGCGGGCCGCGAATCGTAGACTGAGTTACCTGACGCCTACCAGAATACGCAGATTCGCCAGGGAATTGAACTTATTCTTATTGAAAGGGGGAGATAATTGATGATAGGACCATATAGGTGGTTTAGCCTGAAGTCCAGTAGAATCCAGGATGACCGCGTTGAAGTATTAGACCAGCCATTCAAGGTCTATGCTGGTATGTATGGCCCGTTTGTATCCATGATGTCCAGAAAGGGTAGCTTCTTCGTTGTGCCCAGAAATCCAGAAGGTAGAGTAGTCAAGACAATGCCAATTGAGAAATTCGATGGCCTGAGTTTGTCTAGTATCAATAGGCCATATTCCAGATTAGCCCGGCTTGTGCCTGGCGAAACAAGGTCCAGAGTTGAGCAGGGCTTCAATCCAGTTGCTCTAATTACCGACCCAGTCAGAGCCACGAATACTTTCCTGACTCAGATGCCTGTTGTTAAGCTCTCAGACCAGAGGCTCAGAATGTTCCATAAGTCCAAGTTAGAGATAGAATGGCCAGAGAAGAAGAGCACAGAGTTCTTCGGGATACCCGGAGTCACTGTGTTTCTAGATAAGGGCCCGGATTCCGATGAGCTTCTCAGAAGGCTTACAGGCCAGCCATTGTCATTCGCCGGCGATGGATTTGTAGTTTCCAGAAGATTTATAGATTCTATCAAGTACCTGGAATTTGAGGATGATAAGCCTGGTGAGTTCCGTAGCTTGAAGACGCCTGTAAAGATGCAAGGTTTAGCCAGGTCTAAGGGCATAACCATTGGATTCTTTGACCAGCTTGAAGTTGTAATTCCAGAGTTTAATGTAAGTATGCCTGTCGATGTCGTTATGAATACCCAGGGCAAGAGGCTGAATAAAGTAGCAAATCTCAGCCTATCCGGTATGCGTCTAAGGAAGTTCTTTGGCCAGCAGATGCCCGCAATAAGGAGTGCAGATATCCAATGGCTCACAAGCCATGATTGGAACCAGTATCTAGTAACCGGCTATATCCAAGTCGGGGCCACAGCTTATCAAGTTCTAGTAGGTATCAATAAGTTCTATATAGACCTGACGCATCGTATGAGCCCGAAGGTTGCTAAAGCGTCTATACATTATGTTCAAGCTCAGGAAATCTATCAGGCAGAAAAGTTTGTGCCTGCTAGCCGCTATTTCAAGGAAGATGTAACCAGCGACTTGGAAGTCATGAATACCGGCGCTCAGAAGCTAATAGACCTGATAGATAAGGAGTTCGAGTCGTTGTTCCAGAGCTCTGTAATAGAGCGTAAAGACCTGCCTGCCACAGATGATATCTCAGTTATGGCGTGGCTATATCAGAGAACAGGTGACCAGTTCTTCAGGACACTGGCCGAAGTTTCGGCATGCCAGAAAGTGAATGGTATTAGAGTTCTAACTGACCTATTGGCAGAAGAACTCAGAAGCCAGAAGTCTATTAAGATATGGACGCCAGTTGAAGTAATAGAAATACCAGTTATAGGCCGCGCTTTGACTTGGAATGTGACTCTCGAGAACCTGATTACCAATGATGAGTCCATGTTTGAGTTCGATAATTCTGAAGTCACAGTGCCAGCAGCAACAGAGCTACTTGCGGCACTGATTAAAGTCAATTCCCAGTCTGTCAGATTAGCTGGCTCGTTCGTGACCAGCTATATCGAGAAGATTCAAGATAGCCTGGAGACATTCTTAGAAGAGCTTGCAGCTAGCTATTTGAAGCTCGCAGCCAGAATAGAACAAGACTCCAAGGTATTCTGGTCAGTTCGTGCCAGACATGTAACAGTAAGTGACTCTGTGCTCCATGTAAACTACCACGCATTCAATAGACTTGTAAGAAATCCAGCTAAAGTTAGCAGCCTGATGGTAGTATGGAACGGGACCGGATATGTGAGCCAGAATAATACCAAGAATGCTGAAGAAACGCTTGCCTACTTTGATGTACCAGTTAGCAAAGTCGTGCCTGTAAGTAATGAAGAATTAGCCAGCTTAGCAGCTCGATTCCTGAGGACTTACAATAGCAAAGATGCAATCCTTGGAATTCTAGCCAGACATCCAATTACCGGCTATCTTGCTGTCGGAGAGATAGTGCCAGATGATTGCGTTGGAATTGGCGTGCCAGCAAAAGTCGCAGAACTCATAGATGGTGACGACGATGGCGATACTGCTGACTTGGTTCCCTTGATTCTTGCTAAGGGTTATAATAGAGAAGCCAGAAAGTTCTCAGGGCTGGTGAATACAAGTGTTGATAATATGTAAAGGCCAGTCTTGTCCAGCAGTCCAGTTGTTAGAATCCGTTAGAGTAGGTGAATTCCATGACTAACCTGTTCTTGCCAGTTCAGGGTAGAGACCTGGTAGCGTACACAGATGGGTCATACGGTGGCGGGCTAGGTATATATGCCGCCACTGTGAGATTGGCAGATGACCCGTCAATGCTGTGTGCTAGGATATATGGCGAATGCACGCTGTTCAGCCAGATGGCAAATATGTCGGCTGAGCTCGAAGCTTTCTATCGAGCAGTCGAGTTTGCCTATGTCAATGGCGCCAGTTCTGTCAAAGTGTACACAGATAGCGAGATAATAAGCCTGATAATCAATGGTAAAGCCAGAGCTAGGCATCAGGAAATGGTGAAGTTCGTACGCCTGATGTCAGCAATCGAGATGCCTGTAGCCGTAGAGCACGTGCGTGGCCATTCAGGCGACATGTTCAATATGGAAGTTGACATGCTCGCTAGACGTGAGCTACGTACCAGATTGAACCTAAAATTGAAGGAGGGGGTAGTATGAAAAAGATAGCAGTTATACCAGATTTCAATCCAGAGCAGGTATTCAGATTTGTGCCAGACGATATCCAGTCATATTACCAGGTTATAGTTGATGACCCGAAGACTGGTAAAAGTATGGGCCTCGCTTGCGGGGCCTATAACTTCACATCTACGGCTATTAACCTGGAAGAGCTAGGTATCCGCTTCCCGATTAATGGCAAAGCTATCCAAGTTGGCTACCTAGAATATGATTTCTATACTACTCTGATTGCCTGTCTAATTGCCCAGACATATAACCTGGAATGCGTGTATTCACTGATTATAGACCTGAAGCACGAGAAAGGCTTTGTTACTAGCCTGACTTATGTGCTTATATCCAAGAATCCTGATATGTACAGAGTCGTCGAGTTTAAGCCAGATGGTAGCTTCAAGGAATTGAACTACCGGATTGTCATACCAGTTGATACATATGTCCTGACTGACCATCGAGATATTGTGCGCCAGATTCTCAGAGAGGAGAACAAAGAATTCAAAGGCTTCATAGTCCTGGGTAAAGAGTGTAGCTACGCAGTCCGGTATATCAGTGACCCCAAATTCAAGGTCCAGTATATCAATATAAACGCGATTATAGAGTCCAAGAAAATCCCGATAACGGACTCAGAGTTTACCAGAAACTACTATGGTATAGGAGGTGTATATGATGAAGATTAATGGCAATGAGATAGAGAACCTGAAGGCCGGCGTTGAGCTCATAGCCCAGTCATATACGCGTGGTGAACATGTTGATATCGAGTTGCCAGATGGCCAGCTTCAGGTTAGAGAAACAGTCCTGGAGACTCCATTCCACTCTGATGACCAAATTCAAGTTACATTTGGCCAGAATGTGTTCACACCAGATATGATAGGCTTCTATGGATACCTGATGTGCTTGAATGTGTATGCCGCAGTTGTGCCAGGCAATCAGGGCTTGTGTGACGTGTTTAGCTACCTGTTAGATTACCAGCTTAATGGCCGCGAGATTACGGGCCTGACTGTCCTGACTAGAGTTGCTGGCAAAGACCGGGCTGATAAGTACTATGTTTGCATAATAGACATTGAAAACAATCAGATAAGTAAGCCCGAATTGCGAGTTTTCAGAGTCGGTGAAACGCTCGTTGAAACCAGTATAGATGAGTATTCAGCAGAGCTATTCCAGGAACTTGACAAACAGCGGATGGCTGTGCCAACTGGCAAGAAACCTGCGGCACTTGTTGTACTCAGTGAGACAAGCTATCTACTCAGTACATCCGGTAACTACGACTACCCGCTGTCTGTCAAGTCCCCGCTGTTTGTCAAGTACCCGCTGTTTGTCAAGAAAGTGCCATTCCAGTTGGCAGATTTTGAGAATGGAGGTGTAATGGTATGATAAAGATAGGAGATCAGGAGTTTGATAGCCTGTTAGCCTGTGTAAGCCAGATGATAGAATTAGTGCCAGATAGGTCAATAGTGAGAGTTGAAAGTCTAGAATACCAGAACCGCAAGTATACCATAGTTGGTAATTATGCCAATATGGTATACAGGTCAAATGGTAATCTGGTACTCAGCTTTCCTGATGCCGAGGTATTCGATGATGAATATGAATTCCAGTGGGACTTGAGCTTCGTTACCATGTTGGCGGCCCTTGCTATTCCAGAGTCTGCTGAGGTTTATGTTGAACCAATGATAATCGATTGTGAGACCAGGCCGCATGCATATAAGCATACCGAGATTATAACCAGCCTAACTGTGCTAGCGGAGCTGTCTATAGTTATTAAGAAGTATGAAATTGGGAAAAAGACAGCTAAGCTAGTCAAGATAGACCTGGAAAAGAATGAAGTCAAGGAGCTCGATTGCCAGGCATACGTAGTTCATGGTGATAGGTTAAAGTCAGCAGACTTAAAGGATGCAATAACTAATGCACAGATTATATGGCTTGGACATGATAAGAATTGCGCATCCTGTGTAATAGCAATGCCTGAGTTCTCATACCTGCTTGGCCATGACGGAGAGGCATCGCCAGTAGCCAAGAGGATTATATTCAATGCCAGCGATTTCGAGGGAATAGCTAACCAAGGCCAGGCTTCTATTTAATCATATACATAGTTCCTGACTACCAGTCTGTCTACGATTCCATCTATCGTGAAATAAAAAAACAGCTAGGTTCGGGTGGACCGGACCTAGCGGTGAATATGAGGAGGGTATATGAGAGTAAATCAGGTTAAAGAAATTGTAGAATTTATTTGTGCCAACGGCGAGGTACCAATGCTTGTTGGCCATGCCGGTATAGGTAAGACCCAGAGTGTCAAGGACCTTGCTGCCCAGACTGGCAGAGAATTGCACATATTAATGCTCAGCCAGATGGAACCTGGAGATTTGCTTGGTTTGCCAGTTAGAGACGCCAGTGCCAATAAGACTGTTTACATGCGTCCAGATTGGTTCCCAGAAACCGGCAATTCAATAGTGTTCCTGGATGAAATCAATAGAGCTCATGAATCAGTTCGCCATGCAGTAATGCAGCTCATCCTGGATCGTAGGATTAATAATCACGTGCTTCCTGAAGGCACTTGGATAGTAGCAGCCATGAATCCTGCAACGGAAGATTACATGGTTGATGACCTGAGCGACGCAGCATTCCTTGATAGATTCGTATGGCTCAAAGTAACCAGTAATACTAATGATTATATAGATTACCTGATTTCTAGAGACTACAAGGCCGGCAATTTGATGGCCAAGGTAGTTCGCCAGCTTGATGAGTACGGTCTTGGTATCCAGATGAGTGGGCAATTCGATATTCCTGAACTTCAAGTAACTCCAAGAGCTATAGAGAGATTTACAAAGCTCTATAGTGCAATGACTCCAGAATTTGCAGCTCAATATGCATATGAATTGGCCAGAGGTATACTCGGTAGTGCAGGCCTGAAGATATATGAGCTCCTGAAGAAGGCAGAAGAGGAAGCAAGCCAGTTTGGTCTGGATTCTTTGCTCAGTGGAGATATAGAAGCAGCTAAGAGAGCACAATCTCTAGATAGAATCCAGATATTCAAAGCCCTCGTTATGAGAGTCGGAGCCAGAGAATTGAATTATCAGGATTGTGTCAGAGCGGTCGATGTATTCATTAATGTATATTCCAGAGAAGAACAGATGTCTATTATCAGAGAAGTATCTGGTAATAGTCCTGTATATAGCAATGGCATATCTGAACTCAAGAAGATACCAGCATTTGCAAAAGCTGTAATGAATCTAATAGGCACTGGCTCAAATGTCGCACAATTTCTGAATGGCTTGCTCTCCTGAAAATAAAAAATAGGAGGTGTAAATATGGAGAGTAAAATAGATTTAGCCAGAGTCCAGTCTGACGCATTGGGCATTGGCGTCGTTAAGAACCAGTTCACACCAGGTTTCTCTGATGAACTCTGGTATGGCATGCTTCTTGATAGAATGAAGGTGGTCCAGGAATCTGAGTATCCAGCATATGTCAGATTCGATAAGAAATCAAGTAAATTCGTAATCAATATAAACATGAAATCAATTGCCCAGCTATTTCCTGAAGTAGTGGATACCCAGTTTATTGATTCAGATGACCGGACTGTCTATGATGCTCTTGTAGCATTTACAAGGGCCCTGATTAAGCATGAGTTGATGCATGTGATATTCAAGCACCTGATTTCTCTGGATCAGGAAATTGACCACCAGCTCGCAAATGTGTGCCAGGATTCTCTGATTAATCTGACTATATCTGAGTTCAGTAAATTGAATGCCAGTATGGTCACAGCAGAAGAGTACTATAGCCCGGATTTGAATCTGCCGGAAGGCAGAAGTGCACTAATCCGCGGCTCATCAGTGCTCGAGAACTATACTTGGGAAGAACTTTACCAGAAGATGAAGGATAACCAGGATTATCAGAATAATGAGCAGATGCGTCAGAAGATGAATCAATGGATTAAGGATAAGATAGGCCAGCAATCTGAAGGTAACGACCAGTGTGACGAGGACACAGGCAGTGGCAATAACCAAGATGGCGATAAGCAACGTGGCGGCAAGTCCTCAGATTTGCCAAGCAGGAATAAAGGTGACATGATGCTTGGTGATACGCCAGTTGACGATGGTGACCAGTTGGCACAAGATATGATGAATCAGATGCTTGATGATATCCTGAATGACAAAGGATTCCAGAAGAATGTCGGTAAAGTCCTGGGTAGCGAGCTTAGAAAAGTATTGTCATCCAGGCAAGCTAAGGTACAATGGAAACAAGTGCTGAGAAATGTCTTAGGCCGCAGATTAACATATGACTTCAACTATACTTGGATGAAGCCAAATAGACGATTCGATGACTTGGAAGGTAAGAGAAAGAAATTCAAGGCCAGTGTATTAGCTATGCTAGATGTCTCTGGCTCAATTGAGGCTGAGCAGCTTAGCCAGTTTGCAGCAGAGCTCGATAAGATATCCAAGAACTCAGGTGGTAATCTTGATATAGTGACTTATGATTATGAAATCCAGGAAAAGTTTACATATAAAGAATTTGCCAGAGTTAGCACTATTCGTGGCGGTGGCGGCACCAGCTTGAATAATGCACTCAATCAACTTGGCAATAGCCTGGATGCATATGACCTGATAGTCGTCATGACTGATGGAATTGACGACCCAATCCAGGTTAGTAGGAAACTTGGCCGCAGATTGCTTGTAGTCCTGATTGATGATGGAAGTCAGAGCTTTGTGGACTCAGTTGTCAGTTCCGGCGGCCAGGTAATTAAGATAAAAATGTGAAGGAGGGTGAAGTGTATGTTTTTAGAAGAATTCTTGAAATGTTTTGAACTTTACTCCAGTAATCCAGATATCTACAGGAATAGCGGGCTCAGGTATAAGGTCTATGATGCCTGTAAGCTCATAGAGCAGAATCCAGATAAGCCAAGTGTATTTGGTAAACTTGCAAAGGCTGGCCTTCCAGTTACTCAGGTATTCTACAATGATAAGTACATTGGCGTCCTGCTAGGTAAGGAATTCTACTTCTATCTCCAGCCACTCTATAATCTCGCCGGTGAAGCCGGAGTATTCCAGGAGTTTATTTCGCTCGCAGGTAAACGTGACGAAGTCAAAGTAGTCCAGTCAGACTTACGTGGTGTACCTGTAACAAAGTATATGAACCAGGAAGGCTGCATTGCAGTAGTAATAGCCGGCAAGGCACTCTTATCCGGCTACTATACAGCACTTCTATTTGGGCCAGGGCAAATAGATGAAATAATCTCAGACTACGCAGATGTAGCAGTTTCCTGAGCCCGGTTTTTGAAAGTCGATGCATTATCAGACTACAATGATGCATCATCATGCCACAATGATGCATCATGTAGTTCTGGTGATGCATCATTTTTTTGCTAGACTGGAGGTGATATTGTGAAAATAGGCAATGTCGAATATCCAGAGTTCACTGATTTGCTTGCACTCTACAATGCTGGGCAAATAAGTTATCCATCAGAGCCTATAGCGCAGTATATATTAGAGGTTGTTAGCGATAAAAAATATACTTATGAGATTAGAGAGGTATTAGTCTATATGCCCGAATTGTCGCATAAGAGGCTTAGTGAAACTTATCCAGAGACTGTGCTGGCTATGTGGCTTGTGAGTAATGGACTCCAGTATACTAATTTGACATTTGACCTGGCAATGTTGAAGTTTGGCACGAAGTTGGTTGGTACTGTGCTGCTTTCTTATTTGCCAAATAAGGCACCGCTTGATGATAAATGCCAGATATTTAATATCATGATAAACCTTGATACCTGCGAGTATCTAGTTGAACCAGCAAGGTATATTCGATTTGGCGATATTTATACTAAGAAGATTGAGGAATATAAGGACTTTAGCGATGGAATTAAAAATACACTAGCCGGCTATAAGCTATTCTCGACAATTGACGATCCATTTAATAGCACATGTGCAATTGTCATGTCAGATAGCATAAGCGTCTTAATTAGGGAAGGCCGTGTCAATTGGCTGCCAGTTTCTCTAATTGAACTGAATGTATGACTTTTTTTGATAAACGCAGATTCCGGAATATCCAGTACTTGTCATATATGCGATTGTTTTGATGCTTCATTATTTTTTTTTGATTGAGACTGGAGGTGGGTAAATGATATACTTTAACGGTGGCAAAGCTCAAGATATAATTGAGCTACTTAATCTGGTAAATGCCGGCTTATGCGAAATGCCAGGAATTGGTTCTGTTGGTGTCAGAGTAGACGAATGGAACACAATTGGTGTTGCCCAATATGGTACTATGCTTATAAATGACCACAGGTACGATGACCAGTTTAATGTACCGAGTCGGGCAGCAGGTATCGCTGTATTAGATTATATCAAGGATAAGTCAGAATATCTGATTAGTGATACAAATAGATACTCCATTGGTTATAGGCTTATATCAGGGCCTGAATTTGCTGGAAGAGAAAATCTGACAATGGGCTATGTGGCACTAGGTGAAAGGAATAAGCTATTCAGCTTCCTGTTTAATGTCAGAGTTGATATGGATTCCTGTGAAATTCTGGTAGAGCCTGTTGCTCTGATATTCTGCTACGGTAAGCTTCATACAGCAAGCCGGGATTTGGTAACTCGGGCAGTCGTATATGACTCTACTATGCCAAGTCCAAGAATGATAGTCTTTAGCCAGTCTATGGCATTCCTGTTTAGAAATGAACGTATCAGGCAATTACCATTGACAGGCATCGATGTCGAATGCTTAATAGCAGGAAAGATTGTAAATAGAAACTGTGAAGTTCTCTAGTAATAGGATACTCAGGCCGGCTTTTATCTATATTAACGATTCAATTAACTGATTTTTCCAATCATTTGGTATAATAGAGGAAAGGAGGTAACTGGCATGATAAAGTTCAGAGAAGTCTTATTTGACAATACCAGCGACCTGATTAGGGCATGGAAATCCGGAGTTATAGATGGCCAGTATGGGCTATTCACGAAAGAACTTAGGTTTCTCAATGGGGATCGGGAGATTAAAATAGGCATGCCAGTTGTCAGTGGAATTTCTGTGCTTGGTGCCGAGTTTAATTACATGGATATATACACAATTGCCAGCTTGATAGTATTGGAAGCCGGTATTGACTACTTGCCGCAGAATAGTAATGAATTCAAGTTTGGCCTCAGATTGATTAGCGGAAGCAGGCATAACATGGATAAGAACCAGTTCAAGGGCATTGTTTTTGCAGATGATTTCAGAACACAGGCATTATTCAATGTGGACTTCAATGTTGAAACAGCAGAATATAAAGTAGAACCAGTTGACCTTGTGTTTTACTCGGAAACCTTGAGTATGCCACCAGATAACAAGGCTATAAAGGCAGTTGTGAATTTTACTGCATTCTTTAGCAAAATTGACGGATTCATAGTAGCCAGCAAATCCATGTGCTTCAAGGTATCAAAGCATCAGGACCAGAAGGTAGTTAGTTTGCCATTTGATTCCAAAGAACTTTCAGCAACTCTTGGTTGAGTAGACTGAAAGTTCTACAAGGTTTCAGGTTAAGAAGAGAGAGACTCGGCACCACACAATAAGCTTAAAGGAGGCAAAAGTATGTTTGAATGGATTAAGCGTAGTTTTGATGGACAATCAATAGAGGTAGTGGCCCAACTTGGTGCTGCCGAGTTCATGCCGCTATCTCATAAGTCGATAAACGAAACACTGCGAGGCCAGGTATTAACTAAAGCCGAGCATGGTAATATAAGAGAACTAGCCTGCGAGCTTAGAAACCTAGAATACAACGGGATAATGCAAATTCCAGAGTACATCTCAGACGAATTCTACGAATTCATGGACTTAGTTGAACCAATTGCTAGTGGCAGCGAGATTTTCAGGATAAAATTCAAGCAGTCTGATGAGCATGAGTTCCAGTTCTATGCCGAAGATGAGTTCGTACTAGCCAGCTATACAATGGCATTCATGATAGCAGCCGGAATTGGTGAAGTAGTAGACATGTCACATTATTTTAGAGACCAGAAGATATATGACCTGGTAGAGCATAATTCAGCTAAAAGGCTGCTAACTGTGATAACATTCTCTGATGGGCGGCAGTTGGCGCTACTTTACCAGGATGAAGTTATGGAGCTCTTGCTTGGCACGATTCAATTTACAGATAAAATTATTTTTAGGTATGGGAATTACATGGACATTATAGACTGGCAATACAATACTACATATGATACATACTATGTGACTAGAGTCTCAGCAAGCGAATGGCAGGACTACTACGGTGAATGTGAAGATGCTGACGAAGATGACTTTTTCGAGGACGAAGACGAGTTCGATGATTGAAAGGAGGGATTAATATGCGACAGACGGCATTAGAGGTGCTAGATAATGATGATGAAATAGAGAAACTTGTATTTGCATTAGATTCTGAAGCCGTAGTTGACCTTCAGCTTAAGGAAAGAATCAGGAATAGATATACAACATTGCTGGTTTTAGGAGTAATAGACAAAGAAATATTTGAGGCATCATTTGATAGGTATATGCGTACAGGGAGTGTTCGTGGCCTCAGTTATGAGGAATTCAAAGAGATTGTGGAATACCAGATGTATGAGGATGACGATTCCGATGATATATTTGATAATTGAGAGGAGGGATTAGCATGGCAAAGAGGCAGTTTATTATTGAATTTGATGACGATGATGAGTACATTGTCGAGACACTGGAAGAGCTTGAACAGCGCGAAAGCTTTCACATTGTAGTCGCAGACCCAGTATTGCTCAGCTGGTCTACGGCAGAAGAACTGGAAGAATGGGCCGAGCGTGAGTCCAAGAGAATGAGTGATGAAGATGGGGATTTATACATCATAACTCTATATAGAGTTATTTAGAAAGATACAAGATTTAACATATGAGCAGGTCAAAAACTTCACCGGCATCGAGCTATTCGGTGCCGGTAATTACCTGTATGTTGAGCCAGTTAACATTGAGGGTATAGCTAATATTCCACCAGGTATGAAAGGTAATACGTATTGGGAGCTCACAATGGACTATCATAAGGATATAGAGGCGCTGTATAGACATGTAATTGAGGAAATGGAAGATTTTCTGGCCCACTCTAGCGAGTATAGACTTCGATTGCTCAAAGGAGGAGTGCCAGTAGTAGAGCTCCAGCTTAAACTACCAAGTTTGAAGAAGGATGCCGGCGTTGCGTTAGTTGCAAGATTGGCTCATAGACTCAATTTGATGGTTGATTTCACTGACCAGCAGGTAGTGTGTATCAAGTTTGGCGGCTTTTACACAGGGAATACTATTGACTTGACTAATGAGAATGACGTTACTCAGTATTCGTTCTTAATAAAGTTTAAGCATAAAGGCCGCGAGTATGTTGAAGTCAATACTCACAAGCTTGCCTTTGTTGATGTAAAAAACTATAAAGTAGCTCCAGGTTTTTATGACCATAAGTTATCTGAAGGCCACCTTATTGAGTCTAACTTAGGATATCTAGTCTGTAATGAAAATTTTTGTACGCTAATCGATAAACAGAAATTCAATATGTACGCTATAAGACTGACTGTATTAGACCCAATAGAACTTACAAGTGAGATGATAGATAAACTGGCATCCGAGATGGTGAGTATCTATGGCTGAATTCTATTTGAGAAATAACCAAATCAGGCCAGAGCATAGTTATGTCCGTATCTCTATTAATGACAGAGAGCTTTTTCTACCACTTATTGACGATATCAGGATAGTTAGTGAAGATGGCTGCAATTTTGATTTTGAGCCGACTTTAAGACTCGATAAAACTTACCTGGCAGTTGACCTGTATAAGACTATGCTGAGCGAATCTAAGCTAAATGGTTATATGTCTAACTATCTAGATGCCGGCATTGAGCTAGTTAGAAGTGATAAGACAAGTCTTAATGTTAGATTTCGTATACCGCACACAAAGCTATCACTTGGCTCATATATGTTAGCGGATATTGCAACATATCTGACGCCAAGGCTTCTAATCGAGCCTAAGATTAAGTATATGGGCACAAATAAGACTTACCTATTTGTCAATTCAGATACTGTTGAATATCCGCTTTATAGTGATGATGAGCAATATAGATTTGCATTGGAATTCAAAGTACATCTTCTGCAGTTTAATCAGTCTATCGATGTAATTGTGGCTAGTACAGCAAAGCCATATGTGGACTATAAAATGTCTGAGCCAAAGGATGAGAATTTTATCGGTGAGCTGGCATTTAGATACGAAAGACAAGCAATCGGCAAGGTCTATGATGGCAATGAGTATTTCATCCTAGACTTTGGTAACTGGTTGCTTCCATTCAATGGCGATTATGAGTTTGGTGGTGTAATGCCATTGAAGTTAGATGTGCTTGATGTATCAGAGCTCACGTCTAACCTAATTGATGATATATGCACAAAGGCCGCAAAAAGGAGGTGAGTTTGTGCTATCAGTCAACGAACTGGAATTCGATGATATTCATGATCTGGTTAACGCATATCTTTCAGGCCCTAGTTGGTATAAATACAATGCCGCAAGGGTGAAGAATGAGTATGCGAGCTTGTATTTCATACTAGCTAGTTCATGCCATATACTTGATGACATGCAGCTCAGTCAACAAGAGGCGGCCTATGTATTCATCCTCTCAGTCGGGCTAGCTTCTGAGTGGTTTAAGCATCAGAAGAATTACTGGCCTGGTAGTGATAAGCTAACTCGCTTTATAATCAATCAGGATAATAATGAATTATATGGTCTTATCAGTAGTATCTCATTTACAAATGACAGAGCTATAGATACTACTAATCTTCTATTCAGCTATGATATAGGCGAAAAGAAGCTTACTATAGATGAAGTTAAATGGCTATACTCTACTGGTATGCCGGCAATTGCAGGTAGTAATAGTAAAGCCATAAGGCGAGCCGTAACTAGAATAATGGATAAATATTGTACAAGTTTCGCAGAACATTGCATTCTGCTATCTAATAGCCTATCAATTGAATTATCTGATGGTAAAATGGGTAAGTTCATCTTGAATGGTCAGGATATAAATAGCATTAAACATGGCTCGATTATCCATGTTGACGATTCAATTAAACGATTCTTTATTCTTGGAGGTGCTGAAGATGGATGAAAAATGCTGCAATAAATTTATAAAAGTCCTAATCTGGATGTTCTCAATATCAGTGATTACGGCGGTATCAGTCTATTTTATAACGCTGGCTATTGGATTTCAAAAGATTGATAGGTATGTAGACAGGATCACTGAGTCGTTAGATAATCTGTATAGTCAGGAGAGTAGGTCAAATAGTGATACTACATTAATTCCAAATGTAGGGCCGTCAGATTTCTATAATAACTACACAGTAGATGTATGGCCAGAATCACAGGCCGAACTTGAACAACGTGAAGTAGAAATGAAAGAGAGACAAAAAGAAATAGATGATATGAAGCAGCAACTGGATAATAAGAGTGTAGGCCTGAAGTTAATTGAGGCTGTGATTCAAATTGAGGGTGAGTATGCTAATGTAGAGCATGACCCAGGTGGCGAGACTTTGTGGGGTATTTCAAAGGAGAAAAACGGCGACTGGACACCAGAGAGTTATGAACATGCAGTAGAATTCTATTATGAGACTTACTGGATCGGGCAGAAACTTTATAAACTCAATAACCAGGACTTAGCATTTGTATTACTGGACTCAATGGTATTATTTGGCACAAGTAGAGTTAGGAATATAACCGTTAGAATAACTGGCGCAGATACGTATGATGATGCTATAGTAGAGTTATCGAAACTAAAGTACAGTGAGAAGGATAAGAAAGAGATTATAAAGTTTATTGATAAACTTAAAGATGAACTTAGGCTTGTTGTGAATGAGCTTGTAAGTAAGAATCCTAACCTTAAGAAATTCGTAAATGGCTGGAATAACAGGATCAATAGTTATTGAGCTGGTGATTTGATGCGTATATTGTATAATGAGCAATTTGATACCACTGAAGCTCTGCATGGCTAAAGCCAGCAGGTTCTAACGTACTTACTAACTTCTGTGCCAGCCCGAAGGTATAACACAAATGTAGTTAGTCTCCGTTAGACTTTCGCTACCAATCATCCCAACGGCTGAAGTCGTGGGCTTTCGGCCACTGTTCCGTAAAAGATAGCGAAGTTAGAGAACGTATGGTAATTGGTCTTGTTTTGCACAACTAACATGCTTTCGAGAGGGAGGTTTGAGAGATGGGAAAA
>ERZ795060.2680-NODE-2680-length-17593-cov-5.419546_pt1 | contig 17593 bp, 20 predicted proteins | sample MGYA00375144_ERZ795060 | MGnify/ENA primary metagenome ERZ795060 (study PRJEB30189, sample SAMN05720157) | activated sludge metagenome | isolation source: anaerobic digester from wastewater treatment plant | place: Japan | collected 2015-05-15 ...
CGTCTGCAGGTTCAATGACAGGTGCCGGTTCCCTGGATACGCCCGGCTCGGCATCGGGTGCAGCCGCACCTTCTGCCGCGGCACGACAGTAAGGGCTTGGACAGAGGATCGTGATGGAAACGATGATCGATAGAACCGCCGATGCTTTCATGCAGCCTCCCTTTTTCTTCCCTCGAAGAGCGAAAGGTCATGGGTGCACCCGGATCAGGTCTCCTGGCTCTCGATCACCCTCGTGGCCGCGCCTTCCCGATCCTTGCGGACAGTGGCATGCATGCGGCCCTCGTCACGATTACAGTCGCGGGGCGGCGTGGGCTTCTCACCCACTTCCCTTGGTCCGGGGCGAACCTATTGCCGATAGTGTGCCTGTTAAGGAACCGCGCTCTGTCTATCACCCCCTTCCCGTCTCCATGGGACCCTGTGCGGGGCCCCTGTCCCTGACCGTAGCCGTCTCTTCCCTGCACACGGCCTCGAGAACGACGACATCCCCGGGTCTCGTCATCGAGACACGGGGATGCCGTTTTCCACCCATTCGTCCATCGCACGCCCCCAAGTCCTCGAGGGGTGTGGCGAAGATCGCGGAGCAGGTCTTCCGGCTCCCGGATCAGCCTCCCGCAGCGCCTTCCCGCCTCAGTGGGCAGTGGCTCAAAGGCTGCGTTCGTCCCCGGTTACGGCGGCGGGTCCGCGACGGATTCTCACCGTCTTCCCTCTGTATGCCCGAAGGGCAACTCCGCACCGACACCTTATACCCACGGACAGGCACAGGTCAACCGCCACCGTCTTTTCTGAATGCGTGCGGGTCGTTTTCGGGGGGGAGGGGGAGAGGGCGATGGGGGTGTTGATCCTGATCAATGACACCTGGTGCACGGGTGCCTATAGGAGGGACAACCAAGACGATGCACCGTGGGTGACACCCAGAGGTGCAAGAAGGAGGACAACATGAGCGGTAACGTGATCCATGCGGATGATACCACGTTCAAGGCGCAGGTGGTGGATTCGGGAGAGGCCTGCCTGGTGGACTTCTGGGCGCCCTGGTGCGGGCCGTGCAGGGCGATCGCGCCGGTGCTGGAAGAGGTCGCCAGGGAATACGCGGGCAAGGTCAAGGTGGTCAAGGTCAACGTGGACGAGAGTCCGACGGTTTCCCGGGCCTACGGCATCAGGAGCATACCCTCCCTTCTCTTCATAAAGGGCGGTCAGGTGAAGGACACGACGATCGGCGCCATGCCCAAGGCGCAGCTTGCGTCGTTCATCGACAGGAACCTGGGCTGAGGCCGGCCATGGACGAGTTCTGGGTGCTCTTGGTTGTCGTTGGTGCGTGGTACGTTCTCCAGGCCTGGGTGTTTCCCAGGCTTGGGGTCCCCACCTGAGGGTCTGCGAATGTCTGCCGGGTGGCGGGCAAGCAGGAGAAAAAAGGGGAAAAAAGAAGGCATACACCATGATGAAAGAAAACCCCTATGAGCAACACGGACAGGGCCGGCTTGCCCTGTTCCCCATCACCTTCTTTTCCGTCACCCTGGGCCTGGGCGGCTGGGCGGTCGCGACCCAGGGCATCGAGCGGATCCTTCCGGTCGGGAACCTCGCATCGCAGGTCATCCTGGGGCTGGACATCCTCGTGTTCGCTCTTGTGTTCGCGCTGTACGCCGCGAAGGCGATCTCCCATCCATCTGCGGTACGCAGGGAGGTGAGGCATCCCGTCACGCTCAGCTTCTTCCCCGCGGTCTTTATCTTGAGAGAAGACCACCAGATATGACCAGTGGTATCTCTTGGTTGTTCACCATCGTCGTGGGAATGCGGCATCAAATCGCATCACCTCTAACGGTGTGCTGTGCACAGGTGTCTCGATGAGGCCATAAAGACCATGTCTATGCTCATGAAGGGTATCTCTGCCTCACTGATGCATGGATAATCACGCGCGCCCTGGGATGTTGCGTTCACCGTGTCCGAGAGTGGAGAGGCCGAGGGATGATACTCCTCTCATCCCCTAGGAATCTCCCATGTCCCTTCTCTGGGATGCATCGCCGTGCATCCATATTTAACGGGGAAGCCGGCCCACTGCGTGAGGAAGCCTTTTCAGGACGGCGCGGAAGGTCATAAGTGAGTCAGGAAATGCGGAAGCGGCATGGTATGCGGATGGGCGTGAATGATCAGTCCCAGTAACGGGTTTCCTGTATGAGATGGATGTAATCGTCTCTCGTGATACCGACGATGATTTGGTCCCAGTATCTTCCCTTTCTGAAATAATAATTTCTTCGAATCCCTTCCTTTTTCCAGCCCAACTTGTTGCAATAGAATGAATACGAAACAGTGTTGTATTCGATCATGGGGCCGTCAAGTCGTTCGAAATGCAGTTCATCGAATGCGTATCTCATGGTGGCCATGACGGCATCGATCCCGTAGCCTTTCCCCCGGATATCCTTGTTGCCCAGCATGATCCCATGCCACGCGTGGTTGTTCCGCCAATCGATGTTGATGATTGAAGAGAGACCTATCAGGCCGATTTCAGGGGCCTCGATGGCAAACCGCTGGTTCAAGGCATCGTCCTTTAATTTCTGGAACCAGGAATAATGGAAGTCCAAAGAACTGGGGAAGTGAATAATCCCCATGATATCCTGAGTCTCGGGGTCGTTCGCCCATTGGTGGAGCAACGCCAGGTCGGACTCTTCGATCGCCCTCAAGGTGACCTTTTTACCCAGGATGTTCATGTTTGCCGTATAACTCCCTTAGAATATTAAAATTCTCTCTGGCCGAATCTTGCAATAACGGGATGTGATTTTCAAGATGTTTTTTGATGAGCTCTCTCTTGCTCCAGCACGAGGAAATCTTGTGAACCAGATCTGTTTCGTCCGCAGGATCTGCAACATACTCTTCAACCTGCATGAGTCTCGCAAATCCCCTCAATTTATGGGCCTTGGGCCCATGGCCGTAGTCGATAATGACTGTGGGCACGTTCTGTGACAGCCCGGCGATGGCCCCGTGTATCCTTCCGCTGATGAGCATATCGAACTGGGCGATTATCGCCTTCGTTACATGGGGATCATACACCCCATCCAGAAGGAAGACATTGTCTGCCATCCCCTTGGACTGCACGATGGTGTGCAACTGTTTTACAATAGGGAAATCCCGGCCGTGGATGAGTTTGAATTCTGCTGGTGGAAGCGGGAAACCGTTTGCATGGGACATGAGGTACACATTCACATGCAGGGTATGTGTCAGGAAGTCGATCGCATGAACGTATGGTGAGTATTCATCATCTTCTCTCGGCCACCTGTCGAAGGGGCCCTGGAGGAAATTCCAGCCGCAGATGATGAAGCCCACATTCGGCCTGTCGGACCTCTCCGTTCTGATGCCGACATTCAGCCGTTCCAGTTCTTCGGCAGGTGCCGGCTTGAAAAGGAAGGACGGGCACGCACAATCCCTTACCCTCGATGTATCGAACCCCATGGAGGAGAGCAGTTCTGTGCTGATCGGTTCGCGGTTCGTGACCAGGTCAAAGTGTTCGAACACCTCCTGTGCGAACGGTATCGTGGCCTGTTTATGAAAAGGGCCCGGCGAACCTGCCAGCATGACGGTCGGTTTGCCCAGCAACTGCGGCACCCTGTCCTTGATGAGCCCGACAAGGAACCTGTCTTCACCGAGGAAATCCGCATTGTCACCCCACATGTCCCCACTGAGGTCGATGATCAGATCGTGCTGGAGCACGGTCTCGAGATATGGGGTCGACCTCGGCAGATGACCTGTTCTCGAATAGATGTAAGCGCAGGACAGTTCATGGAGTGCGTTCTTCAGATTGTCTTCACCCCAGGCATAGTAGTACCCCATGGGGATCACCCTGAGACGTTCTCTTTTACAGAAACCCTCGGATAACTGGAAGGTTGTCGAAATTGCCGCATCAGGGAATACTCGGTGCAATTCTTGGAAAAACGGTTCTATTATATAAAAATTTCCGATGTTTCCGAATTCCAGTCTACCCCAGTGCAGGGTTGCCTGTCCGATAACCAGTATGTTCATTTCGTGCTCCCTATCACACGAGCTCGTACTCATCCAACAGGGTACGGATCCTCTCCAGGGAATTGAACATCATGACATCGATGATTGACAGGTTCGGAACGAACTCATCTCCGAACTGATGGTACACAAACGGCTTGGTTGATATGAATGACAGGATGATGCCTTTCTCGAGAAAATCGCTTTTCGAATACAGTGCCGTTCCCCCTATGGGATTGACGTAGTGCCCTGCGGAAAGACAGCGGCAGATCTCGAAGATCTTCCACTTGCCCCTCAGGGTATGGTCAATGGGAATCGTTGAAGACATCAAAACCTCAGTGGAAAGGCCGAAATGGTGAACCAGCCTGAGAATCGAATGGTAGATGTACCCGAAGAGATTGTATTCCCGATATTCGAAGATCTCCCTGATGAGTGGGAAGACCGTCTCAAAGAAGGGTGCCTTCTTGTATGACTGCTCAATCTGCCGCAAGATCTTCGGCATCCCCTTTTCAAAGTACACGGGGGAAATGACCCTGTCTCTCACGTCCAAGTAGTCTGAATCCTTCTTGATGTTGATGGTGAAGTATTCAACCTTGTTGTTCAACAACAGCCTGTTTCTGTTGAACCACCCTTTCTTTGTGAACTCGATGTTGTCATAAACGACAAAGGTGTCCACGGCGTTGATCAGCTGGAAATACCCAATGTAAGGGAAAAAGTAAGGCTGCATTATGGCGAGTTTCTTCACGTGCGGTCTCTCTGCAACAGCTCCACGATGTGTTCTACGGTCGCATCGGTCAGGTCGGGATAGACCGGCAGGCAGAGCACCTCTCCCGTGGCCTTTTCCGCTGCCGGTAGTCTGCCCGGTTGCGCGGATTCCAGCCCCCGGTACATGGGGAACTGGCTGATGAGGGGGTAGAAATAACGGCGGCAGTAGATGCCGTTCTGCTTGAGTTTTTCGTAGAGGGCGTCGCGGCTCATGCCGTATTCCCCCTCGTTCACGAAAACAGGGAAATACGTATAGCAGTGTTTCACCCCGGGCATGTCTTGCATCATGCGAAGGCCGGGCACCTTGGTGAGCCGCTCGCGATACAAGGACACAATCTGTCGGCGCCTGGCCAAGTACCCGTCGATATGCCTGAGTTGCAGCAGGCCCATGGCGGCCTGCACCTCGTTCATCTTGGAGTTGATGCCGGGAGCCACGACGGTGGTCTCGCCGGCAAACCCGAAGTTAATGAGGAAATCGATGCGCTTCTTCATGGCCTCGTCGTGGCACACGATGGCCCCGCCCTCGAAGGTGCTGAAGGTCTTGGTGGCATGAAAGCTCATGACTGAGAGGTCCCCGAAGTTCAAGACAGGCACGCCATCCATGGTGACGCCGAAAGTGTGGCAGGCGTCGTAGATCACCTTCAAGCCGTAGATTCCCGCGATTTCTTGTATCTGGTTCACGTCGCAGGGGTTGCCGTACACGTGAACGGGGAGGATGGCGGTGGTATGCGGGGTGATGGCGGCCTCGATCCTGCCGGGGTCGAGGTTACAGGTTTCAGGGTCGATGTCCACGAACACGGGCTTGATGTTGTTCCACCACAGGGAATGGGTGGTGGCCACGAAGCTGTACGGGGTGGTGATGACCTCGCCGGTTATACGCAGGGCCTGCAGCGCCGTCACCAGGGCCAGGGTTCCGTTGGCCGTGAGCGAGATGAACTTCACGCCCAGATAGTCTGCCAGCTCCTTTTCGAACCTCTTGTGAAAGGGCCCCTTGTTGGTGAGGATGCGGCTTTCCCAGATGGTCTTCAAGGATTCCACGAACTCCTCCAGCGGCGGCAGGGCAGGCTGGGTCACATACGTGGTCTTCGTTTCCTTGCTCATGGGTCATCCTTGTCTTAACTGTACACAGTGTTGCTTCTGCATGTGTTCGATTCCGATCGGACCAGCTGTCATGAGGTCGTTTTTCATTCAAGTGCACCAAAGGGGGCCGTATGAGCAGCCTGATTCCCCCACCTGACGGTCTGTCCTCTTCTTTACCATACTTCGGGCACCCATGTCCCTCGTTCACTGGCACCAGAGCCGGAAACCTTGCCGCCTCCCGGTACGACTTCCCGATATGGTGAGGGCCCAGGCCTGACCTGGCCGGTCCCACCCCTCTTTCGCCAGGGTGGTGAAGCGGGCTCGCCCCACCCCTTGGCGCAGCGCCGTGACACCAACATCCTGCACGATCTTGAGCCTGCTCATCGGTGTGGAAGCAGACCGCACAAGCCGGCATCCACCCCTGCCCGGCATCTCTGGGAAACCCCCTCTCCTGCAGCCGGCCCAGAACCTCGGCATGGACCCGCTCCATCACCCTTTCCCCCCACGGTCTCGGGAGCGGCTGATCACGCGGTGACCGAGAGAGCGTTCCCCAAGCTGCAGCCCGATGTACACCTTGAACAAACCCGGTCATCGGACTGGTTTTCCATTTCAGGGGCGCTCCAGGGCCAACACCACCATTGCTTCACTATCGCCTGTAGCAACACGAACGTATGATTGGCCGCTTCGGAGGTTCGTACCTGATGTGGTCATGAGTCTCCTTGAGTACGGCCTTCCACCTCGAGGTTCCCAGGGTTTTGCTCGGCAGCATGTCCAGAAGGCTCATGGTCTTCTCGCATTCCTTGAGCCTTATAGCGTCTCCCCCAACTCATTCCACCTTGGGACAAGACCACCATATATGCCCCATGGTATCTTTTGGTAAATCGCCTTCATCATCGTGGGAATGGAGCGCCTGTCACATCTTCTCTTCAGGTGGGTTGTGAAAAAAGGAAAGTGTCCCCTCCGCAGGTGCTCGTCAAGAGTCGGAAAACTCTTGTACGGCCGTGAACTTCCTCTTTCGTGGCGCCGATACGAACCGGTAAGAGGGGTTCCGGCTTAGTACAACGAGCCGATCGCGATCGTGACGATGCCGGGTGCTTTGTGCGGTCTCAGCAGCCTGCCTATAGCCGGTCTCTCTCCTGAAGTCGGGCACAAGCGCTTCGAGGATGGCGAGTGCAGCCTCCGCATCGCCGGAGTTTTTCACGAGCAGATTCATGCGTTCGATGCCTTCTAAAGAGGCTCGCCTCATCGATCTTACGGCAGGTGCTACAGACCTTGATTTTCTGGTACGCGGTATCCACGATGCCTTCACCGTCGATGAGAAGCTCTTCGTGGATTTTTCCCCGGGCCGTAGGCCGATGAAGGAGATCTTCACGTCGCGGTCCGGCACAAGGCCAGCCAGGCGGATCATGTTCCTGGCCATGTCCAAGATCTTCACGGGCCTGCCCATGTCGAGCAAGAACAGCTCACCGCCGTTGCCGATCGCCCCGGCCTGGAGGACCAGCATGACCGCCTCGTGGATGGTCATGAAGGAGCGGGTGACATCTGGGTGGGTCACGGTCACCGGCCCGCCGGCGGCGATCTGCTGTTGAAAGAGGGGTACCACGCTGCCGTTGCTGCCCAGGACATTGCCGAACCGTACCACGATGAACCGCGTGTCGTTGCCGCTGAGCGCCTGGACGACGAGTTCTGCCACCCGCTTCGTGGCACCCATGACAGAGGTGGGTTTCACCGCCTTGTCTGTTGAGATGAGGACAAAATCCTCCACGTGGTACTTGCAGGCCAGGGATGCGACCTTGAAGGTGCCGATGACGTTGTTGTTCACGGTATCGATGGGGGCGAGCTCCATCATGGGTACGTGCTTGTATGCTGCCGCGTGATACACGAGCTGAGGCGAGTGACTCCTGAAGATGCGCTCTATGCTATGCCTGCTCCGCACATCGCCGATGCACGGCACGATCCGGACCTCCGAACCGGCCCGCAGCATCCCTCTGAGCTCCATGTCGATGTGGAAGAGGGGGGGTTCCGCGTTGTCGATCAGGATGAGGGATGAGGGGTTGTATTGAAGGATCTGCCTACAGAGCTCAGACCCAATGGACCCGCCCGCGCCCGTTACCGCCACCCTCTTCCCTGGAGGCGTGCGGGTCGTTTTCGGGGGGGAGGGGGAGAGGGCGATGGGGGTGTTGATCCTGATCAATGACACCTGGTGCACGGGTGCCTATAGGAGGGACAACCAAGACGATGCACCGTGGGTGACACCCAGAGGTGCAAGAAGGAGGACAACATGAGCGGTAACGTGATCCATGCGGATGATACCACGTTCAAGGCGCAGGTGGTGGATTCGGGAGAGGCCTGCCTGGTGGACTTCTGGGCGCCCTGGTGCGGGCCGTGCAGGGCGATCGCGCCGGTGCTGGAAGAGGTCGCCAGGGAATACGCGGGCAAGGTCAAGGTGGTCAAGGTCAACGTGGACGAGAGTCCGACGGTTTCCCGGGCCTACGGCATCAGGAGCATACCCTCCCTTCTCTTCATAAAGGGCGGTCAGGTGAAGGACACGACGATCGGCGCCATGCCCAAGGCGCAGCTTGCGTCGTTCATCGACAGGAACCTGGGCTGAGGCCGGCCATGGACGAGTTCTGGGTGCTCTTGGTTGTCGTTGGTGCGTGGTACGTTCTCCAGGCCTGGGTGTTTCCCAGGCTTGGGGTCCCCACCTGAGGGTCTGCGAATGTCTGCCGGGTGGCGGGCAAGCAGGAGAAAAAAGGGGAAAAAAGAAGGCATACACCATGATGAAAGAAAACCCCTATGAGCAACACGGACAGGGCCGGCTTGCCCTGTTCCCCATCACCTTCTTTTCCGTCACCCTGGGCCTGGGCGGCTGGGCGGTCGCGACCCAGGGCATCGAGCGGATCCTTCCGGTCGGGAACCTCGCATCGCAGGTCATCCTGGGGCTGGACATCCTCGTGTTCGCTCTTGTGTTCGCGCTGTACGCCGCGAAGGCGATCTCCCATCCATCTGCGGTACGCAGGGAGGTGAGGCATCCCGTCACGCTCAGCTTCTTCCCCGCGGTCTCCATCGGCATCCTGCTCATGAGCGTGGCGTTCTTGAACACTAACACCGAGCTGTCATTCCTCCTCTGGGTGGTGGGGACCATCCTGCATGCGGGCCTGACCCTGTACATCATGCGGGAGTGGATCACCCAGGAACACTTCGAGATCGGTCACATGAACCCGGCGTGGTTCATTCCCGTGGTGGGAAACCTGATCGTTCCTTTGGCAGGGGTGACCCATGCGCCTGCCGACATCTCGTGGTTTTTCTTTTCCATCGGGATCGTCATGTGGGTCGTGCTCTTCACCGTGGTCACCTACCGGATGATCTTTCACCGAGTTATCCCGGAGAGGCTGCTGCCCACGCTGTTCATCCTCGTGGCGCCGCCTGCCGTGGGATTCATAGCCTACGTGAAGCTCGCAGGAGGACTGGATGCCTTCGGCAGGATCCTGTTCTTCTTCGCCGTGTTCATGTTCGCGTTTTTGATGACCCTTGGTGCAAGGCTCGCCAGGATCAGGTTCTTCCTGTCCTGGTGGACCTACACGTTCCCGGTGGCTGCCTTGGTCGCAGCGTGCACGCTCATGGGGCGTCTGGCCCCGAGCGTTTTCTTTACGGGCATGGCGGTCGTCCTGTGGGTCCTGCTGTCCTTGTTCATTCTGTTCCTCGGGGCAAGGACAGCGATCTCCATAACGCGCAGGGAGATCTGCGTGGAGGAATGAGGCGAAGAAACCGGGGGCTTCTCCATGAAACGCTCTGTGCTTACTATACACGGTGGACAATCCAAGAAGGAGAGGACAGGGTATGAAGAGAGATCATGAACACGGCATCTCCAGGAGGGCGTTCCTTTCGGGCGTCGCCACGGCGGCCGTCTCGGGCGCCGTGGGTCTGCCCGCAAAGGCTCGTGCAGCCGGGGAAGGCGCCTTCGGCACCCTCGTCGACCTCAGCCTGTGCGACGGGTGCGAGGGCAGGGACATGCCCGCCTGCGTCGAGGCGTGCAGAACAAAGAATGCGGGCGTGGTGCCCGAACCCGTGGATCCCATCCCCAAGCCCTTCCCCAGGGGCAAGATCGAGGACTGGTCAAAGAAGCAGGGGGTGACTGACCGCCTCACGCCGTACAACTACCTCTTTATCCAGAAGGCGGAGGTGGAGCTGGGCGGCGCGAAGAAGACCGTCTTTATCCCCAGGCGGTGCATGCACTGCGACAACCCCGCCTGCGCCACCATCTGCCCCTTCTCTGCCAACCACAAGTACGAATCCGGCGCCGTGGTGATCGACCAGGACATCTGCTTCGGCGGCGCCAAGTGCAAGGAGGTGTGCCCCTGGGCCATCCCCGAGCGGCAGTCGGGCGTGGGCATCTACCTGCACATCCTGCCGACGCTCGCGGGCAACGGCGTCATGTTCAAGTGCGACCTCTGCCAGGACCTGCTCCTGAAAGGGGAAGACCCAGTGTGCATCACGGCGTGCCCGAGAAAGGCCATGCTCATCGGGCCGAAGGAACAGATCCTCGCCGAGGCCGAGCGCCGGGCCGAGGCCATGAACGGGTACATCTATGGAAAGGAAGAGAACGGGGGAACCTCAACCCTGTACGTCTCTCCCGTGCCCTTCGAGCTCTTGGACGCGGCAATCGAGAAAGGCCCGGGCAGGCCCCACCTGGGCAAGGCGCCGAGAAAGATGGCCAAGACAGACCCCGTTGCCAAGGCCGTCATGGCCTCGCCGGTGATCGGGCTCGTGGCCGGTCTCGCAGCCGTGGCGGGCGCGCGGATGAAGTCCGGAAAGGAGGGAGACCATGAGTAGGCAGGCCCCTGAAGGGAAGAACCTGGTCAAGCGCCACGGCCTCGTCGTGCTCATCGAGCACTGGGCCATCGCGATCTCCGGGCTCGCACTCATCCTCACCGGTCTCTTCGAGCTCCCCATTGCAAGGCGCTACTTCATCACCGAGATCCCGGGGCTCAGGTGGTCGGGCGACTACATCTTCTCGCTTTGGCTGCACTACGCGTTCTCCGTGGTCTTCGTCGGCGCGAGCCTGTTCCACGTGGTCTACCACGGGCTCATGGGCCACCGGGCCATCCTGCCGAAGAGGGGCGACCTCAGGGAGTCGTGGGAGGTGATTAAGTCCTTCTTCGGCAAGGGCGAGGAGCCGCCCTTCGCCAAGTACCTCCCGGAGCAGCGCCTCGCCTACGCGGGCATCGCCCTCATCATCGCCGGGCTCATCGCGAGCGGCCTGGTCAAGACCTGGAAGAACCTCTTCGCCCCTGACATGGACCTGACGCTGGTGCTCTGGGCCACCTGGGCGCACAACCTCTTCTTCGTCCTGTTCGTGCTGGCCTTTGTCGCCCACATGGCGGCCATCCTGATCAAGCCCAACCGTCCCATGATCCGTGCCATCCTCACCGGATGGATCCGGCGTGACTACGCCGAGCACCGCCACCCCCTGTGGATCGCGGAGCTCGCCGGGCGGAACGATCATCCCGCTCGGGAACAGGAAGCCCCAACCCGCGAGAGGCCGCCGGATGGTGAAGCGGGTGGCGAGAACCCGCAAGGGCTTTCGTGAACAGGCAGGATGTGGTAATGCCCCATGCCGGGCGCGCCCGACATGGGGCAAGCCCCCGAGGAGCGTAACCATGGCACGCAAGAAACGGGTCCCCTCTCCCGCGACATCCACGGAAGCCATCCTGGAGAGCATCTCGGACGGGGTGTTCACGGTGGATGAGCACTGGGTCGTCACCTCCTTCAACCGTGCGGCCTCGAAGATCACCGGCATTCCCCGGGATGAAGCGGTGGGCAGGCTCTGTTCCGAGGTCTTCCGCTCCAGCATGTGCGAGGTGGACTGCGCTTTGAAGAGAACCCTGAAGACCGGCAGGCCGGTCATCGGCAGGTCCTGTTTCATCATAGACGCCCAGGGGCGGCGGATCCCCATCAGCGTGTCCACGGCCGTGCTGAAGGACGCGAAGGGGAACGTCATCGGGGGGGCGGAGACCTTCCGCGACCTCACCGAGCTCGAGGAGCTCCGCCAGGAACTCGAGGGACGGGCCCACGTGGGCGAGCTCGTGAGCAGGAGCCCCCTCATGCAGAAGGTCTTCGAGGTGATCCCCGCCGTAGCGGCAAGCCCCAGCACCGTGCTCATCCTGGGCGAGACCGGCACGGGCAAGGAGATCGTGGCCAGGACCATCCACTCCTTAAGCCCCAGGCGGGACGGCCCCTTCATCGCGGTGAACTGCGCCGCCCTTCCCGACACGCTCCTGGAGTCCGAGCTCTTCGGCTACAAGGCGGGGGCCTTCACCGGCGCCGCCAGGGACAAGCCAGGCAGGTTCGCCCTGGCAAAAGGCGGGACCCTCTTCCTGGACGAGATCGGCGAGGTGAGCCCGGCCCTGCAGGTGCGGCTGCTGCGGGTCCTCCAGGACAGGAAGTACGAGCCCCTGGGGGCCACCCGGTCGGAGACCGCCGATGTGCGGGTCATGGTGGCCACCAACACCGACCTGGCAAGGCTCGTGAAGCAGGGCTCGTTCCGCGAGGACCTCTACTACCGGGTGAACGTGGTGCGCCTGGAGCTGCCGCCGCTGCGCAGGCGCAAGGAAGACATCCCGCTCTTGGTCGAGCAGTTCGTCACCCGCTTCAACGCCCTGCAGCACAAGTCCGTCCAGGGGCTCACCACCGAGGCCCTGTCCTTGCTCATGGCGTACGATTGGCCCGGCAACATCCGGGAGTTGGCCAATGTCATCGAGCGCGCCTTCATCCTCTGCGAGAAGGGCTCCATCGGCGTGGCCCACCTGCCCGAGGAGATCACCGCCCGCTCCCTGCAGCACGCCGCTCAACCCGGCCTGAAATCGGCCGCGCAGATGCTCGAGGCCCAGGCCATCCGCAGGGCGCTGGAACGTTGTGCCAACAACCGCCTGGCAGCGGCCCGGGAGCTGGGCATCCACAAGAGCACCCTGTTCCGGAAGATGAAGAGGCTCGGCATCGCACCTGCAGGCACGGACGGCCGGGCCGGCAGGCGGGTGAAAAGGGAGCGACGATGCGACTGAAGCGGTCATGAAAGGTTGCAGAAGCGCGACTCTTCCCGCTGGGAACCCCCTTCCCTTGGTCCAATTTATTTAACAATATCGAGCGAATGAATGCATGGGGGGTAAGCGCGTCCCCCTGGCATAGTCCGTGCTCTGTGCATCTGCAAGGACAGGCCTGAACCCATGAGAGCCGCATTCAGCTCCTTTAACAACCGGATCGCCCCGGTCTTCGACGTGGCAAGGCAGCTCTTCATCGTGGAGAGCGACGCGGGCCGCATCGTGCACCAGTCCCAGGAGAACGTGCCCGCCGAAGACGTATGCGCCAAGGTCAGGCGCCTGATGGAGCTCGGGGTCGAGACGCTTGTCTGCGGTGCCATATCGCGCTCCACGCAGGGGCTGGTCTCCTCCTGCGGCATAGAGGTGATCCCGTTCGTGGCCGGGGACCTGCAAGAGGTGATCCAGGCATGGCTCCAAGGCAGGATCCATGACCATGACTATGCCATGCCCGGGTGCTGTGCCCAGGGGAGGCGAAACCCCCTCAGGGGCATGGGGGCGCGGCAGGGCCGGTGCGACAGGTGGGAGGCAGGGGAACGGGACTCCTGCGGGACCTGCGTCTGCCCGCAGTGCTCCCACAGCGAACCGCACGAACGGGGCGTCCCCTGTTCGCAGAAGCGCTGCCCCGTGTGCGGGAGTGCGCTGGTCAGGGGCGACCCCGGAAAGGAACAGAGGAGGACCAGGACGTGAATACTCGCCAGGGAGGACGGTGGATGTTCAGGTGGGGGAAACGTGCCTTCACAAGGACCCTTGGCAGGAACCTGCCCGGGGTTCCCATGCCGCCGGGCCGCCTCTTCCGGCGGGCGGGGGTCCTCGGGCCTATCGTCGCCTGGCTCGCAGGCATGGCCATACACGACCTGAGGCAGCCGCAGAGCCGCATCAGGGCCTTTGCGCGGCGCATGCTGGAAAGGCGCAGTAAACCGCGGCGCGTCACGGCCGTCGTGGTGGGGCCGGAAGCCGGACCCGGGCACGGGGGTCTGATCGAACAGGCAGGTAAGAATGGGAAGAGGGGGAAAGAGGGATGAGCCCGAGGGTCCCCGGGGGTAGTGCATGAAGAAAATCGGCATCATCATCTGTGACCGCTACCGTTCGTGCGGGGGCGGCAAGTGTTTCAGGGCGCTTAAGGAGCGCTGCGGCGGCTTTGCGTGCTACCCTCCAGGCGAGCCCGTCGAGGTTGTGGGGTTTTCCAGCTGCGGCGGCTGCCCGGGGGGCAACGTGGAATATGTCCCTGCGGAGATGAAGGAAAACGGCGCCGAGGTCATCCACTTGGCGACCGGGTTCGTCGTGGGGTACCCGCCGTGCCCGTACACCAAGGACCACAAGGAATTCATCGAGAACCACTACGGCCTGAAGGTGGTGGTGGGAACCCACCCCATCCCTATGAAGTACCTCAGGGCCCATGAGCGGCTCGGCTTCTGGGAGCGCGAGGACATGAAGGAGCTCGCCGGCGCCCTCATGGATGAACCCCCGGATGTCATGACGGCCTATGACTGAGCATCGGCCGCCCAGGAAGGAAAGGGGAAAGGAGAAGAACCATGAAGATCGCGTTCACCACCTCGGGCCACAGCCTGGACGCGCCCCTGGATGCCAGGTTCGGCAGGGCGCCCAGGATTCTCGTCTATGATCTCGATACCGGGACCTTCGAGGTCGTGGACAACACCCAGAACCTGAACGCCCCCCAGGGCGCGGGGATCCAGGCGGCCCAGAACGTGGCCCGGACCGGGGCGACGCACCTGGTGACCGGGCACTGCGGGCCGAAGGCATTCAAGGTGCTCACCGCCGCAGGGATCGCCGTGTACACCACGGATGCGGCCACCGTGGCCCAGGCCCTGGAGCTCTTCCGCTCGGGCGGCCTCACCAGGGCCACCTCGGCGGACGTGGAGGGTCACTGGGTATGAGGAAGGCGTCTGTCCGCACGGGGCACATCACCTATACGCCCATCGGCGTCATCCGGAGCACACATACGGACCCGGAAAAGACGCCCATCCAGGGCGTTTATGCGAAGGGCTGCCTCGGCAGGGCCGAGGTGCTGCCCGAGTACGAAGAGGGGCTGAAGGACCTGGAGGGCTTCTCCCACCTCATCCTGATCTACCACTTCCACCGGGCGGACTCGGTACGCCTCACGGTGCGGCCCTTTCTCCAGGACGCCGATCACGGGGTCTTCTCCACCCGGGCGCCGTGCAGGCCCAACCCTATCGGCCTGAGCATCGTGGAGCTCGTGCGCAGACAAGGCCGCACCCTGCACCTCGACGGGGTGGACATCCTCGACAACACGCCGCTCATCGACATAAAGCCTTACGTGGGCAGGTTCGACCGCATCGAGAAGACGAGGGACGGGTGGCAGCACGAGGTGGACGAACCCACGGCACGGCGCAAGGGGAGGCGGGGATACGACCCGAAGAACGACCCGGAGGCGGCGCCGTGATCATCTCCGTCGCATCCGGCAAGGGCGGCACGGGCAAGACCACGGTGTCCGCGAACCTGGCACGGGTCTGGCCCTCGCCGGTGCAGCTCATCGACTGCGACGTGGAGGAGCCCAACTGCCACCTGTTCATCAAGGGCGAGCTCATGGCCCGAGACGTGGTCTCCATGCGCGTTCCCCAGGTGGATGCGGCGCTCTGCACCGGCTGCGGGGCCTGCAGCGACATCTGTGAGTTCAATGCCATTGCCGCGCTCAGAGACGATGCACTGGTGTTCGAGGAGCTGTGCCATGGGTGCGGCGGCTGCACCCTGGTCTGTCCCACCAGGGCCATCACCGAGAAGGACCGCCGCATCGGCGGGATCGAGGTCATCCAGGCCGGGCACATCTGCCTGGTGCAGGGCAGGATAGACGTGGGCGTGGCCATGGCGCCGCCCGTGATCCGGGCCGTGAAGGCCCGCCTCGATCCCGGGAAGACGGCCATCCTGGACGCACCCCCGGGCACCTCGTGCCCGGTCATCGCCACGGTCAAGGACACGGACCTGGTCATCCTGGTCACCGAGCCCACGCCCTTCGGGCTCAACGACCTGAGGCTGGCTGTCGACATGGTGCGCGCTCTCGGCCTCCCCTTCGGGGTGGTGGTGAACCGGGTGGGTGCCGGCGACGACCGGGTCCACGTCTTCTGCAGGGACGAGGGCGTGCCCATCCTCATGGAGATCCCGGACGACCGCCGCATCGCAGAGGCCTATTCCCGGGGGGAGCTCATGGTGGATGCGCTGGACGGGTACCGGGGGCTCTTTGAAGGGCTCGTGCACACCGTGCAGGGTTTGAGAACCAGGACAAGGAGAGAGGACCATGCCGACCTACGAGTATGAGTGCAACGACTGCCGCGTGCGCTTCGAGCGCGAGCAGTCCATGAGCGACGCGCCGCTGGTGACGTGTCCTGAATGCGGCGGCCGGGTGCGCCGCCTGGTGACAGGCGGCACCGGCTTCATCAACAAGACAGGCAGCCACGGGCAAAAAGGCCCCTGCTCCCTGGAGACCACGGGCAGGACCTGCTGCGGCAGGGACCAGCGTTGCGGCGCTCCCCGGTGCGAGGAGTGAGCCCCGCCGTGGAGAGGGACACCCAAGACATCCGTGAGCTGGTGGTAGTAAGCGGCAAGGGCGGCACGGGCAAGACCAGCCTGGCCGCATCACTGGCCGTGCTGGCGCAAAACGCGGTCATAGCGGATTGCGACGTGGACGCCTCCGACCTGCACCTGCTCCTCGACCCGCAGGTGCTCGAGCGGCACGAGTTCGTGAGCGGGCACGAGGCGGTGATCCGCCAGCAGGACTGCACCGGGTGCGGCGCCTGCATCGACCTGTGCCGGTACGCGGCGATCGCCGCCCGGCGGGATGATGCGGGCAGGAAGGTCTGTTCCGTGGACCCGGTGTCCTGCGAGGGTTGCGGGGTGTGCGTGCGCTTCTGCCCGGAGCGAGCCATCGACTTCCCGGAGCGCTCCTGCGGGGAGTGGATGATCTCGCGGAGTCGGAGCGGGCCCATGGTGCACGCACGCCTCGGCATCGCGGCCGAGAACTCGGGCAAGCTGGTCTCCCTGGTTCGCAGGGAGGCCCGCCGCATCGCCGGGGAAGAGGGGCGTTCCCTGATCATCGTGGACGGGCCGCCGGGCATCGGCTGCCCGGTCATCGCGTCCTTGGGGGGCGCTTCGCAGGTGCTCGTCGTCACCGAGCCCACGGTATCGGGGGAGCACGACCTGGAGAGGGTCCTCGCCCTGGCCAGGCACTTCGGTGTCCCGGCGGGTGTGTGCGTGAACAAGTGGGACATCAACCCCGAGATGACCCGGCGCATCGAGGACATGGCACGCACTGCGGGTGCGCAGGTCGCGGGCCGCATACGCTACGACGCGGGCGTCACCTCCGCCCAGGTGGCGGCACGGACTGTGGTGGAGACCGAGTGCCCGGCGGCACTCGACATCAGGGAACTCTGGGAGCGCATAACCCATTCGGGAGGATGACAGGGAGATGCACGAAGAACTGGACCTTTCGCCCGTGGCGCGCGAGCACGCGTCCAGGCCACTGAACGAGGGGCCGCCGCCCAGGTTCAACGCCTACGGGCGCGTCACCGGCCCCTGCGGGGATACCATGGAGATCTGGCTTCTCGTTCAAGACGGGATCGTGGAACGGGCCTCCTTCACCACCACGGGGTGCGGGCCTTCCCGGGCCTGCGGGAGCATGGCCACCTCCCTGGCCTCGG
>ERZ795060.2683-NODE-2683-length-17591-cov-9.521727_pt1 | contig 17591 bp, 21 predicted proteins | sample MGYA00375144_ERZ795060 | MGnify/ENA primary metagenome ERZ795060 (study PRJEB30189, sample SAMN05720157) | activated sludge metagenome | isolation source: anaerobic digester from wastewater treatment plant | place: Japan | collected 2015-05-15 ...
AGGAGGATAGATTGTTTATTTAGTCTGTCCATTTTTATATAGTTGACTTCCTTTTACAAAGGAAGGTGACCTGAAGTTGGCGGTGGATTTTGAATATACTGCTTCCCTTTCAGACCACTCTATTCTACCTTATTTCCCATTTCATCTTAATGGGCAGCAGTATAAGTACAGGATGGTTCTTATTTTTGTCTATTTTATTTTTGAGGAAACAATACACTTTCATAGAGATTATTTTTGAGGAATGCCGACATATTTATGCGAATTTCTCGTATTAAAATGCAATTAAACCTTTTTTCTGGAAGAATTGTCAAATTTATGATAGTGGATGTATAATGTACTCAATCTTAAAAAGGGGGAAAAATGAAAAAGAAAATTTTTGCCTCTGCAATATGTGTGATTTCAATGATTTTGTTTTCTGGATGTCAAACACCCATGAGCGGTTCAAGTTATGAAAGAAAAGAAGCCCGCAAAATGCAGACAGTTTACTATGGTACAGTAGTTACAGTAAACGAAGTGACAATAGAAGGACAGGCAGGTGCTGCTGGAACAATAGCAGGTGCTGCTGCTGGTGCTGCAGTTGGTCAGACCATAGGCAAAGGTTCTGGTAAAACTGCAGCCACAATTATTGGTGGAGCAGCAGGCGCAGTGGCAGGCGGAGCAATAGAAAAAAAACTCACCACAAAAGTTGGGCTCGAAATCACTGTGAAGCTTGAAGATGGTAGAACAGTTGCAATCATTCAGGAAAAAACACCTGAGGATAACTTCAGACCAGGAGATGCTGTTCAGGTGATATATTCATCTGATGGTACTGCCAGAGTAAGACCAAAGTAAGTTGGCATCTACTGTCAAACGAGGTATATCCTGTTGGAAGTAAAAAATTTCTTAATCACAGGACTTCCTGGTTGTGGAAAGACCACGCTGATTAAGGAATTATCGTCCGTTATTCCAATCAATAAGAAAGGGTTCTTCACAGAAGAAATCAGAGAAAAAGGTAAAAGGGCAGGGTTCAAAATAATTACTTTTGATGGCAAACAGGGCATTTTCGCCCATCAAATTTTTATTTCTCCATACAGGGTATCAAAATATTCAGTTCTCAGTGCTTGAAGAGATTGGAGTAAGAGAAATTGAAGAATCTCTTAATCAGCCATGCCTGATATTGATTGATGAAATTGGAAAAATGGAATTGTTTTCAGAAAAATTCAAAGAAGTTGTGATCGCTGCATTTGAGAGCAAAAACAGGGTACTTGGCACAGTATTGTATTCCTCACATCCATTTTGCGATGAAATCAAAAAAAGAAAAGACACCCGCGCTTTTATCCTTGAAAAACATAATTACCATCAATTAAAACAAAATCTACTCCATTTACTTCAACAATCCTGAATTTTTTATTGTCCAGGGGTTAAGATTTTCACCTGTGCTGATTTTACCAGGGATGCAAATTTTTCTGCGTCTGCTTTTGAGCCAACAATATCTCCAAAATGTATTGGGATTGCAATTTTTGGTTTGATAGTATCAATGGCTTTTGCTGCCTCTTCCGCATTCATCGTGTAAGTTCCACCAACAGGTACAATGGCGATATCAACCTTGATGTTTTTCATTTCAGGAATAAAGTCCGTATCCCCTGCAATATAGATAGAGCCATCCTTGAATTTGATTACAAATCCGAGCCAGTTGTTTGATTTAGGATGAAAGTTTTTGTTGATATTGTAAGCAGGAACTCCATTAATTTTCACCCAGCCAAGGTCAATTTCACCGCCTGGTGAAAGAGTTTTTTTATTGCCTTTTTTTACCTGCGCAAGACTGTCAGGAGAACCAATAACAACTGTTGTATCAGTAACAATTTTATTGATGTCTTCAATGCTGCAATGGTCATAATGAGAATGTGTGATAAGGATTGCATCTGCTTTTTTGTCAACCTTTTTTAATTTCCAAGGGTCAATGTAGATACTTTTGCCGTCCTTTTCAATAAGAATACTTGCATGGCCGAGCCATTTAATATTTTCAACCATTTTTATATCACCTCCCCATATTATTACACTACTTAAGAAAAAACATATTATTGCAACTGGTATTTTCATATTCACCTCCATGAGTATAAAAATAATATACTGCTTCAACAAAAAAATGCAAATGTGTTTGTAATGGATAAAATAATTTTTTCGAGGATTTCGTTAATTTCTTTCAGAAATCATTGCAAAAATCTACAGTATATCCGACGCGTATTACGCAGCTGTAAAAATGCAGGAAAATAAACACAATTGATTTTTCGCCTCTTGAAGTTAATTTCTCAAAAATTCCAGTGTCTTAACATTGGGTATCAGCAACTCACAAATTGAAACGAATAAATATCAGCATCTTTCAACACAAGCCGTATCCTTACTGGTTTACCAGCAATACCCGATAAACCTGAACTACTTTCCATTTAACAATTCTTCTGATGTTGTCTCCAAAAATGTCAACACACTTTTTGAGAGAAAATTCTTTATAGGCAGTACCATCTGGTTTTTGAATTTCAACCTTTATGCTTACTGCTGCTGACGAAAAAAAGTTCATAGCAAGATGCCTGCCTTCCCTATTAAATTTAATGACTGCAAATGCTGTCTTACTATATTAAATAAACCGATGTTTTTCTGTAAAAAATTTTATCAGAAAAACGGTTTCCATTATTAAATCGTTGAACACGTAGTAAAACAAGATGATGTGCCCAAAATTAAAAAAAGGGTTTGTAGAGTAAAATATTTCTCACTTAGTGCGGAACCAAATATTGGATTTTCAGGTACCTGATGATAAAAAAGAATTCAACATATTATGAACTCATTTTCTTTTACTGCATCAATGTCTTGATTTCTGCTTCAACCTGATTGAAAAAAGTGTCATAGAATTTTTTATCCTCAATTGTTTCTTCTGTTTGCGTTTGAGATGCTTCTGTTCCAGCAGGGATAGGAATAATAAGTAAAGGAACAGTCCTCCTTGCAGTGTAAATCTTTTTTTTGGTTTGTGTGGCGTTAAGAAAAATTTGGGTTTTGTTATCTTCATGTTGTTGTAGGGTAAACTGGGTATTTACAGTAATTGATAAAGATCCCTTGTCAAAGCTTTTAGTAGCCTGAAACCGGTTTAATTGTCTGTCTTCTACAGAAATAGTGAAATTATTTTTCAAAAGGGTTTGTTTCACTGCTATCCAGCAGGTCTCAATTGGCGTATCATAAATTCTGACATTGAAGTTCTGTTTTTTTGAAAATACTTCTTTGGAAGGTGTAAAAGTGGCACAACCTGTTAGGACACCTGCTAATACCAGCACCAGCAGCATATCTCTCAAATTTTTCCCAGGCATAATTTCTCCCTGTAAATGTTACTCAATTCAAAGTTTTAATTTTTCTCTTTTAATATTTCTTCATTTTCTGAATTCTGTCATTTAAAATCCGCACTGTTTCTTTTTCAAGTTGGATGTGAGAAGTTTAATCCAACAGAACAAAATTTAATAAATCAAACTGTTTTGAATACTACTTTATTTTCCTCTGATAAATGGAGCAGTACAATTTTTGTCCCGTTGTATCATATCAACGGCAATCAGGTATGTTTTTATACAAAAGCTATTTAAAATCAGTAGCCAAAAAAGAAAAAAATCGCATCTCTTGACAGAGAAAATAAAAAGGGGTAATATGATAATGAGAATTATTATCATTAAGGAGGAAATATGAGATACGGAAATCCGTGGATGTACGAGAGATTAACTTCCGAAGGTCTGAGAATGACACAAGCACGCAAACTCATAATGAATATACTTGCTAAGACTCATAAGCACTTGAGTGCCGAAGAAATTTATTTCATTGCGCATGAGGTAAATCCTTCCATAGGAGTTGCCACAGTTTACAGAACGCTTGATTTGCTGACAAACATGGGTGTTCTACAAAAGTTTGCCTTCGGAGACGGAAAAGCACGGTATGAGTTAATAACAGATGCAAGTAAAGAGGCGCATCACCACCATCTTATATGTACAAAATGTCGCAAGATTATTGACTATACTGATTTTGTTGATGAGGAGAAGGAACTGATAAAAAAGACAGAGGACATCCTTTCCAGAAAACACAGGTTTGACATTAAAAATCACATAATACATTTCTACGGTCTTTGTGAAAATTGCAAAGGAGGTGATTAAAGTGCCACGAGGAGATGGAACAGGACCAATGGGTTTGGGTCCAATGACAGGCAGGGTGGCAGGATACTGTGCAGGCTATGGAGTTCCCGGCTACAGGAATCCTTATGCCGGAGGCCGCGGATTCGGTTTAGGAAGGGGCCGTGGTTTTGGCAGAGGCAGAGGAATGCGTGGAAGATGGTTTTATGGCAATCCTTATCTGGGAGGTACACCATATCCGACAGCACCTGTCTCATACCCTATTGTTGCCGACCCGGTAACTGGTTCTTATGCTTTATGGCAGGTCATTCCCCAACAGGAAATGGAAATGCTGCAGTCGGAAACAAAGATGCTTGAGGAACAACTTGCTATCATAAAGAAAAGGATTGTGGAATTGGAAAAAGAGGCAGTGAAGGGAAAGTAACAACTTATCGGTGGGGACGGTATTTTGCCGTCCTGCAGGTGAAATTTTTATGGAGGAACAACCATGAAGATTTGTATAACTTCTGACGGGAACAATCTGGAAGCAAATGTTGACCAGAGATTTGGCAGGTGTGCCTATTTTATCTTTTACGACACCGAGACAGATAGTTTTGAGGCGCTTGCGAATACAAATGCATCAGGGATGGGCGGGGTTGGCGTGCAAAACGGACAGTTGATGGCGGAAAAAGGTGTTGAAATTGTACTGACAGGCAATCTCGGACCTAACGCCGCAAACGTGCTCCAGCAGGCGGGTATTAGAACGGTAACCGGCGTTTGCGGCAAGGTAAAGGATGTGGTAGAGGCTTTCAAAAAAGGAACATTAAAAGCAACTTCTTCTGCCAGTCCAACGGTATCATCCCATTTTGGGATGGGCGGTAAAAAACAATAAATCTGGAGGTGCAATATGCGTTTTGCTATTTCTACCGACGGAGATTTTGTGTCGCCCCATTTCGGAAGATGCCCGTCTTTCACAGTTGTGGACATTGAAAACAATAAGGTGATAAAAATAGAGGTACTGGAAAACCCGGGACATCATCCAGGTTACCTGCCGGAATTTATGCATAAAAAAGGTGTGAGTTCTATCGTATGCGGCGGGATGGGTCAGCGTGCAAAAGACCTCTTTCAGCAGTTAGGGATACAGACAATTGTGGCTGTTAAAGGGAAAATCAACGATGTAATAGAAAAACTGTTGAAAGGTGAACTAAAATCAGGTGAGAGTTTGTGTAAACCCGGTGCAGGCAAGAATTACGGTTTGGAAAAAACAGAATGTGATCATCAAGGGGGTGATTAAAGTGCCACGAGGAGATGGAACAGGACCAATGGGTTTGGGTCCAATGACAGGCAGAGGGCAAGGAAGAGGAGCTGGAAGAAGAATGGGAGGCAGAGGCGCAGGTCCCGGAGGTTTTTGCGTATGTCCATCATGCGGTGAGAAGGTTGTACATCAGGCAGGTGTCCCCTGTTTTGAGATAAATTGCCCCAAATGTGGAACAAGAATGGTAAGGGGATAATAGAATGATAATAACGGTAGCCAGCGGAAAAGGCGGTACCGGCAAAACTCTTGTTTCCACATCACTTGCTTTATCCTTGGGAAAAGACGCTGTGTTTCTTGACTGTGATGTCGAAGAACCCAACGGCTATATTTTTTTGAAACCAGATATAACAGAAAACATAAAGATTTATCTGCCCCAGCCAGGGGTAGATATTGAGAAATGTAATTTTTGTGGCAAATGCGCTTCTGCATGCTTATTCAATGCAATAGCCGTTATCAAACCAGAAACAGGCAAGAGAAATGGTAATGTTCTCTTCTTCCATGAGATGTGCCAGAGCTGCGGTGCTTGCGTGCTGGTTTGTCCACAAAAAGCAATATACGAAAAGCGGAGTGAAAAAGGAGAGGTGGAAAAGGGTGTTACAAAAAACGGAGTTTCTTTTGTTCAAGGACGGCTAAAACCATCTGAGGCAAAATCTGTTCCTCTTGTAAAGGCGGTAAAAAAACATGTAAATGTCAATAAAATAAATATCATTGACTCTTCGCCGGGCACCAGCTGCCCTGTGGTCCAGACAGTCAAGGATTCGGATTTTTGTCTTCTGGTTACAGAACCCACGCCGTTCGGATTAAATGACCTTCGTCTGGCAGTGGAGATGACCAGAGTGCTCGCCGTGCCTGTAGGTGTTGTAATTAACCGTTTTGACATCGGAGATAATTCAGTTCAAGAATATTGCTTGAAAGAGAATCTTCCGGTTCTCCTGAGTATTCCATTCAAAAAAGATATTGCCGTTGCATACTCAAAAGGGATACCTCTGATTGAATCTTTCCCTGAGTATAGAAAAATATTCAAGAAACTTTTTAAAGACATATCAGATATTATCGTTCAAGGGAAAAAATAGAAAGATGAAGAAAATACTTGTAATCAGTGGAAAAGGCGGAACAGGAAAAACATTCCTCACAGCCTCTTTATCTTATTTAGCGAGCGACAAAAAGATTATAGTAGATTGTGATGTTGATGCCGCTAACCTTTATCTGCTATTGCATCCGGATATAAAACGAAGTGAAGTATTTGAGTGGGGCTATGAGGCGGTAATTAACCAGGATAAGTGCATACGGTGTGGTAAGTGTCTGGCAATATGCAGATTTGAAGCAATCAAAACCGTACATAAGGATGACAACAGAGGGATTGATAGAATTACTGTAGACCCGTTTTCCTGCGAAGGTTGTGGCGTATGCAAGTACGGATGTCCTGTGGGAGCCGTAGACCTCAGGAAAAAAGAGAGCGGCAAGTGGTTCATATCCGATACAAAATATGGGCCGTTCGTATTTGCAAAACTGGGTATTGCGGCGGAAAATTCGGGCAAACTCGTATCAAAAATCAAGCAAGAAGCATATACGCTTGCGGAAAAAGAACTGGCTGAATACATTATCATAGACGGACCGCCGGGGATAGGGTGCCCTGTCATTGCTTCCATGTCAGGTGTTGACCTTGCACTTGTGGTGACAGAGCCGACACTCTCTGGCATCAGCGACATGAAAAGGGTAATGGAAGTAGCGGAACATTTTCAGGTTGAAACAAAGGTTGTTGTAAACAAGTATGATATTAATTTGGAAACTACCGAGGAAATAAGAAGGATTTGCTACGCTAAAGGCATAGAAGTTTTAGGACAACTGCCTTTTTCAGAAAAAGTAGTTCAATCTATAGTTAAACAGGTTCCTTTTACTGAATTCAGCAATGGCTCCATAGCCAAGGATATTGCCAAGATTTGGGAAAAGATTAAATAAAAAAAGCAAGCGGATATGAGAAAATTTTCTATACTGCTCCCCATTAAGGGTAGATGGAAAATAAAGTAGAATAGAGTGATCTGAAAGGGGAAGCAGGACAACATCACATCCATTTTTGTAAAATCATCTCATACTATTTCCCCTCTGTATAAAATTCCTGCATACCACCCCCCTCTTTATAAAAGAGGGGTTGGGGGAGATTTCAAAATCCTCCTTAATCCCCCTTTTGTAAAGGGGGAGAATTAAAGGAGGAATTTTGAAAAGAGAGAAAATTTTACTGTTACCCCTTCAGGAAGAGTGCTATGCCGGGAGAGGGATTCGAGCGGCCTCGTCTCCCACAACGACTCGGCTCGGCCATTCGCACAAGTCCTCGCTTGCTCGGACTTATACGTCTTCGCTCAAGTTCGAATCCCTGCAAGGAGACCGCAATGCCGGGAGAGGGATTCGAACCCTCACGGAAATTACTTTCCAACGGATTTTAAGTCCGTAGCGTCTGCCATTCCGCCATCCCGGCTTATTAAAACTATTATAACCTGTCTGGCTTAAAATTTGAAATTTTTATCAAGAAAATAGGTATTCACTGCATTTCTTAGTGTTCTGATATCAGCAGATTTGTACGGTTTTTGCGGAAAATTTGATATTTTCCATCACTATTTTTAAACCTTAACAGTCATGCCTACTTTTACAGCAAGAAAGTTTTTCTGGAAGATTTGTTGAAAAATTTCTTCTGCATTTTTTCCTGAACAATGGCAGGGACTTACTGTGTTTACATTCATTGTTTTTAATTCAGTGGCGATGTATTCAATGATTCTTGTATCAGCGTCAAGCAGGTGGAAACCGCCCATAACGAGAAAGACCTGTTCATCAGGGAAATGTTTCTTTGCAATTTTAACAATATTCAGAATTCCTGGATGTGCACATCCTGTAATGATGGAAATTCCATTTTTTGTTTTTATTACAACTGCTTGTTCTGATATTGTCTTTCCATTGTATGTTGCTTCTATTTCTCCTGTAACAGAAATATTTTCTTCAATTTGCTGAAAATGATTGGATTCAATGAAAATTCCTTTGAGTTTTCTTACATTTTCTTTTAAATTCTTGCTAAAATCCGGGCAACTGTAAACAGGCAGGTTCTTTTTTAGTTGTAAAACGTCCCACAGTCCACCTGTGTGGTCCCAGTGGTCGTGAGAGATGACAATAGATTGAATATTATTAATATCAATATTCATTTGTTTAATGTTGTGAATCAGCCATTCGCCTTTTTCTCCTGTGTCAAATAAAATCCTGCCATTTATCAGGCAGGAAAAACCCCAGCCGGTTTGGAATTTGCTATCTATTGCATTGCTATCAAATAAAATTTTGATTTCCATTTATTCTCTTGTCATAGGTGTCCCGCATTCTGGACAGGTTATTGAAGAGCAGGGGACTCCTGGTTGATGTGGGACTTTTGTTTTACAGATAGGACAAATACAGTTTTCTACTGGTCCTGCAAACTGTTGTCTCCTTCCACCTCTTCTCATTCCAGGACCCCTTCCATCAGGTCCTGTTCCATTTCTTCCTGGCATCTTTTATCACCTCTTTTTTTGTTGCAATTTATTTATATTACTTTTTCCCTGCAGAGCGTGAGCCCTCCTGCAGGGTTTACTGCAGGAGGACTCATTCAATTATTTTTTTTCTTCAGCAGCAATCTTTTCCAGTGTTGCAATGCGCTTTTCAATGGATTCTAATTCTTTCTTGATTGCCTCTGCCTGCTTTTTCAAAATATCTGCTTCCTGCTGGGGTGTAATTTCTCCTGTGAATGGTGCGTATGGTGTACCCCAGCCCCATGCAGGAAGACCCATATTTGCCCTCACCCAGCCAGGCAGACCTGTTGCCCTGTACCAGTGTCTGAATCCTCTACCTCTACCAAAGGCGCCTCTCATCCAGATTCCACCATACGGATTCATATAACCAGGTACGTTGTAACCAGCGCAAAATCCTGCCCCTCTGCCAGTCATGGGCCCTGCTCCAATAGGTCCTGTTCCATCTCCCCACGGCATTGTATATCACCTCCTTTCGTTAATGAAAATCATTTTCAATAAGATTATACCCATAGAGTGTTCAACTGTCAAGAGGTGTTGCCGTAAAAAGATGTCTTTTACAGGTTAAATTTTTTTGCCAGAGACAAAGTAAAAATCTGGTTCGTCAATTATCTTCAAGACACTAAATCCATGAGATGCTAATGTTTTTGCAAGGATTTTTGCCTCAGGTACTCTATCTTTCTCAATGCAGCCACCAGTTGATTTGTGAAGATTATTGACAAAATCCTTTCCTGTGGGATGGGAAATGACAATACTTCCATCTTTTTTCAGAATTCTATAAATTTCTTTGATGGCGGTTTTTTTTCGGTCAAAATGGGGATAGCACGCATTACATATCACGTAGTCAAAGTAGTTGTCAGGAAAACATGTATGATGAATGTCTGCAATGATAAATTCAACGGGTAAATGTCTCAATTTTCTTATCGCCTGTTCTATCATTGCAGGAGCATAATCAATGGCAATCACTTTACCTTTTTTCCCTGTTTTTTCTAGTAGATATGGAACAAGAACTCCGGTGCCTGTGCCAACATCGCATATCATAGAGCCCTTTTTGATTTCTACTTCTTCAACAACTCTTTTAAGGTTTCTTGGTTCAGGATGATTGTCCCAGTGTTGTGCGTGCTTTTCAAAAAAACTATGCTTTCCGCATTTCATACACCATCCTTTTCTTTGGAGAAAAAATTGTTGCAATGATAAAGATTATCACAGAACAGAGTGCGATGGGAGCGCCTGCAGGAATATTGAGCCAGAAGGCAACCAGTAGTCCAAGACATCCTGATGCTGCACCGAATATTGAGGATATGAGAAACATTTTTTTTAAATCATAGGTGAGTTGATAGGCGGCAGCAGCAGGATTGACAATAAGAGCAAACACAAGCAGTCCGCCGACTGCCTTTATTGAAGAGGTAATGGTTGCTCCGCACAAAAAGAGAATCAGATAATAAATTGATTTTGCCGGAATGCCTGATGCAATTGCTAAAACCCTGTTGAAAATGAGTATCTGAATTTCTTTGAATAATGCAATCACAAATCCAATCGTGACAATGGTGACTGCGCAAAGTATCAATAGGTCGGCATTGCTTATTGTTAGAATATTTCCCCACAGAAACCTGAGTCCTTCACTTTTTGAGCCAGGAATCAAAGGTAGAAAAAGAAACGATAGTCCAAGGGAAGAAGAAAATATAATGCCTAATGAAGTGTCGGGTTTAAGGTTGCCTTTATCTGATATTGGTCCCAGAATCCCGGCAACAATGAAACAAAAAACAAAGGCACATAAAACAGGATTAATGCCAAGAATAATACCAGCAAGCGCTCCAGCAAATGCTGCGTGAGACATACACACGCCGATAAAGGAAATTCCCATTGTAACAACAATCACACCAACAAGGGCGCATGCAATTCCTGTAAGCAGGGCGCCTGCCCATGAATAGAGCATAAAGTTATAGATTTCCATCAATAGATTCCTGTGAAACGATTGTACCTTCTTCAAGGTAAAAAATTTTGTTGCATAGTTTTTCTATTATTTGCTTTTCGTGAGAAACAAGAAAGAGCGTAATGTTTTTTTCTTTTTTCCAGTTTTTTATGATTTCAAGAATTTTCCATTTTGATGATTCAGAGATAGATGAAAAAGGTTCATCAAGAAGCAATATTTCTGGTTCCTGCATCATTGCCCTTGCAATCAAAGTTTTTTGCTTTTCTCCCCCTGATATCTGGCCAAATGGTCTATCAAAAATGTGTTCAATCTCAAGCAGTCCCATAATTTTTTTTGTTTTGTTCAGATGCTGTTGTGTTGGATAATTGAATAGGCCGATTTTGCCGTAACAGCCGCTTAATACCACTGTTTTTGCAAGAATGGGAATTTTTGTATCCACTTCAAAATTTTGAGGGACATATCCAGTAATAAGTCGAACTGATAATGCTGTTTTGGGTGTTAGTATGATATCGCCAATTGAAACCTTGCCTTTATAAGCAAATAATAAACCATTGATAAGATTTAATAGGGTTGTTTTTCCTGCGCCATTTGGTCCGTATAGTGCAACACATTCTCCTTTTTGTACAGTAAAAGAGATATTATGAAGAACAATGCGGCTTGCTCTTGCCACTGACACGCAATCAAAATTGATATTGTTCATTGAATGGTTTTTAATGAATCAATGATGACCTGGAGGTTTTTCAAAAGCGTGTTTTCAACATTGTCAGTTCCTTTCAACCCACCAGGAAAATTGCTCAATACCGCATGAGGTAAATGCATTCTTTTTGCCAGCATTTCTCCAACAGAAGTTCCACTTTGTAGATTGCTGACAATAATCTTTACATGATATTTATTTGCATCATTGATGAGATTGGTAATCACACCTGGACTGATTTCTTCGTCTCTGCCAAAACAACCGATCACCTTTAATCCAAAGTATTCAATAAGGTCTTTTTGCATCGCAGAGCAAATGACAGGAACATCTTTCATTTTGTTTGTGGAAATCATTGTTTTTACTTTTCTATCAAGTGTTTTCATGCGGTTTTTATATGAGACAAGGTTTTTTTCATAAAATTTTTTGTTTTCAGGGTCAGTGGATGAAAGTATTTCTGTTATTTTCTCTGCAGCATGAATTTGAACTTCAGGAATCAGCCAGTTTCCATTCACATCTACCTGAATTATTCGTGCGCCAGAACCATTGGTGGCTTTTGAAATGTCATCAATAAATCCCTCCCATCCGTGATACAGCAAAACTCCATTTTTATACAATTTTTTAATGTCCTGTGGTTTTATTTCATAATGACCAGGACAAATACCAGGTGGAATTAACACAGTGACATTAACTTTTGACTGACCAATTTGCTTGACAGTTGTTGCGATATTGGAACTGGTGGCAACGATTTCTATCTGCACGGCATAGCAGAATAGAGATAAAACACAAAGCGCGAGAGAAAAAAATAATTTTTTCATTTTGTATCAGGAGCCTGAATAACCTGTATCCCAGTACTTTCTCCATTCAGCAGCAATATTAGGACTTGCTGGAATCGGGTTTCCGTTATCATCAACATCCTTCACATCACTGTGGAACTGTTCTGGTTTCATCCAACCGACATGGCCATCTCCAAAAAGGATATTTGCTCCACCTGAATGAATCCTACATACAGCCCAGTGGCTTGTCCCTGCATTATTAAATGCAGAAGCACTATCAACGCTTAACACTCCGTTATCACTGTATGGTGCGCCTGCATTGCATCCACCTTTGCCGTCTTTTTCTCTTCCCCAGTCAAGCACCATGATTTTTTCAGATGGATTAACTATTCTGCTTCTTTTTTGTCCCATGAAACCAGGAAAAATTCCACTACCAATGTTGTATCCCTGGCCTATGAACCAGTTGTCAGGACTGATTGTTTTTCCATGTCTTGATGGACATTGAGAAATTTTATTTCTTATTTCAGGAGACACATATACCCATAACCGTGTTTTCCAGTATGGATTGACAGGATAAAATTCATCATAGTCATTGGCATACAGTTCCATCGCTATTCCGATTTGCTTGAAGTTGCTCATACACACTGATTGTCTTGCTTTTTCCCTTGCTTTGCTCAGAGCAGGAAGTAACATTGCTGCGAGAATGCCGAGAATCGCAATGACTACCAGCAATTCTATTAGCGTAAAACCTTTCTTCATTCAATCCTCCCTGTGATAAGGAAAAATTTTTAGTGTTACAATTTTAAAATATGTGCTACGAAATGTCAAGAGATCGGTTTTTCTCAAAAATAAAATCAACAAAAATAATGACCATTATACTGCTCCCATTAAAAAAAATTGGAAGTAAGGTAGAATAAAGTGGTCTGAAATACGGGGCAGTACAAAATCACACTCCTCTTTGCAAAATCACCTCATACTGTTTCCCATCTTTATAAAATCACTTCATACTACCCCCCTCTTTATAAAAGAGGGGATGGGAGAGATTTATTGAAATCCCACCGCCAACTTCAGGTCTCCTTCCTTTACAAAAGGAAGGCCGGGATTGATTTACTGAAATCCCTCTTGCATCTCCCTTTTATAGAGGGAGAACAAAATCCCCCTTAATCCCCCTTTTACAAAGGGGGAGAATGAGAGTGGAAATTTTGTAAAGGGGGAAATCAGGAGAGAAAATTGTACTGCCCCCTTGTGCTAATGTGAAAAACTATAGCAGGGTTTTTTCAGAATATACGATATTACCGCGGTAAAGGGTGCAAAGAACCTTGCCAGATAATTTTTTGTTAAGAAGCGGCGTATTTTTGCTCAAGGATAAAATATTTTCTTTTGTCAGTATCCATTCTTTTTGTGGGTCAAAAATTACACAGGTTGCATCACTGCCTTCAGCAATAGGATTTTCTTTCAGTTGTAATATCTTTGCTGGTCCAACTGTCATTTTTGAAAGGATGTCAATGGGCTTGATTCCATATTTTATAAGCGACATCACAAGTGGTAGCGCTGTTTCAAAACCTATCATTCCAAAAGGAGCATTTTCAATTCCTGAACCTTTTTCTTCTTCAGAATGCGGAGCATGGTCTGTTACAATGGCATCGATGATGTTTTCTTTTATTCCTTTGATAAGGGCTCTTATGTCTTCCTGTGTACGAAGTGGCGGACTGACTTTTGCATTGGCATCGTAATTGCTCAGTGCTTCCTCAGTTAAGGTTAAATGATGGGCTGTGACCTCACATGTAATATTTTTTGATTGCTTTTTTGCTTCTTTTACAAGTTCTACGGATTTTTTTGTTGTGAGATGCGCAAGATGAAGGCGTGCGCCTGTCAATTTTGCAAGTTCAATGTCTCTGTAAACCATGATGTGTTCTGCTGCTGCAGGTATGCCTCTTAAACCAAGTTTTGTGGAGAGAACACCTTCATTCATCACACCGTTTTTTGCAAGAATCTGGTCTTCGCTGTGAGAAACAACTATTTTCCCCCATGTTTTGCTGTATTCAAGCGCCCGTCTGAATATCAAACTGTCCATCACGCAGTTTCCATCGTCAGAAAATCCAATGACTCCTGCTTCAGACAGTTCACCCATAGGAGAAAGCACTGCACCTTTTCTGCCAACAGTAACTGCTCCATAAGGAAGGACCGTTATTGGCGATTTTTTTGCCTTTTCAAAGATATACCCAACAACGACTTTATTATCAACAGCGGGTTCGGTATTTGCCTGACAGCACACAGTGGTAAAACCGCCAGCAGCAGCAGAGATGCTACCTGAAAGAATGGTTTCTTTTTCTTCGTTTCCTGGCTCCCTGAGATGGCAGTGCATATCAATAAGTCCGGGAAATAGCCATAAATTTGTGCCATCTATGATTTTTGAGGTTCTTTTGTGAATATTTTTTCCAATGGCGGAGTAAGAGTGGCCTGAAATAAAAACATCCCTTCTTCCATCTGTTCCTGTATAAGGGTCAATGACACGGATATTTTTTATCAGTATGTCCATCGCAAAAATTTTAACCCAGTATGCCTGAACTGGCAAATCTATCTTATGCAATAAATTGAGATAGATACTTTTCCCCGATGATAAAACCTTCTTCAAGACCCACTGCAGAATCTTCGTGCTCTATACTGAGAACTCCATTATAACCGGCTTTTCTCAAGCGTGAAATATACTCTCCCCAGCGAATAACCCCAAAACCTGGTACTACATATCTCCACCATCCTTTTTCTCTGTTTCCGACCCTTCGCAAAACATGTTTTTTTATCTCACAATCCTTTGCGTGGGTATGAAAGATTCGGTTTGCAAATTCATCTACTGCAGAAAGATAATCAATTCCCTGATGTACAAGATGTGATGGGTCAAAATTAAGGCCAAAATTTGGGGAGGGAACCAGTTGAAAAAGTTTTTGCCAGTGGTCAAGATGCTGTATATTTGTTTCAAACCAGTTTTCAAGAGCAATTTTTACCCTGTGTTTGGCTGCAAAACTGCACAAATCTTGAAAATAAGGGGCTGCATCCTGTTCAATGGTTTGCATCTTAGTTTTTCCACTAACAGGCATGCCTGCTATGGTGCAGACAACATCAACATCAGTCAATTCTGCCACAAGGATAAGATTTTCAAGATGTTTTTTAATCAGTTGCCTGCGTTTCGGATCAGGGTCCAGCACATTGGTATAACATGCATAACTTGAAGGGTTGACACCAGTTTGATGGAAAAGTTCATTCAGTTTTTTCCCTGAATCTGCAAGAACCTGGTCCGGAGCAATATGACCTGCTCCAGGCACAGAGAGAATTTCAACCTTTTGAAAACCATTGTCTTTTGCAAAATTGAGTACTGCTTCAAGATTTTGTTTTCCAAAAGGCGCTGTCAAAAAACCAATTTCCATTTGCCCCCTTTTTGTCAACGAAAGTTGTTAAAGATTATACCCGATCGGGAGAAAAATCAAAAATATATTTTGACAGATGGCTGTAAGGGAATAGAATATCAACATCACCAGGAGGTAAAAAATGTATCCACTGGCACCATTAAAGGTTTATGTGGTAGACAGGGTTTATCAGGATAGAAGGTGTGTGAAACGACTTGAAAGGATTTTGAACGCACTGGCAGGAAATTTTGAAATATCTGAAATTAATGACAACAATTTTCCGGCTGCTGTTGAAGAATTAAAAAATTTGTATCCTTCACGAGAACGGCCATCAAAAATTCCTGTTTCTTATACAAAACCGCTTGTTTTTACAACGATGAAACTTGTGGGACCAGGATTTGATGTAAAACACTTGCTGAAAAAATGTCCTTCAGGTATACTTATGTCTGACCTTGAGAGAATTTTTGGACATTTTCCCAGGGCAATTGATCAGCATCCTCACATGCGGGATCAGGAAAATAATTGTGTTTGCTGGCCAACCTATAATTTCGGAACCATTGCTGGATGTTCTCATGGTTGTTTATACTGCAGCGATGGGATAAGAGGTAAATTTCTATCTGTGGCTTTGAACCTTGAAGATGTTATGGAAAAAGTGGTGCGGCCAGTAATTGAGAATAATCCATGGAATCGGGTATTCAGGATGATTCTTAATAATGCAGACCTGATTACCTTTGAGCCAGAGTACGGGCTATTTGAACTCTTTACAGAAACACTCTCTTCCTATCCAGACCGTTATGGTTATTTTCATACAAGCAGTTCAAATGTTGCCTGGCTGGCAAATCTCAAGCACAGGGATAGATTGATAGGGGTGTGGTCAGTAAGTTGTGAAACTATGGCTGAAAAAATAGAATCAGGTACTGGCAAAGCCACTGACCGGTTTGACGCGGCGCGGCTGTGCCAGGAAATGGGTATTCCAGTACGTTTCAAGTTCAAACCCATTATCCCGGTAAAAGATTGGAAACAGGAGTATGCCGCATCCATAGAATACGCTCTTAAGGTTGCTAAACCAGAATCAGTAGGATTTGCCCTTTATATGTGGAATACATACGATTCTTTAGTTTCCTCGCTTCCAGTGGAATTCCTTGATTCTGAATGTGTGGATGCTGCGAGAGAGGCGGCGGCAGAAATGAAGGGAAAAGTTTATGGCCCATTTCCTCATGAGATACGAAAGAAAATTTATCAGTTTTTCATCCAGCAGGCGCGGAGACACAGTAAGGATGTGTTGCTTTATGTTTCGACTGAATCCAGAGAAATGTGGAATGATTTGAAGGATCAACTTGGGCAGGACCCAAACGTCTATATCTGCGGATGTGGTTCTCTTGCTATTCCTGGCAGGAAACTCGCCATTAATCCGGGATTGCGGTATTCAACCTATCATCCAACGCCCATCTGAATCAAGTTTTTCTCTTGACATGGTGGGTATAAAGAAATATAATGAAATAATCCTACTAAATAAATAGAATTTCAAAAGGAGTATGGACGTATGTTTTTATCTACGCGAGTCAGGTATGGCGTAAGGGCATTGATTGAACTCGGAATGAATTATAAAAAACAGGCAGTGTTATTGAAAGATATCAGTAAAAGGCAGAAACTTTCTCTAAAATATCTTGACCACATTTTTATGCAGTTGAAGGCAAATGGTATCATCAAAAAAATTAAGGCGAAAAAGGGTGGTTATCTTCTTACAAAACCACCTGAACAGATTACACTTTATGAAATTATTGAGGCGATTGAAGGAATAAAAAGAATTGAATGTCTTGATGA
>ERZ795060.2689-NODE-2689-length-17574-cov-9.042639_pt1 | contig 17574 bp, 16 predicted proteins | sample MGYA00375144_ERZ795060 | MGnify/ENA primary metagenome ERZ795060 (study PRJEB30189, sample SAMN05720157) | activated sludge metagenome | isolation source: anaerobic digester from wastewater treatment plant | place: Japan | collected 2015-05-15 ...
AAAGCCATTATGAATTCCATCACCTACATCTATATGGCAAGCGCAACACTTCCAAGGATTTACAGTGTTTTTGAAGAAAAACAAACGGTTGTTGATTCTGGAACGATTGAATGTCCTGATTTAAAATCTGAAATTAGATTTGTCAATGTTTCTTTTGATTATGGAGGAAAACCTGTTTTGAAAAACATCAATCTTGAAATACTTAGAGGTGAAAAGATTGGCATTGTCGGTCCCATCGGTGTGGGCAAAAGTTCCTTGATTTGCCTTCTTTTAAGGCTTTATGAGCCAGAAGAAGGCTTGATACTGTTTGATGACATTGATATAAAAAAATTCACACTAAAAAGTTTGAGAGAAAAAATTGGTTTTGTCTCGCAGGAACCAATTATATTTTCTGACACAATAAGAAATAATATCTGCTTTGGCAGCAAAAACGTAACTGAAGAACAATTTCAAAAAGTTGTAGAAATTACAAGGATTTCAAGTTTTATTGACAAATTGAAAGACGGCTATGAAACAATTGTTGGAGAAAGAGGCCATACCCTTTCAGGGGGCCAGAAACAGTTGATATGTCTTGCCAGGGCTATTCTGAAAAACCCGCAGATACTTCTGTTTGATGAAATTACTGCTTCACTTGACAGTCAATCAGAAAAAATTCTTCATGATGCGATTGAAAACGTGATGCAAAATCGCACAGTTGTTTTTGTCGCTCACAGACTTGCGACAGTAAAAAACATGGATAAAATCGTTGTGCTTAAAGATGGCTGTATTGAGGAAACAGGAACCCATACCCAGTTGCTGGAGAAAAATGGTTTCTACGCAAAACTGTGGAATTTTCAACATCACAGATAATATTTTTACTTCTGCCCATAACCTTTGCCGTGATATCGTTCATACCATTTTTTGATTTCAGAAACAGGAAGAGGTCTTATTTTTTTGCCTATGCCTGTTGCCATAATCATCGCAAGCAGATTGATCTTTGCAAAATATTCAGTCATCTGCGCAGCAAATAACGCTTTTTCAGGCGTTGAATCAAAAGCAAAGACACCGTGCTTTCCCAGAATAATCGCAGGACATCCTGGCTTTCTGTATTTTAGAATGACTTTCCCGATATTATCTGACTTATTGTCAGCATATTCTGTAACTGGAATTTCACTCCCAAAAACATCTGCCTGTCCTGTGGTAAAACAGGGTATGGACATCCCTGCAGCAGCAAAAGCGGTAGCATGGACACTGTGGGTGTGAACAACTCCACCGATTTCAGGTAAGTGTTTATAAATGAAGACGTGATGAATCCAGTCCACTGATGGCTTTAATCTTCCTTCAAGAACATTACCATCAAAATCTATTCCCACGATATCTAAAACTTTCATTTTCTCATATGGAACTCCACTGGGTTTGATGTAAACAACATTTCTTTTTCTATCAATACCACTAACATTACCCTGGGTTCCTACCACAAGATTATATTTTGGCAAAAGAATATTTGCCTGGTACACTCGTTTTTTCATCTGATTCATAAATGCTCCATCACAATGCTCTCCTGAAGTTTAAGATATTCAAGAGCAAAAGATAGTTCTCTATCCAGAATTTCAGCAGGGATTTTTCCTGTTCTTGCATCATAAGGAGAAGCACCTTTTGGAAGGGGTTCAAGGGATATCACACCCGTATAATCAATATCATACAAACTTCTCAGTATTTTTCTCCAGTCCATTGTACCCCTGCCTGGCGCCTGCCTTGTATTGTCTGCTGCATGCATGTGGTACAGCCAGTGTTTTCCTGCACGTCTGATTGCATCAGGAATACCATCTGGTTCTTCAATCTGCATATGAAATGTATCACCCATGATTTTGACATATGGACTGTTAATTTCTTTTGCCATCTTTATTGCTTCACTGATGCTGTTAATTAATCCCACTTCATATCTGTTAATTGGTTCAATGGTAAGATACATTTTATTGCTTTCTGCGTATGGCGCTGCTTCTGCTATTGAATCCACTGTTGTTTTAAAATCAATATCTTTTGAAACAAATAATTCTGGTCTTCCTACCAGCCCGGGTACAACCAGTACACTTCTTGCATCCACACTTTTAGCCAGGTCAATACAGCGTTTAATATATTCAATTGCTTTTTTTCTCTCCTTTTTTTCTGGATGCGCAAGTGCCCTTAAATCATCCTTTTCTGGTCCTGGAAACATTCCGCAGATTGAACATATTTTTAATCCGCACACAGAAGCAAGTTTCACAATACTTCTGCCGTGATAAATGCCTGGCTCTCCAACAAGTTCAATACCATCATAACCAATTTTTGAAACCCTTTCAAAAACCTGCTCAATTTCACAATCACCGAAAATCCAGTTATTGACAAAAAACTTGCCCTGTCTCATATTTACTCCTTCTAATTTTTCTTCCACACCGGCTCAAATACAATGCTACCAATCCAGTAAACTACAGGACCTTTTGCATTAATATGAAGGTTATACCCTTCAATATCTTCGTTCTGATATGGACAATCAAGTTCAACCAATTTCCAGTTCTGGTCTATGTCTGACGATATCGAAAACACTGGTATCTTGCTTTCGTATTCCTGTTTTCTCAATAATTTCACAATCTGCGATTTTGAATCAACCAGTTCAATTCCCTTCACCGTAACAACCATTTCAACTGGCTTTTCTGTCTTCAACCATATTTTCAATCTATGACTGTGTAACGGGACATGATGAAGTTTAAAACTAATCTCTGTGCTTTTTCTGGCACCATATGGTTCAATTCTGAGTGAATAAGGACTGCCCTTTTTAACTTCAGGGTCAAAAATGAACCGATTAAGTCCCATTCTGGCAAAATTCTTTTTAGTTTCATCATCAAAAACTTTCCACTGGAACAGATTAAATGTTGTCGTACAATTTGCTTTCTTTATTCCGTAATCTTTTGCCTTTATCTGTACAGTTTCTGTTGAAGTAATTGCTCCATTTTCATCGATAATGTTACCAAATACGAGCATTTCAAGGTCAGGTTCAACAACAGGAATTTCGACCGTTATAACATTATCCTGTATTTTTGCAGGAAAACTTACATAATTCCTGTGTACCCACCACTTCCATAACTCTATTTTTCCATAACTTACAATAAGTTGTGCTTTTTTGACTTCATAATGCCCTGAAAATGACCAGCTTGCCTGCAGTTTATCTCTACTTTTTTTAATGGTAAGATGGGACACACTGTTGTAAGGTTTCTTTGCCTGTTTCAGGTAAATATCAAACCAGGAAAAGAGTTGTTCGTCCACTTCTTCTGGAAAACCATGTTCCCACAAAGGAACAATCGCAAGACGTTTTTCACCAATGGCATCCTGGTAGGTTTTCACAACTGATGGAAGGTAAAACCAATTGTCATTTGAAGCAGCTGCCCACAGAAATGGTACTTTTCTGAATTTTAATCTCAATACAGGGTCAATTGTTCTGTTCCATACCTCAATATCTTCAATGGTTTCAAGGTTTGTAAACTGCGGAAGATGTGTACCGAGCGACGTATTCCCACCTGAAAAAAAGGACATACCGCATTTAATTCTGGGATCTGCTCCTGCAATAAACGTGGAAAAAAATCCACCATATGAAGAACCACCAATACCTATTTTTTCAGGATAAACCTCAGGCATTGAACACAGATATGTAATTGCCCTCATCTGTGCAATCGCAAAATGCGTCATGTTTCCATCTTCAGGATTTTTTGTGTTAAAGGCACCCCATGGGTTCCAGATTTTATGGGGAAGAGTAATACACATACAAACATAACCTCTTTTCGCAAACATTTCAGGCATACCCTTGTTTGCTGGCGCCATACCTGCCTGACTCCAGAATATTGCAGGTAATTTTTTTGCGCCTTCAGGAAACCCCACAATCCCGTAAATTCTCACAGGTTTTCCCTGATAAATTTCTGATGTAAATTCCACTTCCTGCAATACAATACCATCCCTGACAGATGTGTTTAATATCCTTGCGTCAAGGTCCTGTTCCAGGATTGCCTTCACATCAAATAATGGTTCGACAAATTGCTGCGCATTCAACACTGAAAACAAACTCAACAGTATTAGAAAAAGTGCATAACGATTCATTCTGGCTCTTTATTGCTTTATCCACCAGTCATGATATTTTTCAAAACTTTCAATGACAGCAGCGACATTTTCAATTGGTGTACCAGGATACGCACCAAACTTAAATATAAGCCCTCCTTTTTTGGAACCAAGTCGCTTCACGCAATTGAATATATGCTGCTCAACATCCTGGGGTGTACCGAAATATGTAATGTTCTGTCTATCGATGTCAAGGTCAATACATATTCTTCCCTTCAATATTCGTTCAATATTGTCAATACCATTAACCAGATCCTGAGGATTCAGCAAACTGAGGCCACATTCAATCAGATCTTCCATAATTGCAACAATCCATCCATCAGAATGAAGTCCTGCATGAACACCATTGTTACGGCAGAAACTAAAAAACTTTTTATACGACGGTTTGATATATTTTCTCCAGGCATTCGGACTGATAGGAAGTGAATGTTGAAGCCCAAGGTCATCTCCGAATCCAATGAAATCTACACCAATATTTATCCATTTCTCAATCACCTTCATCCAGTAATTTTCAATTATTTCAATCAACTGGTGAAGATTTTTATTATCTTCAGCAAAATCAATCATTGCATTTTCGTATCCCCTCAGGTATGTAAGAAGGAGAAAAAAGAAACCATGGTCAATTCCTCCTGATGCGAGAATACCTTTGCTTTTTGCGTCCTGAACATCTTTTTTTGCCTTTTCCCAGTCAGTGTATTCCTCAGGGTCAGGCGCAACATAATATTGGAGTTTAGACCAATCGTCCAGAGGATGTTCAATGACCTGTCCATCAAGATAATCCATAGGATAAATCCATAGACAACCCCATTTATCCCTGACTTTTTTGCCTGCACGACGGGTTTCATCTTTACCCCCTGAAATTGAGACATGCGGACATTTTTTCACCTTTTCCTGAAAAAATTCCAGATGTTTTTCCCACACAGTCCATGCAATTGAAACACTGGAAAAAATCTCACCATCTCCGTTAAGTTCTAAACACCTGAGTAATTTTTCCCGTTTTGTCATAATTCCTCCTCAATTTGTGAAGCAGTTATATGAATTTTATCACAAATTGATATTTTAAACTGCTACTGGTTTTTTAATTGCGGGTTTTGGGGTAAAATAAGTATATGGAAAATAAAATCCTTTCAACAAATGAAATCAAAAAAATCCTTGAAAAACTGTCAGACCAGGTAATCAAGGAAATGGGACCCGACATCGCGGTTGTCGGAATAAAACGCCGCGGTGCCATACTTGCTGAACGAATCAAGAAACTGGTTGAACGAAAGGTTTCCTGTAACATTGATTATGGATCTCTTGATATTACCCTTTACAGGGATGATTTCAGTACCATAGGAAGCCATCCTGTGGTATCTGGTTCTGAACTGATGTTTGACCCTGACGATCGCAAGATACTTCTGGTAGATGATGTTCTGTACACAGGAAGAACAATCAGAGCAGCAATTGATCAGATTATAGATTATGGAAGACCAAACGTCATTCGACTTTTTGTTCTTGTAGATAGAACAAATTGCAGAGAACTACCGATACAGGCAGACTATCATGGCATTAAAGTCATTGTTGGAAAAAATCAAATTGTTGAGGTCAAACTGAAAGAAGTTGATAAAACTGAAGAGGTTGTGATCGCAGAAATAAAATGAACTGGAAAAGAAAAGATTTGCTTGGACTTGAAGAACTTTCACGACAGGAAATAGAGTTTATTCTTGACACTGCTGGCTCTTTTAAGGAAGTCAGCACGCGCGCAGTGAAAAAAGTCCCTGCTCTTAGAGGCAAAACCATCGTGAATCTTTTTTTTGAACCGAGCACGAGAACAAAAACATCGTTTGAACTGGCGGCGAAAAGATTGTCAGCAGATATTTTAAGTTTTGAAGTCAGTACATCAAGTGTATCCAAAGGAGAAACAATAGTGGATACAGCAAGAAATATCGAAGCAATGAAGGTTGATTGTTTTATTGTCAGGCATTCTGTATCCGGAGCACCATTGATTATCAGTAAAGCCGTTAAGGCGGCTGTTATTAACGCTGGCGATGGTTGTCATGAACACCCAACGCAGGCACTTCTTGACCTGTTTACAGTGAAAGAGGTCTTTGGCAAAATCTCAGGATTGAACATTGCCATTATTGGCGATATCTATCATAGCAGGGTGGCAAGATCAAATATATGGGGATTTACAAAATTAGGCGCAAAAGTCACTGTTTGTGGCCCGCCCACATTGATTCCCCATGGGGTTGAACAAACAGGTGTCTCCATCTGTTATTCAGTGGCAGAAGCAGTGAAAAATGCGGATATTGTATATCTTTTGAGAATTCAAAAGGAAAGACAGCAGGAAAACTTTTTCCCTTCTCAAGCAGAATACAGAAATTTTTTTGGTTTTGATTACAAAAAGTTCCAGTTTCAAAAAAACAAATTCTTCTTGATGCACCCTGGACCGATGAACAGGGGACTGGAAATATCAACAGAAAGTGCAGAAAAAGAAAACTCTCTCATTTTGCAGCAGGTTACCAATGGTATTGCAGTGAGAATGGCTGTTCTATACCTTACAGTGAGGCAGGTACATTGAAAATCAATGAAAATCTCGATTCCAGCGTACGTCTTGAGTACGATAAGTTGTTGAATCCTGAACAGACACAGGCAGTAAGAGAAGCAGAAGGTCCGTGCCTTGTTCTTGCAGGAGCAGGTTCAGGTAAAACAAGGGTTCTTACCTATAGAGCGATATACCTTATTGAACAGGGAATTCCACCATCAAGAATATGCCTTTTGACATTTACCAATAAGGCGGCAAGGGAAATGGTAAGAAGGATTGAAAATCATTTTGGTTTATTGCCCGAAGGAATTCTCGCAGGCACATTTCATCATGTCGCAAATGTATTTCTGCGAAGATACACCAGATATGCTTCATTACCGTCCAATTACGTTATCATTGACAGAGAAGACGCCCTTTCAATTGTAAGAGAAGTATCGAAAACAGTATTTACGGAAAAGGAAATTTCACCAGAACTTGCTCAGGAATTTTTCAGCTTGTCTGCAAATACGAGTGAAACAATAAAAGACCTGGTAATGACACAATACCCCCATTTTTCTCATATTATTTCCAGATTAGAATCACTTCACGACGCATACATAAGAAGAAAAAGAGAACTTGGGGTAGTTGACTATGATGACCTTCTTTCATTCTGGTTGAAAATCCTTTCAATGCAGGAGCCAGGAGAAAAAATATCCAGAAAATTACTTTACATACTTGTTGATGAATATCAGGATACAAACAGACTGCAAGCATTAATACTTTACCAACTGGCACGCATAAACAAAAATATCATGGTTGTGGGTGACGATGCCCAAAGTATATATAGTTTCCGAGGAGCCACCATTCAAAACATCCTTGAATTTCCAAAGATATATCCTGACACAAAATTTTTCTACCTTCAGACCAATTATAGAAGCACCCCTGAGATATTAAATCTCGCAAACAGTGTCATCTCCCATAACAGAAATCAGTTTCCGAAAATACTGAAAAGTGTGAAAAATTCAGGAGTAAAACCTGTTGTTGTGGAATGTCAGGATAAACACAGTGAATGTTTGTTTGTTATAAGAAGAATTCAACAACTCCTGAAAAATGTAAAGCCATCAGATATCGGTATTCTTTTCAGATCAAGATATCAATCCGCTGAAATTGAAATTGAATTAAACAAATTGAACATTCCATATGTGGTCAGGGGCGGATTAAGATTTTTTGAGATGGCTCACATAAAAGATGTGATTGCTTTTTTCAGAGTTTATCACAATCCGAAAGACGAGCTGTCCTGGGTCAGAATCCTTAATCTCATCAGGGGTATTGGAAAATCATCAAGAAGCAAGATCGTTGATATCATGAAGGAAAAGAAAACGATTGAGGAAGTTATTTCCTCTGACGGAATAAAATTGATCGCGCCTGCTCAATCAGGATGGAAAATTGTCAAGAACATTTTTAAGAATATGAAAGACACAGAACAAATCTCTCAACAAATTACCGTTATTATGGACAGTTTTTATCGTGATTACCTTGAAACGAATTATCTTGATTCACAACAGCGCATCGCAGATGTCGAAGGTCTGAAAGAAATTGCCAGCACATGGAATAATGTTGAAGAGTTTATAAGCCAGACAAGTTTGCAGGAACATTACAGGGGAGAAACCACTCAAACATCTCCCCTGATACTGTCAACAATCCATCAGGCAAAAGGACTTGAGTGGAAAATTGTTTTTATTATCGGGGTGTGCGCGTATCACTTTCCGCACAATTTATCAACCAATGATTATTCTGAAATTGAAGAAGAACGTCGCATCTTTTATGTGGGAATCACCAGGGCAAAAGAAGACCTTTACATTACTTATTATCTTTCTGATCCAAGAAATTTTGCCTGCCGAAAATCATTGTTTGTTCAGGAAATCCCGGATAATCTGGTTGAACAATGGTCATTTGACTAACTTTTTTCTTCTAACAGGGGGGGTTCTCATGATTAAGGTTAAAAGAGCATTGATAAGCGTTTCTGACAAAACAGGCCTTGTTGATCTTGCGAAAGTGCTGGTGAAAAATGGAGTGGAAATTGTTTCCACCGGGGGAACAGCAAAAACACTGAAAGGAGCCGGAATTGCTGTAAAGGAAATTTCACAATTGACAGGGTTTCCAGAAATTCTTGACGGCAGGGTCAAAACACTGCATCCTGCCATTTATGGAGGTATTCTTTATAAAAGAGACAATCCTTCTCACATTGAACAGGTTTCACAACACAATATAGGACAGATTGACCTTGTTGTTGTTAATCTGTATCCATTTGAAAAGGTGTTCTTTTCTGAGAATGCAACAGACGAAGAACTGATAGAAAATATAGACATCGGTGGCCCTTCAATGATACGGGCATCAGCAAAAAACTGGAAGTTTGTATGTGTGGTTGTTAACCCGTCATTCTATCCATTAATTGCGCAGGAAATAGAAAATGGGGGAATTTCCGAAGAAACATCAAGAAAATGCGCAGCAGAGGTTTTTCATACCACAAGTTATTATGACTGGCTTATCAGCAGATATTTTGATAAAAACAAACAACCTTCTTTTGAAGATACCATTGGATTTTATTATAAAAAGATTGACCAGCTCAGATACGGTGAAAACCCTCATCAACAGGCATCATGGTATCGATACGCTGACAAACAAATTCAATGGAAACAGTTGCAGGGGAAACAACTTTCTTTTAATAATATTCTTGATATGGAAAGTGCTTATAGAATAGCGTGCGAGTTCGAAGAACCATCATGCTGTATTATCAAACACAACAATCCCTGCGGTGCAGCAAAAGGGAAAAACATCAAAGAAGCATTTGAAAAAGCGTTGAGAACAGATTCATTGAGTGCCTTTGGCGGTATTATTGGGATTAACAAAGACCTTGATGTAGCAACAGCAACATTGATTAAAGAAATTTTCTTTGAAGTCGTAATAGCCCCTTCATTTTCAAAAGAAGCAATTGACATTCTTTCACAGAAGGAAAACCTCAGATTGATTGAAATGCCGCATCTCCCCATGGGTGAGTTTGAAATTAAAAATGCGCCTGGTGGAATATTGCTTCAGACATACGACAAAGGAAACTGGGACACGCTTGAAGTGAAAACAAAAAAGAAACCAGCAGATGAGGAACTTGAAGCACTAAAATTTGCCATGATTATATGCAAGTATGTCAGATCAAATGCTATAGTGCTGGCAACAACAAATCAAATTGTGGGCGTTGGCGCAGGACAGATGTCAAGATACGACTCAACAAGGGTTGCAGTGATGAAAATGCAGGATAATTTCAAAGAAAAAATTTCTCCCCTTGTGATGGCTTCAGATGCATTCTTCCCTTTTCCTGACAGTATTGAAGTCGCAGCAAAAACAGGAGTCAGCGCCATTATTCAACCAGGTGGCTCTCTGAAAGATAAAGATGTAATAGAAACCTGTGATAAACTGGGCATTTCAATGGTATTTTCAGGAATGAGGCATTTCAGACATTAAACAGCAGTACAACATCAAACCATCATAATGGTAAACCAACTTGTTATTATTGGAGCAGGACCTGCAGGTATCATGGCTGCTATTTCTGCTGCCACGGAAGGAAAAAAGGTTCTACTTCTTGATAGAAATAAAAGCATTGGTCAGAAACTTCTTATTGCAGGTGCTGGAAGGTGTAATGTTACCAGCGATATCTCAATAGAAGAATTTTCCCGGTATTACCACAATGGTGATTTTTTACGAAATGCATTTTCACAATTTTCCAATGTTGATTTGATGAACTTTTTTACTGAAAATGGTATGGCTCTGGACACAGAGCGCGGACACAGAGTATTCCCTGCAACAAAATCATCAGCAGATATTGTGGCATTTTTCAGGAATATGCTTGAAAAACATAAAGTCCAGTTATGGTTTCGGAATAAGGTGCTGAAACTGGAAAAGCAGCAAGATGGTATCTTCAAAATCATTTCAAAAAAAGGAGAAATACTTGCAAAAAGTGTGATCCTTGCCACAGGCGGAAAAAGTTATCCGCAAACTGGCTCAAAAGGAGATGGATACAACCTGGTACGTAATCTGGGTCATACCATCATAAAACCAGTACCTGTGTTGTGCGGAATAAATCTGAAAGAAACATGGATCAAACAGTGGCAGGGAATCACACTGAAAAATGTTATTGTAAAGGCAATGTCTGAAGGAAAAATCATTGGGGAAGAATTTGGAGAAGCAATCTTTACTCACTTTGGAATCTCTGGTCCTGCGATACTTAATTTATCCAGAAATCTGGCAGATACCAGAAACAAACAGGGGGTAAAAATCATCATTGACTTCAAGCCAGCACTTGAAGAAAAAATACTTGAAAAAAGATTGATTGAAGAATTTCAGAAAAACAGCAACAAAAGTTTGAAAAACATCATGAAAAACCTTTTGCCTCAGAATATTATTGAAGAATTTCTGTTAATGGGCACTTTATCAGGTGATATCAAAGGCAATCAGGTCACAGCAGAACAGAGGAAAATTCTTATTTCCCTTTTGAAAAATTTTTGTTTGAACGTTGACTCTTTAAGGGGATTTGATGAAGCAATTGTCACCCGGGGCGGAGTGAATGTCAAAGAAGTGAATCCAAAAACAATGGAATCAAAAATCGTACCAGGACTGTTTTTTGCAGGTGAAATACTTGATATTGATGGAAAAACAGGTGGTTTCAACCTGCAGGCGGCTTTCTCAACCGGTTTCGTTGCAGGAAAACACGTAGGTTGAAACTATTAAAACCCAGTTTTATAATAATGATACGACTATAAAACAATGTTTTGCAAAACAAACGAATATGGTTGATAACATAAAATTTTCCGGGATTTCCTTACCACCTGTTTTCTCTGATATGTGTACCGGCATCTGGATATATCAAGATGATTGTATTCATTTTATGGATACAATGCTTGAAAAGTTCCAAGACGGTATCTTTGATATGATTTTTGCGGACCCACCATATTTTTTATCAAATGGAGGTATTACGTGTCATGCCGGTAAAATGACAAAGGTTGACAAAGGTGAGTGGGACAGGTCCAGAGGAGTTGAGCAAAATCACGATTTTAACATCGCATGGCTTTCAAGATGCCAGAAACTTTTGAAACCAAACGGTACAATCTGGGTTTCCGGGACTCATCACGTAATCTATTCAGTTGGTTTTGCCATGCAGCAACTAGGTATGAAAATACTTAATGATATCACCTGGGAAAAACCCAATCCTCCTCCAAATCTTTCCTGCAGGTATTTTACTCATTCAACTGAAACTATTATATGGTCTGGAAAAAATAATAAGTGCAAGCATACCTTCAACTATGAAATCGTAAAACAGATGAGCGGAGGGAGACAAATGAAAACCGTATGGAGGATACCTTCCCCGGGAAAGGAAGAAAAATTATTTGGCAAACACCCAACACAAAAACCATTGAAGCTTCTCGAAAGAATTATTCTTGCAAGTACCAATGAATATGACTTGATTTTTGATCCGTTTTTGGGTAGTGGAACAACGGCAGTTGCAGCATTAAAACTGAAAAGAAAATTTGTAGGTTGTGAACTTGAAAAATCTTTTGTTGAACTTGCCATAAAAAGGATTAAACAAATACTTCAATCAGCTGCCAACGAGATTCCTCTGGATAGGTGCAAATGAAAAAGAACGGTACAGGTGGAGAAAAAACTACTACAGGACTGAATTTTGAAAAAAAGGTGGACCTACAACATTTGCTCTCAGAAATCCCTGGTTACCAATTAAAACAGATACCAGGCAAAGCTGGTACTTACGTATTTTTTGAAGGAGAAATTGTCGCTCGTTGTTTCAGAAAAAATAATTTTTACAAATTTCTAAGTGAAAATAATATAAATTGGCAGAAATTGATCTCAAAAAAATTGCTGCCTGACGATGCATTGCTTGTCATCGTAAGAGAAACTCTTTTCATCATTGAGGTGAAATATCAACAGGTACCAGGTTCAGTGGACGAAAAACTTCAAACCTGTGATTTTAAAAGAAAACAATATCTTAAGCTTGTCACTCCACTAGGTCTAAAAGTCGAATATGTGTATGTTTTGAATGATTGGTTTAAAAAACCGCAATACAAGGACGTACTGGAATATATTAACAGTGTAAATTGCCACTACAAATTTAATAAATTGCCTCTATCGTGGCTCGGTCTGCCGGTTAAACATGTAGAAACTTAGGAGAGTATATGAAATTTGTTGCAGAAAGGCCTGTAACAATTCACAGCGTCAGGTATGACACACGATGGTTTCCTTTTGTTTTCAAGCATACTGATGGCAGTTTGCTGCTTTATATTGAATGTGGCTATGATGCGCATTTTTCTCCTTTTTTTAGATTGAGGTCCACTGATAATGGCAAAACATGGGAACATCCAGTTGCAAATGTTCCAAGGGTTAGTACAGTTCATAGTTTTAAGGACAACACGTTATTTGAAATGGATACCTATGCGGTTCAGGATGCAAAAGAAAAAGATGCATACATTACCTATGGTGCCTGGAGTAACCCAGGAAAACCCAATGGCATTGTAAAAAAAGATTTTGTAAAAATTTATGCCCCATCCTTCAAACCAGTAAGTTTGGAAATTTTTCAAAAACACGGTGCGTATCCCACATATCCCTGGTGGGAACTTTTTAATCTTGTTACAGGGAAACAAGAAGCAGGTGCATCTGATGTTTTTCTTGGCGGAGTATATTTTACCAGTATTATTGAACTTGAAGATGAAACCCTGATTGGACTGGGATACTGGTATCCAAAAAAAGCCCCTGAATTATCAAAATATGCATTAGGATGCTTTGAATCAAAGGATAGAGGAAAAACATGGATGGAAAAATCCATTGTTGCATATGCCCGAAATTTTTCAGAAGGATATTGCGAAGCAACCCTTGTGCAATTGAAGGATAAACGGCTTTACACTGTTATACGCACAGGAGATTATCTTTATCACACTTATTCACATGATAACGGACTTACCTGGAAAAAGCCAACTCAATTAACACTTGTTGACTCAGATATTCAGCCGCAAAAGGTCTGGCCAGTATGTAAAGTGCTTGATGATGGGACCCTTGTACTTGTTTATGGAAGACCAGGCAAACACATTATTTTTGACCCTTCTGGAACAGGAACCCAGTGGCAGGGACATTTTGACCTTCAAGAATGGGAACTTGATACGCAAAGGTTGATGGGCGTGCCTGAGCATTCAAGGTTGAGAGGGGATACAGGCAACAAGTGTATCAGATACTGGGATTCTGGCGACTATCTTGGTTTGGTGGTCATTGGAACAAACGAAATGCTTGTTTTTTATGATGTCCAGAATTTTGTTGAACACTGGAATGCATACCCTGTTTCAGGGATAAGAATGGTGAAACTACGGCTTGAATAATCTTCTAATGGATTTTTCCAGTTGTTCCAGTAATTGTTGGGGCTTTACAAGAACTTCAGTAGCATTTTCAATTGGTCTTACTGTACCTGAATCATCAACAAGGTCCACTGGTCAATATACAGCAACCTTACCGGATTTTGACAAAGATTGTGCGAAAGCGTCACCGCTGCTGTAATGCCAGAATTCAAAAGGATATGCATAAAAACCATGCTCCTGCATAATTTCAGTTATGATTCGTCTGTTTTCCTTTGCCTTTTCTGAAACAAAGATTGAGTCCATAAATGTTTTTTCGTTCATTTCAAGGTAATCTGCTCCTCTATCAATTTCATTACCATTTTTCATGGAAACCACAGAGATATCAATGGCGCTACCAGACATATGTGTGGCAATCTTTGGTATGGTTGCAATTAACACAGTCAACCGCCTGAAGATAAATTCTGGTTCAGGGATTTTTCCTTCACATTCCCACAAAATAATTTTCATAATCGCATCAAATATTTTTCTTGGTCTGTTTAAGGGATTTTGCATATCTCTTGTTCTGAACGCATCCTCAACTTTCATGATCCAGCCGCGTCTATTCATTTCTTCTGCAGCGCGCAAAAAATTCTCTATAAGACCTTCTCGTAATCTGAAGATAGGTTTTGATACTTTTACTCTCCGGGCAGATGAAAATTTTATTTTTACACCAGTTTTTTCACTATCTCAGGCAATAACAAAAGTTTTTCATTGTTTTCCTGGACAGGGTATGAAAGAATATTTTGCATGAATTGATAACCAGGTTCCATCTGTTGCTTCCAATAAGTAATCCGCTCGATGTTACTTCTCATATCAGATTGTAAGATACTCAAGCGTTTTCTTCAGAGATAATGCGTGGTCGTCCATTGCAGGCATATATTCAAGACCGAAACATCCTTTGTAACCAAGTTTTTCAAGCAGTTTCATGATAAAGGGATAATGGATTTCACCATCAAAAAGTTCGTGTCTTCCAGGAACTCCTGCAGAGTGAAAATGTCCAATAATATCGATGTTTTTCTCAATAAAACTGCAGAGATTTCCTTGCATAATCTGCATGTGATAGATATCGTAAAGAAGTTTTACACGCTGATTATTAACTTTTCTTATAATTTCTGCTGCGTCTGTTGCAGAGTCAAGAAAATATCCTTTGTGGTTTACAAGTGTATTTAATGGTTCAAGCACAAGAGTAAAACATTCTTTTTCAAGAATATCACACGCCATACTCAATGTTTCAATAATATTATCCATCATCTGGCTTTTTGATAAATCCGGTATAGAATTACCTGTACATGTAATTCCCATGTTACAATCAAGTGATTTTGCAATAGATATTACGTATTTTAGCCTTTCAAGATATGTCTGTTGGTCTTCCTTTTTCACAAGAGAACCACCTCGTGAGCCATCAGGGGAGTTTACAACAAGATTGTTGAGTTTGACCTGAGAATTTTTCAGTGCTTTTGCAATCGCTTCAACATTTTTATTGTCGTGAAACCAGAATTCCACGCATTGATAACCAATTTCTTTTACTTTCTCAATTTTTTCCTCATCTTTTAATTCAGGGAAAACAGTATCTATACAGACATCAATTTTTATCATGTGTCTCTCCTTGAAATTTTCAATTTTTGTTTTATGATGTACAATTTTATCATGATAGCAACCTAATTTCCAGCAAACAAAGGAGAATTATGGCAGCAATAACAGTAAAACTGGCAAACAGGTTAAAATTCGAGGCACAAATCAGACAGCACTGTATTGCAATAGATTTACCTGCAGAATTGCAGGGAACAGATACTGGTCCCATGCCTCCAGAATTTTTTGTGTTAAGTCTTGCTTCCTGCATGGGATATTATGCGCTTTTTTATTGTACAAAAAATAGAATTCCTGCAGAAGGTCTGAAAATTGATGCTGATTTTGAGAAAACCAAAAATCCGGACAGAATTTCAACAATTGAGGTGAAAATTTCCATTCCTGGTTTACCAGAAGAACATAAAAAAGGCGTGATGGAAGCAGTAAATAACTGTATTGTCAAACAATCAATACTGATTAAGCCAGAAATCAATGTTTCTATTGGTTAAATAATCAGAGAAATTTTTTCAGGTATTGAATACTTTTTTCTGCGATATTTTCTGGACCCGGCGAAAAGTCAAACACTTCAACAGAAATATATCCCTGGTATGAAATCTCTTTTAATGCTTTTATAATTGGACCAAAATCAACATCTCCAGAACCAGGTCCCAGTAAATTCTTATCATTGGCATGAAAATGTGAAAGGTATTCCTTACCTTCAAAAATGATTTCAGAATAGGGTCGGCTTTCATCACTCATGGCTTTTACATCAAGAATCAACCTGAGATTTGGATGATTGATTTCTTTTATTATTGCCAGTGCCTCTGTTGCAGTATTAACAAAGTTTGTCTCTTTTTTCGCAAGCGGTTCAAGACATATTGTGATATTGTTTTGCTTTGCGATTTCAAGTGGTGGCATTATCACTTCTTTGAAATACTCAATCACCTGTCGGGCTGTCTGTCCTTGACTTATTGACCTTTGTTTTGGCGAACCCAGTACCATAATTTTTCCACCAATGTCAGAGGTGAACCGAACAAGTTTTTCAAAATACTGCGATGTTTTCTTTCTCAATCCTGAATCGGAAGAAGAAATTGACAGGCCTTCAGGTTTCACCAGCAACCAGTGTGTACCAATAATTTCAATGGAATGTTTTTCTGCCTTTTTTCTGATTTCATCTCTTCTTTGCATTGAAATCTCGTCAACTGAATTTGCCAGAGTGAAAGGCGCTATTTCAAGACCATCATAACCAGTTTTACTTACATATTCAATCGTTTTTTCAATACTCCACGATGAAAAAATTTCGTTACAGATTCCTGTTTTCATTGTTCTTTCTCCTCATACTCGGGGGTATTTCCATGTCTTCAGTTGAGTAATCCTTATCAAAAATTTCACCGTCTCTGCCTGATACCTCTTTGTTTTGAGTATGCCGTCTCCATGAAGGAGGAATTTCAACATCCTTTCCAACTTCTCCAAACACACCTTCTTCTTCTTGAGTTTTCTCTGTGATTCTGGTGGTTGCTTCTTTCCCTGGCTCAATCCCTGTAGCAATAAGTGTCACCTTGACTTCGTCATTTATTTTTTCATCAATGCTTAAACCAAACGCCACCTGTTGAATGTGTGCAACATCATTAATATGGTTCATCGCCTCAACAACATCCTGAAGTGTAAGATCTGGACTACCAATAATGCTGACAAGAATATTTTTTGCCTCCTGAATTCCCTTTTCACCAAGAAGAGGGTCGTCAAGTGCTGCCTTGAGTGCCTTTACGGTCTTCTTTTCTCCTTTTGAAACTCCTGTTCCGACAATACCCCTTCCTCCGTTCTGAAGAACCCTTTTAATATCAGTAAAATCAAGGTCCATAATGTGAGATGGCTTGTTTATCAGGTCAGCGACAGCAAAGATTGAACGACTCACAACCTCATCCACTCTGGCAAAAGCAT
>ERZ795060.2692-NODE-2692-length-17563-cov-4.879084_pt1 | contig 17563 bp, 14 predicted proteins | sample MGYA00375144_ERZ795060 | MGnify/ENA primary metagenome ERZ795060 (study PRJEB30189, sample SAMN05720157) | activated sludge metagenome | isolation source: anaerobic digester from wastewater treatment plant | place: Japan | collected 2015-05-15 ...
GCAATTTCCAACAGACATGATGAGTTGTACAATCGTAATGGCAACTCAAGCTCGAGGAACAGTAATGTTTTTTGAAAAAATGTTTGAATCAAGAATATTTTTTGTGGACAGTTTGATCTCAATGGGGGTAAATGCAGTTATTTGCGACTCCCACAGAGTAATTATCAATGGTCCCTCTCAACTTCATCCAACTGAATTAAAAATCCCTGACATCAGAGCTGGAATGGCAATGGTAATAGCCGCCCTTTGCGCAAAAGGAAAAAGTAATCTCCGTTATGCTGATATTCTTATGAGAGGATATGAAAACTTATTTGAAAAATTGAAATCTCTAAATGCAAAAATTGAATTAAAGAAATGTTGAACGATTTTTGGGAATCATTTTTCAAATTTTTAAGAACTCACCTGAATGAAATATCAATGGCTTATATAGCCACTGTTTTTAGTATTTTCGGAGATGACATACTTAAACAAATCAGAAAAAAGACAAAAAAAGAAAATTTCTTTGTTAGACTCGCAATATTTATTGCAATATGCGCATTTGGTTTTGGCATGCTTACAAGTTTTTTTGGTAGATTATTAAGCCATTTTATCAGTGGTTTTGATAATCTATTCATTCTTATAATAATTTTGGGGCTCTTTATTATTGCTGGAATAATTGCTGAAGAAAAAAGACAGTTGTAAAAAAGAGCTTTGCAAAATTCTCATAAAGTTTAATGAAATAAAGTAAAGTAATTTTTATTTTATTTCTTGATAACTATCAATGGCGTAATATATTATGAGTTCACATTTTTCAAGGTGGCTGTAGCTCAGCTGGTTAGAGCGTCTGGTTGTGGCCCAGAAGGTCGCGAGTTCGAATCTCGTCAGTCACCCCAATCTTTTCTACTTAATATTTTTTCACTATTCAAGTTGAAAAGTCTCCCTTTAAAGCAATATTAAACAAAAACCTGATAATTTTCGATTTACAAAAATGAAAAAAGAAATAAAAAAATATTCATATCCATCAAGGATTCCTATAAAGAATAGACACTGGCCTGATAATATTATAACAAAGTCACCAACGTGGTGTTCGGTGGATTTGAGAGATGGAAATCAGGCTTTGCCTATTCCAATGACACCCGAACGTAAAATATCCTATTTTAAAATGCTATGTAGTATAGGTTTCAAAGAGATTGAGATTGGTTTTCCTTCAGCTTCTCAGGATGATTATGATTTTACACGTTTACTGATAGAAAAGAAGAAAATCCCTGATGATATCAGAATTTCTGTCCTCACTCAAGCCAGAGAACATCTTGTTGCTAAAACAGTTCAAGCTCTAAAAGGCGTAAAAGAAGCAATATTGCATTGCTACGTAGCAGCTTCAGATCTCCACGCTCAATTAGTTTTCAATAAGAAGAGAGAAGAAGTTATGGAAATGTCTGTTAAAGGCACTGAATTAGTCATTAAATATCTCGAAGCAGAAAATATGCTCAAAAACATATCTTATGAGTTCTCTCCTGAAGAGTTTACGGACAGTGACCTGGATTTTGTTATCAGCTTAAGCGAAGCTGTTTACGAAACGTGGCGCTCAAAAAGTAAAAAACAGTTTATATTAAATCTTCCAGCAACGGTTGAAAGAAGGCCTCCATACCAATATGCCGACATGATAGAGTATTTTATTTCAAAATACAAATATTCTAAAGATACTATCATCAGTGTTCATGCTCATAATGATCAGGGATGTGCAGTGGCCGCAACTGAGATGGCATTATTGGCAGGAGCTCAACGAGTAGAAGGTACTCTCTTCGGACATGGAGAAAGAACTGGTAATGTTGATATTGTTACTCTTTCTCTGAATCTTCATTCAAGAGGTATAAATACAGGTCTCAATTTCAAAAATATGAACTCAATAGTAAAAGTTGTAGAAGAAAGCTCTGGAATACCTGTCCATCCGCGTCACCCTTATGCCGGCTCTCTCGTATTTACAGCTTTTTCAGGTTCTCATCAGGATGCCATAAGAAAAGGCTTGGCACAAAAAGAGAAAGCCCGTGAAATTTTCGGCATATCATGGAAAATTCCATACCTCCATATAGACCCTGCCGATATCGGCCGCAAATATGAAAAAATAATAAGAATAAATAGCCAATCCGGAAAAGGTGGTGCTGTATTTGTGCTTGAAAATGATTTTGGATACCGCCCACCAAAAGAAATGCACCCTGAAATTGGAAACGTAATTCAAAAATTAGCAGATAAGAAAAAAACAGAAATCTCAGCAGAGGAAGTGGAAGCTGAATTCAAAAAAACATTTTTCAATATAGATTATCCTCTAAAACTTATATCATTTCATTCGTCTTCAAGTTTCGACCAAAAAAATGTTATTGCTAATGTAAAATTTTCTTTGAAAAATGAACTCTTCTCTGAAAAGGCAGAAGGGAATGGCCCCGTATCAGCAGTTGTCCACGCATTAAAGCAAATTGGAAAAATTTATGAATTTAGTATTGAAGATTTCTCCGAACAAGCATTGGGACGAACAGCTGAAGCAACAGCGATTGCTTACGTATCCGTCAGAAGAAGTTCAGATAATAAAATCATATTTGGGGCTGGCGAGCACTCCAATATTGAATATGCAGCTATACTTGCCTTATTTTCTGCTGTGAACCGTGGCTGGAAAGAATGAAAAAAGTTATTGTTACTCTAATAATTGTTGCTATAGTGGCAGGTCTTCATTATCTCGTTATTAAGTCGTTTTTTAAGCCACAAGTTCAGACTGAAAAAGACACCCCCGTTCAGAATACTGATAGTAAAAATGGTATAGATAAAATTCCCCAACCCACATCCCAGGAACCGATAAAAGAAATCCTCAAACAACCTCTCAAATTTGATTATACAAATGCTGTCTTCGGAAAAATATCAGAATTACCAGATTCTTCAAAACCAAGCACTGGAATCCTTGTAGACCTCGATACAGGAAAAGTCTTGTGGGCAAAGACTCCAAGAAAACCTGTTCCAATAGCATCAATGACAAAAATGATGACTGCCCTCCTCGCATTTGAAGATGAAAAAAAACGGGATGATCTCGATATGAATACTCCAATACAAATCACAAAAACTGCAGCAAAAATAGGAGGCAGCCAACTCTATCTCGATCCGCGTGAAACATTTACATTTGGAGAACTTCTCAAGACAGTAATGATTATGAGCGCAAATGATTCTGCCCAACAAATCGCCGAATATCTCGGCAATGGAGATCTTTATAGTTTTGTAGCCAGAATGAATCAACGTGCAAAAGAACTCAATATGTCATTAACAAAATTCTTTAATCCTCATGGTCTACCAGGAAAAACACCTTCAGAAGATAATTATTCTACAGCAGAAGCTATGGCTATACTAGCAAGAGAATTACTTGAATACCCGGAAGCAGTAGAGTGGGCTTCTACAAGACTCGACTACCTTCCAAGAAAGAATTTAAATAATCCAGAGCAAGAAAAAGAACCCACAATGATAAGAAATCATAATAAACTTATCGGCGTATGCCCGGGAGTAAATGGAATGAAAACCGGTTTTACCCAGAGAGCAAAATTCTGCGTTACTGCAACCTGCGAAAGAGGAGGAAAAAAGCTTTGTGCCGTCGTAACAGGCTTCAATACACAAAAGGAAAGAGACTCATTCGTTGCAAAACTCCTCGACTGGGGATATAAAAAAATTGCTGAAAGCACCTTCGATACCCAAACAAATTCAATGGAAAATGAAATAATCCCTAAATAAAAACCAAAAAAAAAGGAAAAAAATGGAAGAAAAAATCAAAGATGTACTCGAGCAGTTAAGAGCTCACCTCCAGGCAGATGGCGGAGACCTCGAATTAATTTCAATCAATGGCAAAAACGTCAAGGTCAAACTTAAAGGAGCTTGTGGATGCTGCCCACACGCAATGATAACACTAAAAGAGGGTGTTCAGAGAGTCCTCAGAGAAGAAGTTGACCCTGAAATTGTTGTTGAACGCGAAGAGTAAAATTTTTTTCCCTATAAAATCTTCGTACAATTTAGCTGCAAGATAAATTTCATCACAGTAAAAAAATAACAATTAGTTCATCTTTAACTTGATTCTATATCGAGAAAGATAATAATTGTGATGTTTTATACTGATTGCTAAACATTTGTATTTAATCTGTTTATTTCGTGAAAAATTTAAAAACAGATATATTCTTTCTTATAAGGTATTATAATTTTTCACAAAAAAACAATTTGAGATATTTCATTCTATACGGCGCAGTTGGAATTGCCGCAACATCATTAATACCATTACAATAAGAGAGATATAGAAAATTGTGTGCTCGCCAAATTACTTTCTGGACTGGAAATTTTTCTATTCTGCGCAGTTGAGTCAAGAAGCCAGATGGGCGCACTTCCTTGCTCAAGCTTTCAGAAAATTCTACGGCAAAATGCGATATCTCCCAGCATCAGAGAGCAATCAGATGCTATCCTGTTTTTTCAACTTAAATGCCAACTGCTTTTTTAAGATAAACATCCTATATCTTTTGACTGATTGAAACACAAAAGTTAGGTTAAAAAATCTACAAAATAAACGAAAATTATTTTAATTCATTTTCAATTCTTACAAATTTTTGTGGTTCACGTCTTTCGCAAAAATGAATAAATTTAAGAGTTTTAAATGCGTCAAACCACAAATTAAATGCCTTATAACGTTTTTCCTTCGAATCAGGGGTATTGGAAACTATTTTTTCCCAAATTTTCTGAAAATTATTTTCCAAAAAGAATTCTCTTGCAATTTCATCAAGAGGATTCAGAAAAGCAGAAATGTCCTTATTGCGATTTTCGCAAAATTCCATAGCTGAAGATAGAACCATTTTTAATTCCTTAAATACAAGAGGATTATGAAAAATCTTCCTATTCCCTGATAGTATTTTCTTTAAGGCTGGCCCTGTTCCAAATGGAACTCTTTCCGACAATCTATTCGAAGGATAAACAAGCACCTCATTTATTTCGCCAACTTTGCCAGTTTTTACAAGAGATTGCAAAAAATAAAAGTCCTCTCCTCCTTTGCGTATTTTCATTCCCCCTGCCCTAATATAAGCCCTCGCAGTAAATGCCATTGCAGATCCTATACTGTGAAATGCATAAGGAGATCCAGCGTCCTTTAAACCATTTACATAATTTTTCAAATACCTCTCATAAAGTTTGATAGCATCTATAATTTCAGGGGTATTTTCGTCATTTCTATGAGAAAAAGCAATAACTGCAGCATCAGCATTTTTTTTCTCAAAAAAATTGAATAGCACTGTTAAATAGTTTTTGTTAACTAAAGTATCCGCATCAAGAGAAGCAATAAAAGAATCTTTTTCTTCAACAATTTCCAGGGCTAAATCCATCCCTATCTTCCTTGCCTCCCCTACTCCATTATCAAGTGTCAAATCCTCCATTCCATCTTTATCTGAAACAAGAAAAAAGTTTTTAAAACGATTTTGTAGTTTTTTTAAATAAGATATACTTTCTTTATTATCTGGAAGAATACTTTTCTGCAAATCCCGAGGATGATTTACGATAAAAATTATAGCCGTTCTATCCAGGAAAGTTCCAGTATTGCGTATTAAACTCTCAACAGTCTCGATTAAATATTTTCCTTCGGCATAAGAAGGAACGACAACAGCAGCTGCGAATTTCGCAAATTTACCTTTCAGTAAATATTTATTCGCAAAACTTAATTTCTGCCTGTATTTTTCTAATTCTAAATTCATATTATGAAACAAAGAATAAAAAATATTGTCATTTATAATAGTAATCTTAAAAAAAGAATTGTAAAGAGGAGAATAAAAAATGGATAAGGCAGAATTAAATGAATTACAGTTAAAAATTAAAGAAGCTTCAGCTTTTATTTCCCCATTAAAGACTGAAATAGCGAGAACTATTGTAGGACAAGAAAGACTTGTAAATCGACTTATAATGGCTCTCCTCGCAGATGGACACCTTCTTATTGAGGGGTTACCAGGATTGGCAAAAACTCTCGCTGTAAAAATTTTAGCTGGCGCCATAAATGGGACTTTTTCGAGAATTCAATTTACACCAGATTTACTTCCAGCCGACCTTATTGGGACAAACGTGTTCAATCAACAAACACAAAGCTTTCACGTGAAAACAGGACCTATTTTTGCAAATATCGTATTAGCAGATGAAATAAACAGAGCACCTGCAAAAGTCCAAAGTGCTCTCCTCGAATGCATGCAGGAAAAACAGGTAACAATAGGAGGAAAACTACATAAAGTTCCGCTTCCATTCCTCGTTATGGCAACACAAAATCCAATTGAACAGGAAGGTACATATCCCCTCCCCGAAGCCCAGATAGATAGATTTATGTTTAAAGTAGAACTCTCCTACCCTGAGAGAGATGAGGAAATTACAATAATAAACAAAATGTCTCATCCAGAACTGCAATTAACAGCAGTACCTGTTACAAGTCTGGAAGAGATAATGAATGCAAGAAAATGGGTTGATAAAGTTTATATTGATGAGAAAATTGTTGAGTACATTCTTGATATTGTTGTATCAACACGTCCAAATGAGAGAAAACAACTTTCCTCCAGACAATCCAATACAAATCTTAGTTTTCTTGATAATCTTATACAGTTTGGCGCATCCCCAAGAGCAGGAATAATGATGACTCTCGCGGCAAAAACTGCAGCATTCATGGAAGGAAGAGCATATGTAGTACCGCAAGACGTAAAAAATATAACTCACGATATTTTGAGACACAGAATAATCCTTTCATATGAGGCTGAAGCAGAAGGCGTAACTACAAATGAACTTATATCAAAAATCCTTGATGAATTAAGGACACCATAAATTATGCAGGTAAAGGAATTAATTACACAGGTAAAAAAAATCGAAATAAAAACCCGTCGAACAGTGGATGAATTATGCGCAGGGGCATATCGAAGTGTTTTTAAAGGACGCGGAATTGAATTTGATGAAGTAAGAGAATATACCGAAGACGATGATGTTCGCGATATCGACTGGAATGTAACTGCCAGAATGGGAACACCTTATATAAAAAAATATATTGAAGAACGTGAACTTAATGTAATTATAGCAGTAGATGCATCATCTTCCTTGCTTTTTGGAAGTAAAAATAAAACAAAGTTTGAAAAGGCCATTGAAATCTCAGCCTTATTGACATTCAGTGCAATCAGAAACCATGATAAAGTTGGACTTCTTTTTTTTACCGATAAAAAAGAATTTTATCTGCCTCCAAAATCTGGGAAACCACATGGAATGCGAATAATAAGAGAGCTCCTCGCACAAAAATATCCCAATTCAAAGACAAATATATCCGCTGCTCTTTCATCGCTTATGAATTTATTGAAAAAACGCTCCGTAATATTTTTACTTACTGATCTCATGGATGAAAATGACTTTTCAAAAGAAATACGCATAATAGCAAAAAAACACGACCTGATAGTGGTAAGAATTCTTGATAGATTGGAAAAAAATATTCCAAAAGCCTGCATTATAGAATTAGAAGATTCAGAAAATGGAGATTTTCTCTCTTTCGATGCCAGAAGAAAAGAACTGATTGAGAATTTTGCAAAATTCTCACAGGAAATTCATAAGCGAAATGAAGATATATGTAAACGAGCAAATGCAGATCTGATCGATATAGACTGCACCGAAGACATTTTGAAACCATTAATGAAATTCTTTAGGATGAGGGAAAAATTCCGCAAATGAAAAACGTCAAAAAAAAATTCATACGCATAATAATACTCTTCTTATTCATTATTACTGGAATAGTAATTACATCCGCTATCATAAAGTATTTCTCTATCACAACTCCAGATAAAATTTCAGAATTAAGATTTAATCTTCCTCAAAAAAAAGATTTTACACTTTGTTTCCCGATAGAGCTCCAAACAGAAATTACTCTCAACTGGAAAACCAAACCTAAAAAAATTCTGATAGAACTTCCAGAAGGACTTCAAGAAAACTCAACACCAGAATTCAAAATCTCAAAAATATCGTGGGGAAAATGTATATGGAAAATAAAACTATATATTCAAGCTTATATTCCAGGAACTTATGAAAAAATTTCCGGAAAGGCTATTTTCTCTTTCCAAAATTCAAAACAAATTGAAATTCCAATAAAATTACCCGACATAAATATCACTCCATTTGATACCAAAAATAATACAGAACTGAAAATAGCCGAAAAAATAGAGAAAAAATCCGATAAGAAATTATGGTTAATAACAGGTATTATATCTGCAATAGTACTCACCATCATAGCAGTTGTGTTTTACTTAAAAAACAAATATAGAACAAAAATAACCCCGCAATTGCCATCATGGAGTATTGCCTTAGACAAAATAAGAAATCTAAGAATTTCACAAGAAAAGGGTCTTCTCTCAGTAACCGAATCTGTTATAACTCTATGCGATATCATTAGAGATTATCTTGAAGAGCGTTTTAATATTAACGCTCCTAATATGACAACTCATGAGTTCTTGAACAGTTTAAAAAATTATCAAAGTCCCCTAAATTTAGAACAAAAAAAATTCCTCAGTAATTTCATGGAGTCAGCCGATCTTGTAAAATTCGCAAAAATGCCTCTTAGTTCAGATACAGTGGAAAAAGCTATTTCTGACGCTGAAAAACTTATAAAAGAAACTATACCAAAATTAGAAGAGGGTAAAAAAAATGCGCTTTGAAAGTCCATATTTCTTGCTTTTGTTTATACTGTTTATTCCACTTTTTTATATTGCGTGGACACGGAAAGAACCTTCTTTAATTATTCCGTCACTCAGAGCTTTTAAAAGAGCTTCTGACAATAAAAAAATCAAACTAAAAAATAAAATACCATTGATATTAGAAATCATAAGTATAAGTCTACTGATAATAGCCCTTGCTCGTCCACAAAGAGGAATAGAAGAGTTGAAACAGAGAGCTAAAGGAATTGATATTATGCTTGTCCTTGACCTATCCGGAAGTATGAATGCAATAGATATCCCTTCTGAATACAAAACCCCCCAAAGCATAAGAAGTGGAATTATTAGCGGAAAATTAAGAACAAGAGCTGAAGTGGCTAAGGAGGAACTTATAAAATTTGTAGAGAGTAGGCCAAATGACAGAATTGGTTTAATTGCTTTCGGCCCTTTACCATATCTTGCAGCGCCACCTACTCTTGATAGAAAATGGATATACAGACAAATTGAAAAATTAAATCCTGGAGAACTAGGAGATTCTACAAATATTGCAAGCTCTATAGCTTCTGCGGTATCAAGGTTAAAAAACTCTAAAGCAAAACGAAAAGTAATTATTTTATTTACAGATGGTAAACACAACACTGAAGCGAGGATTTCCCCAATACAGGCTGCGAAAATCGCAAAAGATTATGGTATTATAATTCATTCTGTTGGTATTGGAAATGAAAATGCGTTTATAGTAGTTGACACTTTGTTTGGCAAGCAACTTCAACAAATATCATTTGAATTTGATGAAAAATTACTGAAAGAAATAGCGAAACTTACAGGTGGACTTTATTTTCAAGCAAAAGATGCTGAGGGATTAAAAAATACATTAAATGAAATAGACAAATTAGAAAAAACAAGTTTTGAAGAACCTAAATTTATTGACTATAAAGAACTGGCATTTCCAATACTATCATCTGGAATCATCTTATTAATCTTGTCTTTCATACTTTCAAAGACAATCCTTCTCAAGATTCCATGATTTAATTATCTAATGAGAGTTTCTTAGAGCTTTCAATGGTGTCCCATATCATCAATTTGAAATAATGGTTCTCTATTATCTTTCAATAACATGATTGCTTTTTCAGCAGCCTTAGCTTCTGCAGCTTTTCTGCTGTTTGCAGTGGCAACAGCTAATTTTTGGTCTGCTACCCATACGGAGACAGTAAAAGTTTTCCTGTGTGGAGGCCCTTCCATTAGTTCTAATTTATAAATCGGTGAAGAATGCATTTTTGCCTGAATAAGTTCCTGAAGATATCCCTTTGGATTAAACCCACTAATAATATCAGACAATTCAGGATAAAAATGCTCTATTAGAGGGACAACGAAATCTCTTGCTGCACGCATTCCGCCGTCTACATAGATAGCTCCAGTAACAGCTTCAAATGCATCACATAACGTTGATTTTCTTCTATGTCCCTCACCCTTTATTTCCCCTCTTCCCATTCTTATATAATCTGAGAGTTTGATGTGTTCTGCAAAAATTGAAAGTGTAGACTTTTGCGTGAGAAAAGCTCGCATCTTAGTAAGTTCTCCTTCGTCTGTATCTGGATATTTCACATAAAGATAGGTTGTTACTATTAGTTGTAAAACGGAGTCTCCTAAAAATTCGAGGCGTTGATTATTGTAATTTAATGAATTTTCACCTGAATATGAAGGATGAGTCAAAGCTTCGATAAGATAATTCTCATTTTTAAATTTATATCCAATTTCCTCTATTCCTGGAAGTTTTGGATGATTTTGAGGCATTTCAATAAATTCCTTAGGAAAAATTTAGGATGACTTTAAATCAAGTATTTGAAGTTGATAATAAGTGTTATTTCGAAAATTATTTATCTGTGGAATAGCAGCTACGTCAATATACTCACTGATTTTGAATTCATCAATAGTCTTGTTAAATGCTATGAATTGTATTTCTCTATCAAAGTCATCTGCCAAGACCCCTCTACTGTGATTTTGTCCAGCAGGCGAAATATTTTTTACATGCAGCCGATTTATTCTGAAGAGAGGATTAGAATTTCCATATCCAAAAGGTTCAAGTTTGGGTAAATAAGAGAAGAAAGAATCATTTAATTCAGCAAGGCTAACAATTCCATCTATATTGATTTGAGGAATTATAGAATCTGGAGAGAGTTTTTTCTTCGTTGATTGCTCAAAAGAATCTATAAAATTTGCCAGGTCTGAATTTTTTACAGTTAATCCTGCCGCCATTGCATGCCCACCAAACCTTTCGAGGAATTGAGATGATTCCGAAAGTATTTCAAGAATATTAATATCATTTACACTTCGCGCTGAGCCATACGCTAAATTCCTCTCCTTATCAATACTAAATATTATAGTTGGTCGATTATATTCCCTTGCAAATTTAGAAGCCACTATTCCGATTACGCCCAAATTCCATCCTTCCCCAAATACTACAATTGTTGAACGATCTTGAAGGTTGCAAATTCCTGCCTGCGCTTCATGTGATATTATTGCTTCTGTTTCTTGTCTTTTTAAATTTAACTGATTTATTTCTAAAGCATATTGCCCGGCTTTATATCTATCTCTCTCTATTAACATATTCAATGCGATATTTGCCTTATCGAGTCTACCAGCGGCGTTTATACGAGGAGATAGACTATACGTGATATCGGAGGCTTTCACTTCATCGTATATATTTGCAACCTGACATAGTGCATTAATTCCAGGTCTAAGTTGTTCAGATAATATTTTAAGTCCTATACTTACCATAATTCTATTTTCACCTGTTAGAGGAACAAGGTCTGCAACTGTACCAAGAGCTACTAAATCAAGATCTCTTTTCAGATTATATTCATCTGAGCAAAGTAAATTTTCTCTACCATACTTCATAAAACCATGAGCAAGTTTAAAAGCAACCCCAACTCCCGCAAGGATATGAAGATCCCTACAATTTATATGTAATTTAGGATTTATTACAGAGAAGGCTGATGGTATTTTTGGAGAAGGCTCATGGTGATCGCTGATAATAACATCTATTTTTTTTTCCATTGCGTAGGAGACCGCATCAACGGCGGAAATACCACAATCTACAGTTATAATTAAAGCAACGTCGTTTTCCTCTAACGCCTTTTTAAGTGAATCAACTGTCATCCCATAACCATCATCAAAACGATGAGGAAGAAAAAATGAAGCGATTCCGCCATGTGCTCTGAGGATTTCATAGATAAGGGCGGTAGCTGTTACTCCATCCGTATCATAGTCACCAAATACCAATATTTTTTCTTTTTTCAGAATAGCCTGCCAAATTCTTTCAGCGGCCTTTTTTACGCCAGGCAAAATATATGGATCAGTCAGGAGAGAAATTCGTGGCTTAAGATATTCTTCTATCTTTTCTTTTGTATTAATATTTCTTGCTGATAAATAAAGAGCAACAGCCCTCGGAAGAGGATATATCTTTATGATATTTTCTATTTCTCTTTCATCAAATTTTGACTCAGCAATATTCCATAAAAATTTTCCATTCATTATTCATGTTTTTTTGTAAAAACTACCATAAAAAGAATAAAAGTCAAATTAAATCCCATAAGTGATGCAGAAAAATATTAAATTACCCTTAATTTTTTATCATCTATTTTGATATTCAATCATTAAAATTCGATTTAATTTAATATTTCAGTCATTCAGATTACATTACCCTATTTTCCATAAAAAATGCGAAAGCTACGATGTTCTTTTAGTTGTCTTCTGAATTTTTATAAAAATCAATAATAAAATTTCATTTTTTTGTATTTTTTTCTGCAGTGTGAATCAATTGTACCCCACATTTGTTATCTTCAAGTTGCAACAGCACAGCTGGGACTCGATGCTTCGTTGCTACAGTGCACTGACTTTGTGAAATATGCAGGTCAGCTTTTGATTTGTTATGATTTTTATCTTGAAATTTTCCAAATTAACATAATTTTACAACAGGAAATATTTAACCAAAGAAAAAGGAGAAAAAAATGAAAGGTAGAATTGCGATCTTCTCTATTGTAACGGTGATAACGCTTACGTTTTGTTCCTGTAACAATCCAGTAAACACAGTTGAGAATGCTGATAAAAATTATGAAAGAAATTTTATTCGCAATAAACGCGTTGAAGCAAATGAGTATCTGGCAAAAAAAATCCAGATAGACAGTGTTGATTTGGAGGAATTACCAGGAGGATTGATAAAAGCACAGGTGACTGTTAGAAATATTAAGAGGGCAGATATAAAAGTTGCATATAAATTTCAGTGGTTTAATGCCTCAGGCATAGAAGTATCAACTTCTGCTCAACCATGGTTGGAAAAGATTTTACTTGGAGGAGAAGTAGTTTACCTATCTTCAGTCTCTCCTAATCCGAATTGTAAGGACTTTAAAATTTTATTAAAAGAAATGGAATAAAAAGATAGAAACATTAAGGAGTTAAGAGAAAATATGTCAGAAATAAAGCAATTTAAGACAGAAGTTCGTAAAGTTCTTGATCTCGTAATTCATTCTCTTTACACGAATAAAGATATATTCCTTAGAGAGTTAATTTCCAATGCTTCCGATGCAATTGATAAAGCTAGATTCGAGTCCTTAACTAAACCAGATATAGTTCGAAACTGGAAAATAACAATTGAAATAAATAAACGCGCAGGAGAAATAAGCATTTCAGATAATGGAATAGGTATGAATAAAGATGAAATCGAAGAAAATATTGGAACTATCGCAAAATCCGGGACAAAAGCATTTCTTGAGAAGTTAGCAGAAGAAAAGAATCTTTCTGCTCCAGAACTTATCGGGCAGTTTGGTGTGGGATTTTATTCCGCGTTTATGGTTGCTGATGAAATAATTATTGAATCAAAACGAGCAGGAACAAATGATCCTCCTGTTTTGTGGAAGTCGAAAGGGGAAGATTCTTATGAAATATCAGAGGGCAAAAGGGCAGAACAAGGTACAGAGATAAGATTAAGACTGAAAGCAAACAATGATGAGTATTTTGAATCGTGGAAAATAAAAGAGATTGTAAAAAAATATTCTGATTTCATTGAATATCCTATTCATTTATGTGAAAGTGAAAAGGGAAGCCAGAAAGAGGAATCCGAAAAACCCTTGAATTCAATGAAAGCCCTCTGGATAAGGAAACCCGAAGAACTTACAGAAGAAGATTACAAACAATTTTATGCGCATTTATCTCATTTTGATAAAGAACCATTAACAAAAATTCATTTTTCCGCAGAGGGAACAATAAACTTCAAGGCATTGCTCTATATTCCATCAGAAGCACCTCCTTTCTTCCTTCAATATCAGCATCAAAAACGCGGGGTTCACCTTTATATAAGACGTGTATTTATCTCTGATTCATGTGAAGAACTTTTACCTGAATACTTCAGATTCATCAAAGGTGTAGTAGAATCGGATGACCTACCGCTTAATATCTCCAGGGAAACTCTGCAGAAAAATCCTCAGATTGAAAAAATCAATAAAAATTTGACGCGGAAAATAATTTCTGAACTTGGGAATATCCTTGAAAAAGACAGGGAAAAATATCAGAATTTTTATTCACACTTCTCTCCAATGTTAAAGGAGGGGGTAAATAGTGACTTTCAGAATCGGGAAAAACTTTTAGACCTTCTTCTTTTTGAAAATTTCAAGGGAGATGGAAATAAAACAATTACACTAAAAGAATTTGTAGAAAAATTACCTCCCGGACAAAATAAATTGTATTACGCATCAGGAGAAAAAACTGCTCTACTAAGACATTCTCCACTACTCGACATAATAAGAAAAAATGATTTTGATGCTCTTTTGATTACGGAACCTATAGACGAGTATATTTTTCAAACGATAGGAAAATACAAAGATAAAGAATTTGTTTCCCTAAATAGTAATACTATCGAAATAGAAAAAAGTGCAGAACTTCAAGAATTAAAAAATGATGCAGAAAAAAAATATAAGGATGTCATTGAATTAATGAAAAAGACGCTGGATTCGAAAGTAAAAGAAGTCAAATTTTCCGACAGACTTACAAGCGTGCCAGCGTGTCTTTTTACAGAACAATTTGCACCAAGCCGTCAAATGGAAAAACTTATGAAAGCCATGAAGATGGATGTTCCGGAATCAAAAAAAATTCTTGAATTAAATCCTTCTCATTCATTTGTAAAGACTATCTGTGAAAAATACCAAAATTCAAAAGATGAAACGGAACTTGCAAAATTCACAGAACTTCTCTACGATATGGCTTTAATAGCAGATGGTGAAATTCCATCCAATGGACCTGAATTTATTGAAAAAATCAGCTACCTGATATCAGGTAAATAATAAAAAAAGAAGTTTTTATGGAGCATTCTCAATATAGTGGCAGATATAATCTGGAGCCCCGTAGCAATACAAATCCCAAAATATTCCAAAAAATTAATTCTATTATTACAGAGCAGTTAAATATACAATCTGACCTAACAACACGCCCAGAGAATATTTCGTTTTTTGAGGAAATTATAAGAAACCCAATACAAACGATAAATTTGCCACTAATAGGAACATTCTGTAATATGATACCTTTTGAGATTATCAGAGCAATGGGGGCTCATCCTATCCGAATGGGATGTGGAAATCCCTCTGCTGTGTCAGTAGGAGAAGAAATTATTCCTGGAGATGTGTGTCCCCTTGTAAAGGCTTCTGTAGGAATGAGCCTAATTGAAGGAAGTATCATAAGCAAAGTTTTGGCATTTATTATTCCTACATCATGTGATGCAAAAAAAAAATTAGGGGATGTTCTTTCTGATTTTAAACCTGTTTTTATGTTAAATCTGCCACCAGAACAAAATGCATATCTCTATTTAAAAAGCGCTGAAAAAGAACTAAAAAGAATGATTACTTTTCTTGAAAAAAATCTTGGATTAAAACTGAATAGAAAAAAACTTTCAAATGAAATAAAAAGTGCAAATAGGAAAACAAAGATTTTTAGGCATATTCAGGAGTTGCGAAATTCGCATCCTTACTTATTGTCAATAAGAGATCTTTTCTTGATTGTACAGTCGTCTTTTTTCAGACAAGATGAGTTCTGGTTAAGGGAAGTTGAAAAAGTTTATGCATGGTTGGAATCTAAAAGCAAGAAAGAGAGGGCAGAAAAGTTTCCTAAAAAAAGAGTTATTCTTACTGGTGCCCCCTTAATTTTCCCCAATTTCAAGATTTTAAATGTAATAGAAGAAAGTGGTGCGGAGGTAGTTGCCGATACATTATGTACAGGAGTTCATAGTTGCTTTGACCCTATAGTGGTTGACGAAGGATGGACAGGGGCATTACTGCGATCTCTCGCCATGAAATATGTATTTGCATCAATATGTCCGTGTTTTATATCTCAGGATAGTAAACTAAATCGAATAATTGATCTGGTAAGAGAGTTTAAGGCTGATGGCGTCATTAATCATGCTCTAAGGCTTTGCCAACTATGCGATATGGAAAATTATCGGACACATCAAATCTTAAGGAAGAATCAAATTCCAATTCTTGATGTTAGAACTGATTACAGTCTGGAAGATACAGAACAACTTCGTGTACGAATTGAGGCATTTCTTGAGACTTTACCTTGAATTTGAGTTTTACGTCAGAAAGAAAAAGATTATAAAAATATAAACTAATGAGGACATAGAAATAACCCTTAGTTCCCATTTCCATTTTTATCAAGGTGCTTTCGCCAATCATATTTTTCTGAAACTATCATAGGCTCAACGTGCCAAATTTTTTCAGCATATTCCTTTATTGCTCTGTCACTGGAAAATTTTCCCATTTTAGCAATATTGCAGAGTGTTTTTTGTGTCCACAGTTTTTTATTTAAATATAGATTCCATGCCTCTTCGTGTATTTCACGATAAGAAGCAAAATCTGCCATCACCATAAAAGGATCGTATCTTAAATTATCAAGTAGTGGTTTAAATAAATCTTTATTTTCATAGGAGAAAAAACCATCCTTTATTAAATCCAAAATTCTCTTTAAGTATTCATCTTTTTCTATAAATTCGCTGGCGTTATAACCTTTTGATAAGAGAGCCTTTACTTCATCAACTGTCATTCCGAAGATTAATATATTTTCCCTACCAACTTCTTCGCATATTTCTACATTTGCTCCATCCATTGTTCCAATTGTGAGAGCTCCATTCAAAGCGAACTTCATGTTTCCTGTTCCAGAGGCTTCTGTACCGGCAAGAGAAATTTGTTCAGAAATATCTGCCGCAGGAATAATTTTTTCTGCTAATGAAACACCATAGTCTTCAAGGAAAAGCACTTTCAACATTCCATCGATATCGTCATCATTATTAATGACTGCTGCGACAGAATTTATAAACTTTATTATGAGTTTTGCCATAAAGTATCCGGGAGCTGCTTTTCCGCCAAACAAAAATACATGTGGCGGCATATTTTCGATTTTACCATCTTTTAATTTCAAGTAGAGGTCTATTACATGAAGAATATTCAGGGTTTGCCTTTTATATTCGTGAATTCTCTTTACTTGAATATCGAAAATTGCATCGGTATCAAGTTTTAAGCCATATTTTTCAAAAATTAATTTTGCAAGATTTTTCTTATTTTGATTTTTACTTTGTCTGATTTTATCCAGAAATTCTTCATCTTTTTCAAACTTTAGTATTTTTTCAAGTTGAAACAGGTCATTTATCCAATTAGTACCTATTTTTTCGGTAATTATTTTTGACAATGATGGATTTGCTTTAAGAATCCAACGCCTTGGAGTTATGCCGTTTGTAACATTAACGAATTTATGTGGAGTATATTCGTAAAAATCTTTAAAGAGGCCATGTTTAAGCAATTCAGTATGTAATTTTGCAACACCATTTACTCGTGAAC
>ERZ795060.2695-NODE-2695-length-17554-cov-11.489971_pt1 | contig 17554 bp, 16 predicted proteins | sample MGYA00375144_ERZ795060 | MGnify/ENA primary metagenome ERZ795060 (study PRJEB30189, sample SAMN05720157) | activated sludge metagenome | isolation source: anaerobic digester from wastewater treatment plant | place: Japan | collected 2015-05-15 ...
TACTTCTGCGCCTAGCCCGTCGCTGATTTGCCTACGTGAGAAACACCGGTATGAGAAAACAACGGCCGTGCAATTGTCCCAAAACACAGTAAAATCATTGCGGCCACAGAGTTTCTCTCCCAACAACACTCAATCCACATTGATCTCTACATATTTCTAGCGACTCCTATTTTAATACAATTCTGCAATATTCGATTAGCGCTAAAAAGTATATTATCGCTAGATTGTGCACACCCTTATGAATTCCGACTAGAAATAGGGTCTGCCCGAGACCTTCACGAGGGGGAAGGGTTTTTCCCCTGAACTCACTACAAACCATGTATCATACCCCTCATAGGTAAACCTGAAGGGCTCCACAGGCAAAAACGCATAGCAACTAACATCGGACTATGCTGTACCGTCCATGAACTACAGTGTACCATTCTCTTGTGCGAACACGAAAGAGATATGCGTAGCGCGCTGTCATTTGTCTCAAATAACGTTGGCTATGTCTAAGAAGGAAGAATTCTTTTGATAGAATTGAGAACGATTTTGCTGAAAAGAACCATTAAATCATGAATTTTATGATAGATAGCCGTTTTCAGAAAAGGGGCTGTAGAGGATCAAGTCCATATTTGTGTGTAAAATTACCCTCGGCTAGATACATTGCTAAAAGATCGTCGTTACCTTATGTGTTTGTGAAAGGATTTCACTTTCCCGCCAGGTAAAGTATTCCTCCATTTCTCGTCCTGTTCCATGAGCAGGGCACCTAGCAGGCGGATAACAGATTCTCGCTTGGTAAAAATACGTATGACCCGTTCCCGTTTTCTAATTTCTTCGTTCAGCCTCTCTATATTCTGACCGAGGGTTTTGAATTTGGCTCCTTTCTTTCTAAGAAAACTCAATTTACACAATTATATGGACTCAACTGTTGCACACCGTGTGCAATTACCGACTGTGCGGTGTGCAACATAAAAATAGCAACTGCCGAGTACAAGCTCTCTTCCTGGAAAATGCTCCGGAGAGAGAGAGCTTTTTTCTCAACTCAACAGTCGTTAAAAATAAAAAAACCCTCTAACCGCCCTTGTGATAGGAGCATTTAGAGGCAAGTGTGTGCAAAACAATAACCCAAGAATTGTATCAATCCTTGCGTTATTATCTGGTGGAGGCGGAGGGAATTGCACCCTCGTCCGTAAGTAACCAGGCCTCAGTCTCTACGAGCGTAGCTCCGATTTTCTTCTCGCAAGTTAAGTCGCCTCGGAGCAGGCTTCTTAACTCGCCAGCTCAGAATCTAGTTCCCTATATGGTCCCGAGCAACCCCATATAGGTATCTTCCCTTGTGACGGCAACACGGAGATAGGGAAGCTTTCTCTCCGGTACCGTGGCCGCTTATTTACGCAGCCAGTGCGTAATTTGTATCGGCAGTTATTTGTTTGCCGCTTTAATGGGTACGGCTCCCATGCTCGCTACTCAGACCCCAACTACCCACGTCGAACCTATATCGCCCCCAAACTCTGTCATTATTTTACCACGATTCTATGAATATAACAACAAACATACGTTTGTAAGGATGTTGTCTACAAAAATCAACACTCTACCCATACCTTCCCATGAGCCACAAGGGAAACAGGTCCTGACACTTGCGCCAATCCATCTTCTTCCGTCAAGTCTATGTCCACCCATAGCGTACCTTTCGGTTGCTTCAGCTCCAAATTCTTAACCTTGCCGTTACCCCTAGTAGCCAAAATACTCCCTACAGCAACACTGCCCGAAGCGCAGCTCCCTTCCCAAACCAAAGACTGGGTCTCTTGCACTCTAACTACCGGCACAACTTGTAATTTCTCCTCACTTAGAAACATCACCCCAAACGCAGGCACATCCTGGCAATTGCACACCTCAGACACTTGCCAAAAAACCTCAGATGTAGGCTCTTCATTCACGACTACGGCATGGGTAATTCCTGGAAACTCCACCAACCCGATCTCGTTGCGCCCAAGAGGAATAAATTGGATTCTGCTAGGCAAAGGCATAGGTGAAGAAACCCAAAATTCGCCTCGCTCCTTGCGTCCCCGCACTAATACTTGCCCATCATACCCTGATGCTTCAATCACCACTTCAAGATCACCGCTCTCCAGACGTCTCCCCAAATACGGTACGCACATTAACCACGCACCAAAACTTCGGCACCCATTCCCGCAAAACTCTCCCCCCATCATTTCTAGCCTAGCGACTGCCCCTGGCCCCAAAGGACGTTGAGCAAACCCTACCTGTTCCGCCCCTAACACGTCAGTATCCATCACCTGGCGCGCCACTTCACCATACAGATCAGGCGACACAGGAGTTAACACGATAACAGTTATATTGCCCGAAGGGTTCATCTTGATAAACTCAAGTATCATTCACGCTTCTCCTTCATCATTTCTGCAGATTTGGTTGATGTATTGTTTCATAGACTGTTTCCTAGATCTCACAAATGGGGTACTGCCTAAAAGCGGCGGAATGAATTTTCTGGTCATCCAGACATATGTTTCTCGTAATTACTTAATTACTGCAGAACAGTTTGTATTCAACTGGTTGTACTGATTGGCCAAACTTAACCTCAAAAGATTCCCAAACGCTAATCGAGTTTCTCCTTCTCCCGCAAAGCTCTTTCAGCCTCGCGCTCCAGATCTCTTTCTCTAATTGCTTCCCGTTTATCGTAAGTCTTTTTCCCCTTTGCAAGCGCCAGTTCCACCTTGGCTTTACCGTTGCGAAAGTAAATAGACAAAGGTATCAAGGTGTACCCTTTCTGCGAAACCTTAGATGCCAATCGCCTTATTTCATGCTTGTGCAAAAGAAGTTTTCTTGGACGTCGAGGATCATGATTGAACCTGGCTGCCGGCTCATATTGATCTATGTGAGCATCGTGCAATATCACCTCGTTGCCAGATATTTCAGCCCAGCTGTCCTGCAAACTGGCTCGACCCATACGAAGCGATTTCACCTCAGTCCCAATAAGGGCGATGCCGGCTTCTATAGTCTCTTCAATATGGTAGTCATGCCTTGCCCTTCTATTTCGCACAACTACTTTTATATCATCATCTTGTTTCATACTGTCTGCGCCTCTTGCCTCCAACTTCAAAAATCTAGCGCTACCTCCACTCAAATACATCTAAAGGCCTAGATCATCTGAAATCTCCTGCATAGCCTGTAAGCAGATGGTCACAAATTCTTCAACCGTAAGTCCTAATTCAGAGCAAGATCTAATAACTTCCCGGTTCGCTCCCCTAGCAAAAGATTTTTCTCCCATTCTATTCATAACAAACCCTGTATCTATAGCCGCTAGCTTCTTCTCAGGAGAAATCAACGCTGATGCAACAATAAGCCCTGTCAAGGGATCAGCAGCGTAAAGAGCTTTTGCCATCATCGTCTCTCTAGGAAAACCATGGATTTCGTTGTGAGCCTTTACCGCATCTACAATCTCATCGTCGAACCCGAGCTCTTGTGCAATCTGGGCTGACTTTATGCTGTGCATATCAGGGTCTTCCTTCGTCTCTTCATAGTCGATATCGTGGAGCAACCCTGCAGCTCCCCATCTTTCCTCATCTTCTCCGAAATGTCGGGCTAGGGCCCTCATTACTGCTTCTACTGCAAGAATATGTTTATACAGATTCTCTGTAAGAATTCTCTTCCTAACTTCTTCCAAAATCTCTTCTCTACTCATCATATGTGATCACCTTCCCTTTCCCCAACTGGATAAACATCTGGATGTGCAAAGAGCATCTAAGACTAGGCGGGTGCAGAAGATATTTCGGGATATCTATTATAACTCTATACATCCCCTCAATCCCATGCACCCAACCACACAACCGTATAAACCATAGGCATTAGAACAACGATGCAAACACCAAAGCCACTATGCTCATAAGCTTTATCAATATATTAAGAGAAGGACCTGCAGTATCTTTGCAAGGGTCTCCTACAGTATCTCCTACCACCGCTGCAGCGTGAGTCGGAGTGCCTTTTCCGCCAAGGTTGCCTGCTTCTATATATTTCTTGGCGTTGTCCCAAGCCCCGCCCGAATTAGCCAAGAAGATGGCCATCAACACGCCGGTCACTAGACTACCTACCAAAAGTCCGGCTAACGCCTCTTTACCTAGGACAAAACCGATCAAAATTGGCATACCTACCGCCAAGATTCCAGGCAGAATCATCTGTTTCAAAGCGCTTGCAGTCGAAATATCTACACACCTAGCGTAATCTGGCTTAGCCGTACCTTCCATGAGCCCTTGGATTTCCCTAAATTGCCGCCTTACTTCTTCTACCATCTCAAAAGCAGCTTTCCCTACAGCCTCCATGGCCATAGACGAAAACAGAAACGGCAACATTCCTCCGATCAATAACCCGGCAATCACATCAGCGCTCAAAATATCTATAAGCGTTAGCCCTGCAGCTTGGGAATACGCTGCGAATAAGGCAAGTGCAGTAAGCGCCGCGGAACCTATAGCGAAGCCTTTACCTAACGCCGCAGTGGTATTGCCAAGGGAGTCAAGTGTGTCAGTGATCTCGCGAACGCTCTTATCTTGATGGGTCATTTCAGCAATACCGCCTGCATTATCAGCAATGGGTCCATAGGCGTCTACTGATACTGTCATACCAGTAGTAGAAAGCATGCCTACAGCCGCCAAGGCGATACCGTAAAGACCACCAAACCCGCTGTCGGCTCCAAACTTAAAAGCTACCAAACTAGCCACTGCCACTAAGATAATAGGAAGGGATACAGATTTCATCCCAACAGAAAGCCCTTGAATAATGTTTGTAGCCGCCCCTGTTTGAGAAGCCTCAGCAATGCTCCTAACAGGAGGGTAATCTGGCGATGTGTAATACTCTGCCACAAGCCCAATTAACACGCCTGCTATAACGCCTGCTAAAATGGGCAAGAAAAGAGTAATCGCTCCTGTGAAATAATATATAAGGCCAAGAGCAAGTAAAAGCACTATTGCGCTGGAGGAAAAGGAACCTATCCTCAACGCAGCAGCCGGATCCGACATCTTCATTTTCACAAAAAACGTTCCCAATATGGACGCCACAACGCCTGCAGCTGCAATGAGCAAAGGCAGTATTATAGCAAACAGCGCGTCATTTGGATCTTTCATAAGCACACCCATGGCCATAGCCGCTATAAGAGAGCCTACGTAAGACTCAAAAAGATCCGCGCCCATACCTGCCACGTCACCTACGTTATCACCTACGTTATCGGCAATAACTGCAGGGTTTCTCGGGTCATCTTCAGGTATACCGGCTTCTATTTTCCCTACAAGGTCTGCCCCAACGTCAGCAGCCTTTGTGTATATTCCTCCACCAACTCTGGCAAAAAGCGCGATAGAGCTGGCTCCGAAAGCAAAACCGTTTATAACTCCAAATGAAGCGGGATCGTTAGGATTTCCAAATAGAAAATACACGATACTAATCCCCAAAAGACCCAGGCCAACGACGGTCATTCCCATAACGGCGCCACCTGAAAAAGCTACATCAAGAGCGCTGACTGTATCTTTTTTGGCAGCCTGAGTAGTTCTTACGTTAGCCGTTGTAGCTGTCTGCATACCTATGTAGCCGGCCAAAGCCGAAGTAATGGAGCCAATTATGAACGCTATGGCAGTCTCTGGACGCATAGCGTCAGGAGGGCTAAAATACCCTGCTATAAATATGATTATTGCAACCACGACTACGAATACAGCTAATGACTTATATTGTCTCTTGAGAAACGTCATAGCTCCTTCATGTATTGCACCGGCTATCTCCATCATTTCCTCTGTTCCAGGGTCATATGACGCTACTTTCGAACGAAGGAACATCGCAAACAAAAGAGCAATAGCTCCTGCGACTAATGCTGCTATTGCCCACCCCGAGCTAATCATGCCATACGTCTCCTTTCCAATGCTGTTAGCGGTTGTACACTAGCCTTGCCTCAAAAACGCAAGTGCAACACAACATACTAAAAATGCGACTGCAAAGTACACGGTCATCTTGGCATAAAGATCCTCGCGGCCTTTTTTCTTTCTCCTGGGGGCCGAATCATCTGACCCAAATAAGCTGAGCCCAGCAGACTTGCCTGGCTGCAATATGACAAGCACAATAAGACCCGCTGCCGCAACAGCGTGAATAATCCTTACGACAATCTCCACCCAATTCACCTCACTTCAAAACGAAAACCAGCTATCAAATTGTAACACCGTACCCTGGCTAAGTCTACTTTCACAAGCCCCTTCCATATACCGCAAAACAACCTAGTTCCTCTTCAATCCTAAGGAGCCTATTGTACTTCGCTACCCTCTCACTGCGACACGGAGCGCCTGTTTTGATTTGGCCGCTACAAGTACCTACCGCCAAATCTGAAATGAAAGCATCCTCGGTCTCTCCAGACCGATGAGAGATAAGCCACCGATAGCCTGCATTTTGGGCGCACTGTATGGATTCTAGGGTTTCGGTTAGAGTCCCTACCTGATTGAGTTTTATTAAAACCGAATTCCCTGCGCCCACTGCTGCCCCTTTCTCGATTCTATCCCTTTGGGTAACGAAAAGATCGTCACCTATAATTTGAATCTTATCTCCCAGAACCTTGGTCATGACGACCCAACCTTCCCAGTCATCTTCAAAAAGTCCGTCTTCTATGGAAACTATAGGATATGACTTCACCCATGTAGAATATTTTTCCACAAGTTCAGCCGCTGTGCCGCTCCAATTTTCACCTTTCAAAACGTACTTTCCGTCCTCGTAAAACTCAGAAGCCGCAGCATCTATGGCCAGATGACAGTGAACCCCAGGTTTATAACCTGCTTTTCGAATAGAGTCTACCAAAAGTTCCAAAGCTTCCTCGTTAGATGAAAGATCAGGTGCAAACCCGCCTTCATCGCCAACCGAAATTGAATAGCCCTTTGATCTAAGGATACCTTTCAGAGTGTGGTAGATTTCTACCCCCATCTTAATAGCATCTGAAAAGGTTTCCGCACCAGAAGGCACTATCATAAACTCCTGAATATCAACGTTGTTATCTGCATGCTTGCCCCCATTGAGTATGTTCATAAAAGGAACGGGCAAGATTCTGGCCTCAAGACCTCCTAGATATCTATAAAGGGGAAGGCCTTTTGACTGAGCGGCAGCGTTAGCAACTGCCAAAGAAACCGCCAATGTGGCGTTGGCACCTAACTTGGACTTATTAGGGGTGCCATCTAGCTCAATCATCACGTTATCTACCCGTTCTTGCTCTATGGCACAGAGACCAATGATCTGAGGTCCTATAATTTCGTTGATATTGGCCACCGCTTTCTTGACACCCTTACCCCCAAAAGGTTTCCCACCATCACGAAGTTCCAAAGCCTCATGACTGCCCGTTGAGGCTCCTGACGGTACCATGCCTCTCCCCATAGATCCATCGTTCAAGAGCACATCTGCTTCTATCGTAGGATTTCCCCGGGAATCTAGAATCTGCCTGCCCTTTACATCTATTATCACACCCATTGGTACCCCTCCCTGTGATCACTACCCACACCTGCAAATTTAAAAGAGTGCCCGAAAAGTGCCCTCGCAAGCCTACCCATATACTATCAAACCATCCCTGTCCATTTCCGGAGGTTTCTCAAGATTCAGTATATCTAAAAGGGTGGGAGCCACATTTGCCAATATTCCATCAGAAATGCGCTCCACTTCCCTCCCATCTACAATTACACGCCCGGTGGTTGGATCTTTCTGAGCCACAAGAATACAGGGCACTTTGTTAGAAGTGTGATATGTATGATTTTGAGCCAAAGAACAATCCCCTCGAGAATCTCCTGATCGCTCCTGGGGCTTTAGTAGTTCTTCAATGTTTCCATGGTCCGAAACCACAAGAACGGCTCCGCCTGCATCTACAATGGTCGGAATTAGGTTGCTGAGACACTCATCTACAGTCTCAAGGGCTCTTTTACCCGCGTCAAAGCATCCCGTATGACCAACCATATCGGGATTTGCGTAATTAAGTATAATCACATCATACACACCGCTATTGATACGTTTAATGACTTCCTCAGTTACTTCAAATGCGCTCATCTCAGGTTTTTGATCGTACGTAGCCACCTTGGGTGAAGGAACCAAGCACCGATCTTCCCCAGGGAAAGGCTCCTCCCTCATTCCGTTGAAGAAAAAGGTAACATGGGCGTACTTTTCCGTTTCTGCTATCCGAAGCTGCCTTAGACCTGCCTTGGAAACCACTTCCCCCAACGTATTTTTCAGAATCAAAGGCGGATAAGCAAATAATCCTTCCAGATCTTCCTCGTAACAAAGCATACCTACAAACAGTACATCAGGGTGCTTTTTGCGTTCAAAACCCGAAAACTCCTTATCACAGAAAGCGTGAGATATTTGACGAGCCCGGTCTGACCTGAAGTTGAAGAATATGAGTGAATCCCCGTCGTCAACAGGTTGAAACCTCCCACCGCCTTGATCATCTTCTTTATATATGAGAGTAGGGTACACAAACTCGTCTGTTTCCCCTTTTTCATACGCCATTTCTAAAGCCTCGCGCCAATCACCAGCTTTGCGGCCTATTCCAAGGGTCAGCAGATCGTAGGCTGCCTGCGTTCTGTCCCACCTTTTGTCCCTATCCATGGCCCAATACCTACCAGTTATAGAAGCTATGGTGCCTATGCCTATTTCTTCGATTTTCCTCTCTAGTCTCTCAAAGTACAAGGCAGCAGACTGCGGAGGAACATCTCTCCCATCGAGAAAAGCGTGGATGAACACGTTATCCAAACCTTTGGATTTGGCCATCTCCAAAATGGCGTATAGGTGATTCTCGTGGCTATGGACTCCCCCGTCTGACAAAAGACCCATCACGTGCAGATTAGAACCTCTATTTATAACGTTATCCATAGCAGCTACCAAAGCAGGATTTCTGAAGAAATCCCCTGTCTTTATGTCATTGAATATTCTAACTAAATCCTGGTATACGATTCTGCCCGCACCTAGATTCAAATGCCCTACATTCGAATCCCCCATTTGTCCAGGCATGAGACCTACCGCTTCCCCAGACGCCTCTAAGGAAGAATTGGGGTAATCAGATATAAGAGATCTGAAATAAGGAATGTTAGCTTCAGTCACCGCGCTAGGCGCAGTATCCGAAATGCCCCACCCATCGAGTATGACCAGGGCTACTGGCCTAGGTCTTGGCACGTCAATTCCCCCACAAAGATTGTTTATGAGATACACAGATAATCTTGAGAAAAAGTCATACGTCAGTCATATGCCTACAAAAACTTTCTTCTTGCTTTATAGCCTTCGTCAACGATTTTGAAGAACTCCTCAGGATCCAAGCTTGCGCCTCCAACCAATACCCCATCCACGCTTTCCCTCGACATAAAGGATCTCACGTTCTTTGATTTGACGCTTCCCCCGTACAAAACCCTGAGATTTTCAGATGTATCCTGCCCATAAATGGCGTCTACAGTTTTCCTTATGCCCAATATCACGTCTTCTGCATCATCAGGGCGCGCTTCTCTACCTGTACCAATAGCCCAAACAGGTTCGTAAGCGACCGTAACCGACCTTAACTCCTCGGGATCAACTACGGAAAAAGCCGCCTTTACCATGCGGGAAACTACCCGGTCAGTCTCGTCCGCTTCCCTTTCTTCCAAAGTCTCTCCAACACAGATGACTGGGTTTAGACCGTGGTCCAAAGCAGCTCTTACTTTCTTAATAACATCTTCGTCAGTTTCTCCAAAAATGTGTCGTCGCTCTGAATGCCCCAAAATCACAAAGGCGCATCCTGCGTCTTTCAACATATAGGGGGCAACTTCACCTGTAAAAGCGCCGCTTTTTTCCCAATGCATATTTTGCGCTCCAATATGTATAGGTTCGTTAGCAAACAACGCGCAAAGAGCCGGAATACTCAGAAAGGAAGGGAACAGCGCCACATCGACGGGAATATTCTTATCAGGAAAGCGTCGGTAAAGCCGCTCTGCAAAAACGCCTGCAAAAGACAGGGCTTCGCCTATAGTCTTGTTCATTTTCCAATTCGCAGCAATAAGAGGTTTTCGCATGTCTACTCTCCCTATTTTAATCTGCCTATTTTACTCTGCCTGTTTTGCCGCCTCAAAGATTACCCTAAAAACTAAACATTTCGCAGCACAGGCGGACATCACCTAGTTCCACGTAAACATTTCACTCCAGGAAGTTCCTTCCCTTCCAAAAACTCTAAGGAAGCTCCTCCTCCAGTAGATAAGTGACTTATCTTATCTGCACATCCCGCCATTTCCACCGCTGCTAAAGAATCTCCACCCCCTACCACTGTGAATCCTTCTACCTGAGCGATGGCAGCCGCTATTTCAAGAGTTCCTCCACTAAACTGCTCGACTTCGAAGACTCCCATTGGCCCGTTCCAAAATACTGTTCTAGCCTGCAAGATCACCCTAGAAAACTCTCGACGGGTCTCAGGTCCAATATCCAGAACCATCATATGTTCAGGGATTTCATCTGGCCGGACCACCTTAACCGGGACACCTGGTTCTGGTCTTTCAGCCACAACTACATCCACAGGAAGAAGCAACTGTTTGTCCAATTCCTGAGCCTTTTTCATAACTCTAAGGGCGTCTTCCTTTTTGTCGTTTTCGCATAAAGATTTACCAAGATCGTAGCCCTGAGCCATTAAAAACGTATTGGCCATACCGCCGCCTATCAGGAGGGAATCTACTTTATCGAGAAGGTTTTCTAAAACCCCAAGTTTGTCGGAAACTTTAGCGCCCCCGATAACCGCAACATAAGGATGCTCAGGTGACCTCAGAAGTTTTTCCAGAGCCTCTAATTCGCGTTTCATTAAACACCCAGGATACGCAGGCAAAAACTGGGCAACTCCTACTGTTGAGGCGTGAGCTCTATGAGCAGTTCCAAAAGCATCATTGACAAAAATATCGAAAGGCGCCGCCAGCTTTTTGGCAAATTCCCGGTCATTTAGTTCCTCTTCAGGATAAAAGCGCACATTCTCTAGAAGCAACACATCTTTGGGTTTCATGGAGCGTACAGCTTCTTCTACTTCCTCGCCTATACAGTCATCCAGTTTCTTGACATGCACCCCCAAAAGTTCAGATAGCCGCCCAGCCACAGGATCCATCCTCAGACTTTCAACTACCTTGCCTTTGGGCCTCCCCAAATGGGATATCAGAACTACCTTAGCTCCACCCTCCATAAGGCACCGGATCGTAGGCAAAGACGCCCGAATCCGCGTATCATCGACAATCACGCCATCCTTAATAGGTACATTAAAATCCACCCGACACAAACACGCCTTACCAGACACATCCACAGCCTCTCCCCCCATGGGGACGGTTCTCATGCTTCCATCTGATGAGCCCCTGCATGCTGCAAATTACTCCAGCGTGCTCTTATGAAGCAAAAACCCCCGTCCCTTTTGCTTCTTTTGCTTCTTTTGCTTCTTTTGCTTCTTTTGCTTCTTTTGCTTCCTCGTCCCTTTTGCTTCCTTTTGATTTCACTGTGTAATAATGTACGTAATCAAATCTACCAATCGCTCACAGTATCCCCACTCATTGTCATACCAGGCGATAACTTTGACCATATTATCCCCTATCACCTGCGTAGATAACGCATCTACTACCGAGGACTCTTTCATCCCTTTGTAATCCACAGACACCAGCGGTTCATACGAAACACCCAATATCCCCTTGAGTTCATTCTTAGCAGCGTTTTCAAAAGCCTCGTTAACCGATTGGGCATTGCACGACCTCGACAATTGGCAAGTTAGATCAATCACTGAGACTGTCGGAGTAGGTACTCTAAAAGCCATTCCGTTTATCTTCCCTTCCAATTGGGGTAAAACCAAGGAGACGGCTTTGGCGGCTCCAGTAGTGGTCGGAATGATGTTTAGAGCAGCCGCTCTGCCTCTTCGAAAATCTTTATGAGGAAAGTCCAACGTAACTTGGTCATTGGTGTAAGCGTGGATTGTAGTCATTAGCCCTTTTTCAATTCCAAAAACCTCGTCCAATACCTTGGCTACAGGCGCAAGACCGTTGGTAGTACACGATGCATTAGAAATAACATGATGATTCTCAGGGTCATACTCATGATGGTTTACCCCCATCACGACAGTAATATCTTCACCCTTTGCAGGAGCCGAAATAACTACCTTTTTTGCTCCACCAGATTCTATGTGTGCAACTGCGTCCTCTTTAGCGGTAAATCGGCCCGTAGACTCAAGCACAATATCCACACCTGCGTCCTTCCAAGGAATATTGCCTGGTTCTCGTTGTGAAAACACCCGAATGCGTCTATCTCCTACGTATAGCCATGGTCCATCGACTCTAACCTCTTCATCGTACGTCCCATAGTTGGAATCATACTTAAGAAGATACGCTAAATTCTCGGGATTCGCCAAATCGTTCAACGCCACTATTTCGAAATCCCTAGCGCGCCTTGAAGCTCTCAGAAATCTCCTGCCTATACTCCCAAATCCGTTGATACCCACCCTAACCATCTAGACTACCTCCTGTATAATCGAACTGAACGACCAAAATCGTTTCAAAATCGTTCCTTCAGTATTATAGCCCATCGTGTTGCAGCCTAACCAGAAGCAAGGGTCCTCGCCCTAAACCTTCTACCTATACGCGAAGAAGCCCATGACTCCCGACAAAACCAACAGCAAAATAGGATCTACATCAAACACCACTATAGCTATGATAACTACAGCGGCCACGATGGCAGGAACAATTCCTGTAATTGAGTTGGGCAATACTGAAAAGGCTGCTGCTAAAATAAGAGCCACTACAACAGGTCTAATACCAGAAAGCATATGCTTAACAACAGGCACTTCCTTATACCTAAGAAAAAGTCTCCCTAGAACCATCATTATTACAAAGGAAGGAAGGACCACCCCTAGCGTCGCAGTGATAGAACCGATAACCCCTGCAACCTTGAAACCTACAAAGGTGGCGGAATTGATGGCGATGGGGCCTGGGGTACCTTGTGATATGGCAATTACGTCTATGAACTCTTCCATTTCCAACCAACCTCTATAGGTCACTACCTCCTCGGAAATGAGAGGAATCATAGCATACCCCCCACCAAAAGCAAAAGCACCTACTTTGAGAAAAGATACAAACAGCTGAAGCAAAATTTCTCCCATAAGTAGTTCATCTCACTCCCTAATCGCTCGCAGGTTACTCAGATCCCACCCTATAGCCCTGCAACTTATCACCCTGCAACCTGTCGTCCTTTAACCCATTATCTTACATCCCGTTACATCCTGGCCCAACACCACAATGCGAAAAGAATATCAGTCTTAACCCTTCTTACTTTTTGAACTCTGCACCGACCCGAAAATAATCCCTGCTACAGCAGCAAGAATGACCACAAAAATCGGGTTTACGTCCAGAAACAATAGCAGGGCTGCTCCCGAGGCGGCAAGAACCAGGTCCTTCTTATCGCTTATGGACTTGCGCCCTACTTGCCACACTGCAGAAATCAACAAACCGAAAATAGCAGGACGCATACCTTTGAAAATAGCTTGAACCGCTCTCGATTCTTTCACTTTAAGAAAGAAATTGGCTATCACCAAGATAATCAAAAAAGACGGGAGACTCGATCCTAAAGCTGCAACTATTGCACCTAGCAGTCCTCTCATTTTGTTGCCGCATAACACAGACGTATTAATGGCAACGGGTCCAGGCCCGCTTTGAGCTATAGCTAATATATCCACAAACTCAGAGTCATCGAGCCATCCACGTTTGTCCACCAGTTCTTTCTGAATCAGAGGCACCATAGCCCAGCCTCCGCCAAAAGTGAATGCACCTATTTTGAAAAAGCTTATGAAGATCTGGCCCAGGGACATATCAGCAGGCAGATCTCTAGAATTTCCCTCTTCGGAACGTGGATCCGTTAAATGGGGATCTGTATCAGGTTGGGGTTCAACGTCCAAAATCTCGTCATCCCTCATACAGCTCGTGCCTGAAGTGGCGCTTATCCTCCCTTCCCATTCTATTAGAACTGGAACATCTAGAACTGGAACATCCGGCGTGTGCGTCGCTCATGACACACACTTGATTATACCATTAGAGCCAGCCTTAAAAACCATGAAGAAACGTAAAAGACCCGAGGGCCTAATCCCACCCGGGCCAACACTTAAACATCTGATGCGCACAAGCGCAAATCAAAAATTTCTATGCCAGATAATCCTTGAGTTTCTTACTCCTCTGAGGATTCCTCAGTTTACGCAGAGCTTTAGCTTCTATCTGCCTGATTCGTTCGCGCGTAACGCCAAACTCACGCCCTACTTCCTCAAGAGTTCGAGGTCTGCCATCATCCAATCCGAAGCGAAGCCTTAGCACCCTTTGCTCACGTTCGTTAAGGGTGGAAAGCACCTCATCTATTTGTTCCTGCAACAATAAATACGAGGCTGCCTCATCTGGAGCCAAAGCGTCAATATCCTCAATAAAGTCCCCAAGATGACTATCTTCTTCCTCACCGATTGGCGTTTCTAACGAAACAGGTTCTTGAGCAATTTTCTGGATCTCTCGCACCTTCTCAGGGGTTATCCCCATCTTTTCTGCAATCTCTTCGGCAGTAGGTTCTCTGCCCAACTCCTGCACCAGTTCCCTAGAAGTTCTCACCATCTTGTTAATTGTCTCCACCATGTGCACTGGAACTCGTATAGTTCTTGCCTGATCCGCTATAGCTCTTGTTATAGCCTGCCTTATCCACCAAGTAGCATAAGTGCTTAGTTTAAACCCTTTTCTGTAGTCGAACTTTTCGACTGCTTTGATAAGACCCATATTGCCCTCTTGGATAAGGTCCAAGAAGTCCATACCCCGACCTACATACTTCTTCGCAATAGAAACGACAAGGCGCAGGTTAGATTCGATCAAACGCTGCTTTGCTTCTAAGTCGCCCATTTCCATGCGTTTGGCCAATTCCACTTCTTCTTCAGCGGTAAGAAGGGGAACCCGACCAATCTCTTTCAAATACATCCGAACCGGGTCATCTAACGCCACTCCCTCTGGAACCGATAGATCGATTTCTGTTTCTTCTTTATCTTGAACCTCTTCAGGTTCTTCCTCATCCTCATCTAGAATCTCATCTTCTAACTCCTCATCCAGAGCCAAGATCACCCTTCCAGGCTCACGAGCTGCCGCGCCAGAGGAGTCACGTACCGCTTGAGAATCCTTATTTATCTGCGAACGAAAAGCACCGGATGCCAACTGCTTTTCGCTTAGCACATCGATGCCCAATTTGTTCAATTCCCGGTAGACCTGGTCTATTTCTTCTTCGGTCATATCCAGGTCCTCCAATGCATCAGCAATCTCCTTATAGGTCAAGAAACCTTTTCCTTGCCCCAGCGCAATTAGTTCCTTTATTTCATCAATTCCTACGTCAAGGTTTTTCAACCGTCTTCCCTCCCGGAGAAATCACCAGGAAAACCGCCCGAGCCCTCATCCCTAGTAGACTTCACCTGTCTAAGTAATTTCTGATATTCATCTAGCACAGTCCACAACCGCTCATCGTCTTTGTCTTCCTCGGCCCTTTTAATCTCATCTCTTAGATCAGCCAAACGAAACTCCTTTATCTTTCGTATGCAATCCATCAATATACGCTCAGGCGTCTCGACGGGCCCGAATTCCGCACAAATCTCTGCAATCCAATTAGCTGTCTCAGGATCTTCCATCCAAGCTACTGAATCTTCACAATTCATATACATCAAACGGCATCTAGAATCTGAAAAATCATCAACGGAAAGGTGCGCTTTTGCAACGCTTACTAATTCAGGTTTTTCGACAAGGACCTTTATAATTCCTTCCTCTGCACGACGTCTCGGGGATTTTACTTCCCTCTTTTTGCTTGCATTTTGTTCAGGTCCATAATCTCTGGATGTTGAGTAACCTGATCCAGCCGATGTCGTCTTCGCTTTCTGCCTATATACTTCTACGTCCCTATATAAAGATTCCTTCATTACATCCAAATCTCTGGCAATCTCCGCCACATATGCAGAGATTTCTACTTCGCTCTCTAGGTGGCTCAATACAGGCACTATTATGTCTTTGACTTTCAGTTTCCCCTCCACTGTAGAGATGTCATTAGCCTTCACAGCCTCGTCATAGATGAAGTGTACGTCTGTAACCGCATCTTCAATCAACTGCTCAAATCTCTCAGCCCCATATTTGACCACGTACTCATCAGGGTCCTTTGCACCTTCAAACGCCACCACCCTGCTCTTTCCACCTGCTTCTCTAAAAACCTGGATGCATCGCATAACCGCCCTTTTTCCCGCTTCGTCTTGATCGTATGCTAACACCACATCGTCACACAAAAGCAAAAGGGTCCTCGCCTGCTCTCTAGAAAAAGCAGTGCCCATTCCAGCAACTACATAATCGATGCCATTTTGGAACGCGCTTATAACATCCATATAACCTTCCATAACACATACTCTTCCCCTGTTACGTATATTCGGCTTAGCCAAATTCAGAGCGTAAAGCTCTTTGCGCTTATGAAATAAAGGTGTGTCTGGCGAGTTCAAATACTTGGGCTCTATATCGCCCAAAGCCCTGCCTGCAAAGCCTATAAGGTCGCCTCCAGAGTTCCAGATAGGAAATATGATGCGCCCTCGGAATCTATCATATAAATCCTCCCATCGAACCTGCCTTCCACTTTCTTGGCGGTCCTCTGCGTTTTTATCCACAGCGAGACCCGATTCCACCAGATGATCAGGGGATATACCTGCTCTCTTGCTCCGGGTAGTTATAAAATCCCATTGCGAAGGAGCATAACCTAGTTCGAATAACTCAATGGTGTCTCGAGCAATTCCACGCATCTCCAAGTATTTAAGTGCCTGTTCTCCTTGTTTGGAAAACAGCATCTGCCTATATTGCTGGTGTGCAAACTTCAGGGCTTTGCGTATTCCATCTAGCTCTGCTTTTCTCTTTTCTTGTTCTACGCTCAAAGTTGGCTGGGGAAGCCTAACACCATACCGCCTTGCCAATTCCTGGACCGCGTCTGGAAAGGTCATGTTCTCCATTTTCATGAGAAAGGTAAATATATTTCCTCCCTGTCCACATCCGAAGCAGTAAAAAAGCTGCTTGTCTGGATCAACGGTAAAAGAAGGAGTTTTTTCTTGATGAAATGGACATAGCCCTACATAGTTCTTCCCTGCCTTGCGCAATTTTACATATTCGGACACAAGCGAGATTATATCTGCTTTGCTCCTTATTTCATCTATTATTTCCTGACTATAGTATCTTCCAGACACTTGGGCACCCCATAATCTTATTTTGGGCTAAGCATACGTAACCTTATTAATATTCGACAACCTTTGCATAATTCCTTCCTCTTTGTGCAATTATTCCGTTAATTTGCAGAACATTTAAAGATTCCGCCAAATAGTAACGTGCTGTAAACCGGCATAGCACATTGGGCATGATGAGGATGTAACTCGAAATTTCATGAACTTTCTATAAAATAGCACCCTAAAATGGCATCACACAAAACCGTCTCCCATAGGGTTGTCCATTTGTATAGACGTAGCCTTTACGTAGTACGTTCCCGTCCCAAAAAGGTCTGATGATAA